>Ga0308161_1001326_pt1 | contig 30476 bp, 25 predicted proteins | sample PhyFR2_FD_201034 | JGI IMG/M metagenome (GOLD analysis project Ga0308161, IMG submission 201034) | Phyllosphere microbial communities from UC Gill Tract Community Farm, Albany, California, United States - DLSLF.R2 | ecosystem: Host-associated > Plants > Phyllosphere > Unclassified | place: USA...
CGGGCACGGCGATCTTGATCACGGTAAAACCGTGTTCCTTACCGGCTTTTTCAGCGAAGGCCCATTCGGTCTGGAACCAGGGTTCTTCGGCTTGTTTGACCAGGAAGCCGATCTTTACTTCTTCGGCTGAGGCGAGGCTGCTGAGGCTGCTTAACGCAACGGCGGCGGCAAGGACGCGTAGGACTTTTTTCATGAACGACACCTCTTGTTGTTGTTTTTGAGTCTTGGGGTTTAACCGGCAAAGCGATGGCAAGGTTTGCCAGGGATATCCACTTCAATAGCCAGCACCGCACCGTCCAGGGGGTGATCCAATGGACTGGCGGCACTGGTGATGTACAGCGTGGTGAGGTTGGGCCCACCGAATACGCAACTGGTGGGCCGGCTGACGGGCAGCTCAATGATGCGATCCACCTCGCCATCGGGCGTCAGACGCAACAGGCAACTGCCGTCCCAACGGGCGTTCCAGATATAGCCTTCGGCATCCATCGCCGAGCCATCCGGACCGCCCCGTGTGTGCGGGCCGAACCAGACCTGTGCCGGTTCGAGCTGGCCGTCGGGCTGGATCGCATGCCGATAGAGCGTGCCATCCATGCTGTCACCAAAGTGCACCCGGCTGCCCTCCTCGTTCCAGAGCAAGGTGTTGGGAATGCCCAGGCCGCTCAGCAACGGCGTGGCCTGCCCATCGGCGTCGATGCGAAACAGGCCACCGGAACGCCGGGTAATCGGCAGGTCTTCGCCGTGTTCGCCGATGTTGTTCTGCATGGTGCCCAGCCACAGCCGACCCTGGGCATCGCAGCGTGCTTCATTGCCACGGTTGCCCGGTTGCGGGTCGGCCACGCACAGCAGGGTCAGGGCTTCGGTGGCCAGGTCCAGGCGGTAGACACCGCTGCTCAAGGTCACCAAGGCATCGCCGCTTTCACACGGAATAAAGGCCGAGACGTGCTCGGGCAATTGCCAGATCTGCAACTGCCCGTCCATCAGGCGCAACGCCTGTTTGCCGGCGATATTGACCCAATACAGCGCCTGGGTGGGCGCGTCCCAGAACGGGCCTTCGCCCAATTGCGCACGGTGTGCAGTGACGGCCTTACACGACATGAGACCTCCGGGTTCCTTACAGCGAATCGCGCGATGGCGTGCCATCCACCAGGCGCTGGATACGCAACGGGTTAGCGTTTTTCAACGCATCGGGCAGCAGGCTATCAGGGTAGTTCTGGAAGCACACCGGACGCAGGAAACGGTCGATGGCCAAGGTGCCGACCGAGGTACCACGGGCATCGGACGTGGCCGGGTACGGGCCGCCATGCACCATCGAATCGCAGACTTCCACGCCGGTCGGGTAGCCGTTGAGCAGGATGCGCCCGACTTTCTGTTCCAGCAGCGGCGTGAGTTCGGCGAACTGCTGAAAGTCTGCCGGCTCGCCAATGATCGTGGCGGTGAGTTGACCGTGCAGGCAGTGCAGCGCGGCGCTGAGTTGGGCCTGGTCCGCCACTTCGATAAACACCGTGGTGGGGCCGAAGACTTCTTCTTGCAGCACTTCATCGCCATCGAGCAACAGGCGCACATCGGCCTTGAACAGCTGCGGTTGCGCCTGATTGCCCGCCTGGGTGCTGCCCGCCAGATGTTGAATGCCAGGGTGCGAGAGGAGTTTTTCCAGGCCCTTGCCGTAGCTGCTCAAAGTACCGGCGTTGAGCATGGTCTGCGCCGGTTGCTCGCCGATCAAGTGCGCCACCTGCTGGGTGAACGCGGTGAATTCCGGCGAGGCAATGCCGATCACCAGGCCAGGGTTGGTGCAGAACTGGCCACAGCCTTGCACCACCGACGCGGTGAGGTCACGGGCAACGGTCTCGGCCCGCGCCTGCAGCGCCTGGGGCAACACGATCACCGGGTTGATGCTCGACATCTCGGCAAACACCGGGATCGGTTGCGGGCGCGCGGCGGCCATATCACACAGGGCGCGGCCACCTTTGAGGGAGCCAGTGAAGCCCACGGCCTGGATCGCCGGGTGCTTGACCAGCGCCTCGCCGACGCCGCCGCCAAAGATCATGTTGAACACACCGGCCGGCATCTCGGTCGCTTCAGCGGCGCGGATGATTGCATTGGCGACCTGTTCAGCCGTCGCCATATGCCCGCTGTGTGCCTTGAACACCACCGGGCAACCGGCGGCCAGCGCGGCGGCGGTATCGCCGCCTGCCGTGGAGAATGCCAGGGGGAAATTGCTCGCGCCAAACACCGCCACCGGGCCGAGGCCGATGCGGTATTGACGCAGGTCCGGACGTGGCAGTGGTTGGCGATCCGGCAGGGCTTTGTCGATACGCGCACCGTAGAAATCGCCGCGACGCAACACGGTCGCGAACAGGCGCATCTGGCCGCTGGTACGTCCGCGCTCGCCCTTGATGCGGGCCGCTGGCAATGCGGTTTCACGGCAGACCAGCTCAACGAAGTTATCGCTCAGCGCATCCAGCTCGTCGGCGATCGCATCCAGAAATTGTGCGCGACGTGCGGCGCTCAATGCACGGTACGCCGGGTAAGCCTGCGCGGCGGCCTGGGCGGCGGCGTCGACTTCCTGCGCGGTGGCCTGGTAGAAAGCCTGGGGCAAGGCTTCACCGGTGCTGGCGTCGACGCTTTGCAGCGTCACGCTGCCGTTGGCGCTGCGCTGGCCGCCGATGAAGTTGTGGCCGAGAAACTGGGTCATGTTGCGCTCCTTAAAGGGTGATGACATTGCCGGGTTCGAACACCGCATCGACGCTGCCGACACTGTTGATCAACGGCGCGCCGAACTCAGCCTGGCTGATCTCGAACACATCCCCCGGTTGGGTACGTATACCGTCGGCGAATGACAAGGTGGCGGTGCCGAAGAAGTGAATGTGCACGTCCCCCGGCTTGAGGAACTGGCTGTACTTGAAGTGGTGGTATTCGAGGTTTTCCAGGCTGTGGCACATATTGGCCTCGCCACTGAGGAATTCGTTCCGCCAGATTTCCTCACCGTTACGCAGGATGCGGCTGGTGCCGGCCAGGTGCTGGGGCAATTCGCCGACGCGCAGCTCCGGGCCGTAGCTGCAACTGCGCAGTTTGGAATGGGCCAGGTACAGGTAGTTCTTGCGCTCCATCACATGGTCGGAGAACTCGTTGCCCACCGCGAAGCCCAGGCGATAGGGCTTGCCGTCGTGGCCGATCACGTAGAGGCCACCGATTTCCGGTTCTTCACCGGCATCTTCGGCAAATGGCGGCACCGGGAAGGCCTGGCCGGGGCGCACCACGATGCTGCCGTCGCCTTTATAGAACCACTCCGGCTGCACACCGGCCTGGCCAGCGGCGGGTTTGCCGCCCTCCACGCCCCATTTGAAGATGCGCATGGTGTCGGTCAAGGCGCTGTCGTCACCGCCCTGGTGCATCTTGTCCCGCGCCGCGGCGCTGCCCAGGTGGGTCAGGCCGGTGCCGCTGATCAGCATGTGGGCAGGATCGGGGTGGTCCAGGGGCGGCAGGATTTTTTGTTCGGCCAGCAGGGCGGCGTAGTCGTGGCTGTCGCCCAGGCCGAGGCTGTCGACCTGCTGCTGCAACTTGACGCCCGCTTCGATGGCGGCCAGCGCCAGTTCGCGCACGCTGTGGGCGCTGCGCACTTCACGCAGTTGCTTGCCTTCCACCACGCCAACGCGGCGCTCGCCATTATTGAGTTCGAACTGCACTAAACGCATGAAGGTTCTCCTAGATTAAGTACGTGTGGCGCCACGGGCGCTGGCGGCGAACTGGTCGGCGGGCAGCACGTGCTTGCGCTCCAACAGGCGATAGACCACGCCGGTCAGCAGCAGCCCGAACAGCATCACCCCGGACAGGAAGTACAAGCCCGAGGCCAGGTTGCCGGTGTATTCCTTGAGCGCGCCGATCACGAACGGGCCGATATAGCCGCCGAGGTTGCCCACCGAGTTGATCAACGCGATGCCAGCCGCCGCACTGGCGCCGGCGAAGAAGCGCCCCGGCAAGGTCCAGAACACCGCCGTGCACGAGAACATCGCAAATGCCGCCAGGCACAGCGCCGCCATTTGCAGCACCGGCACACTCAGCCAGGCGCTGCAGAACAGGCCGATGGCGCCCAGCACATACAGCACGGCGAGGTGGCCGTAGCGGTCATTCAAGCGGTCGGAACTGCGCGGGATGATCAGCAGGCCAATGATGCCGAAGATGTACGGCACCGCCGAGATGAAGCCGGTGGTGAGGTCGCTGCCGCCGAACTGCTTGATCAGCGTCGGCAGCCACAGGCCCAGGCCGTAGATGCTCAGGGTCACCGGCAGGTAGAACAGCGCCAGCAGCAGCACGCGCTTGTCCTTGAGCGCATGCAAGGGGTTGCCATGGCGGGTCTGGCCGTAGGCTTGCAGGTCCTTGTTGAGTTCGTCGGTCAGCCAGGTTTTTTCGGCGTCGGTCATCCACTTGACCTGCTTGGGACCGTCCGGCAGGTACCGCAGCACCGGCCAGGTCAACAGGATCGCCGGGGTGCCGATCACGATAAACAGCCACTGCCAGCCGTGCAGGCCGAGGATGCCGTCCATGCCCAGCAAACCGCCGGACACCGGGCCGGTGATCATCATCGCGATGGGTTGGGACAGGATGAACAGCCCGAGGATCTTGCCGCGATGGCGCACCGGGAACCACTGGGTGATGTAGTACAGCACGCCCGGGAAGAACCCGGCTTCGGCCGCACCGAGCAGAAAGCGCATCACATAGAAGCTGTGCGGCCCCTGCACGAACGCCATGCCGATGGTGATGGCGCCCCAGGTGACCATGATCCGTGCGAACCAGCGCCGGGCGCCGAAGCGGTCGAGCATCAGGTTGCTGGGGATCTCGAACAGGAAGTAGCCGATGAAGAACAACCCCGCGCCCAGGCCATAGGCCGCATCGCCGATGCCGACGTCGGCGCCCATGTGCAACTTGGCAAAGCCCACGGCGGAGCGGTCCACGTAGGCAATCAGGTACAGCAGGATCAGGAAGGGAATCAGTTTCAGCGTGATGCGCCGGATAAGCCGCAATTCCTCGCTCATGGGGTCGATCTCCGATTGTTGTTCTTATAGGAATCGGGGATGCCTCTCGCGGATCATCCGCCAGGGTCATACCTCAGTTAAGCCAGACTATATAGTAGGACTATTTGCAAAACAACTCTTCCAAAGCGAACATTTTGCGCTTATGTTTAGCCGCAGAGAGAACATATAGTCATACAATAAGAGAATCGATCATGTCTGATAAAAAGCCCGGCCTACGCTCCGCCCAGTGGTTTGGTACCGCCGACAAGAACGGCTTCATGTACCGCAGCTGGATGAAGAACCAGGGCATTGCCGACCATCAGTTCCATGGCAAGCCGATCATCGGTATCTGCAACACCTGGTCGGAGCTGACCCCGTGCAATGCGCACTTTCGCCAGATCGCCGAGCACGTCAAACGCGGCGTGATCGAGGCCGGCGGCTTCCCGGTGGAATTCCCGGTGTTTTCCAACGGCGAATCCAACCTGCGCCCCACCGCCATGCTGACGCGCAACCTGGCGAGCATGGACGTGGAGGAAGCCATTCGCGGCAACCCCATCGACGGCGTGGTGCTGCTGACCGGCTGTGACAAGACCACCCCCGCCCTGCTGATGGGCGCCGCCAGTTGCGACGTGCCGGCCATCGTGGTCACCGGCGGGCCGATGCTCAATGGCAAGCACAAGGGCCAGGACATCGGCTCGGGCACCGTGGTCTGGCAGCTCAGTGAACAAGTGAAGGCCGGCACCATTACCCTGGATGACTTCCTTGCGGCCGAAGGCGGCATGTCGCGCTCGGCGGGTACCTGCAACACCATGGGCACCGCGTCGACCATGGCCTGCATGGCCGAGGCATTGGGTACCTCGCTGCCGCACAACGCGGCGATTCCGGCGGTGGATGCGCGGCGTTATGTGCTGGCGCATATGTCCGGCATGCGCGCCGTAGAGATGGTGCGCGAAGACTTGAAGCTGTCGAAGATCCTCACTAAAGAAGCCTTTGAAAACGCGATCCGCGTGAACGCCGCCATCGGCGGGTCGACCAACGCCGTGATCCACCTCAAAGCCATCGCCGGGCGCATCGGCGTCGAACTCGACCTGGACGACTGGACCCGCATGGGCCGTGGCATGCCGACCATCGTCGACCTGCAGCCGTCGGGCCGCTTCCTGATGGAAGAGTTCTACTATGCCGGTGGCCTGCCCGCCGTCCTGCGTCGCCTGGGCGAAGCCAACCTGATCCCGCACCCGAACGCGTTGACCGTCAACGGCAAGTCGCTCGGCGAGAACACCAAGGACTCGCCGATCTACGGCCAGGACGAAGTGATCCGCACACTGGACAACCCGATCCGCGCCGACGGCGGCATCTGCGTGCTGCGCGGCAACCTGGCGCCATTGGGTGCAGTACTCAAGCCATCGGCCGCCAGCCCGGAGCTGATGCAGCATCGCGGCCGTGCGGTGGTTTTCGAGAACTTCGACATGTACAAGGCGCGCATCAACGACCCCGAGCTGGATGTGGACGCCAACTCGATCCTGGTCATGAAGAACTGCGGGCCCAAGGGTTATCCGGGCATGGCCGAAGTCGGCAACATGGGCTTGCCGGCCAAGCTGCTGGCCCAGGGCGTGACCGATATGGTGCGTATTTCCGATGCGCGCATGAGCGGCACGGCGTATGGCACGGTGGTGTTGCACGTCGCGCCGGAAGCGGCTGCGGGCGGGCCGCTGGCCACGGTGAAGGAAGGTGACTGGATCGAACTGGACTGCGCCAACGGCCGTTTGCACCTGGACATACCTGACGCAGAGCTGGCGGCGCGCATGGCCGACCTCAAGCCACCGCAAAATCTGATCGTCGGCGGCTACCGCCAACTTTACATCGACCATGTGTTGCAGGCGGACCAGGGCTGCGACTTTGACTTCCTGGTGGGTTGCCGTGGGGCGGAAGTCCCCCGTCATTCCCACTAATTGGGATGCTATGATGCCGCGTCTTTAAGCCAGAGCCTCCCCGTCGTTATGGATCACCAGCCGCCCAAGCCGCGCAAGAGCATGCATGCCCAGATCGTTCAGGACTTGGGCATGCACATCGTTTCCGGCCGCTTCAAGCCCGAAGAAAGACTGCCCATGGAGGCCACGCTCTGCGAGGAGTACAAGGTCAGCCGCTCGGTGCTGCGCGAGGCAACCCGGGTGCTCAGCGCCAAGGGCCTGGTGTATTCCAAGCCACGGGTGGGCGCGGTGGTGCGGCCTCGGCTGAAGTGGCACCTGCTGGACCCGGATGTGTTGTCATGGTTGATGCAGTCCACGCCCCACAGCGAGTTCTTCAACACCCTGGCCGGTGTGCGGCGCATCCTCGAACCGGAAATCGCCGCCATGGCCGCTACGACGGCGACCGATGAAGACATCGCCACCATCGAAAAAGCCTACACCGGCATGGAAACCGCGAAGACCCACGAAGACCTGTTGCAGGCCGACCTGGACTTCCACCGCGCCATTGCGGACGCCACACGCAACGACCTGCTGGCGTACATGTGCAACATGCTGTCGCTGCCGCTGCGCGAGTCGATCAACATCACCAACCGCCGCCCGGACATCCAGGGCCTGAGCCTGCCACGGCACAAGGCGATCCTCACCGCGATCCAGAACCGCGACGCGCTGGGCGCACGGCATGCGTCGCTGGTGCAGTTGGATGACACGCGGGTGGCGTTGGATACGGTGATGAATGTGCTCACGCCGCTCTAGAGCCTGGTGAAAGCAAATGTGGGAGGGGGCTTGCCCCCGATAGCGGTGGATCAGTCACAGCAACATTGACTGACCTATTGCTATCGGGGGCAAGCCCCCTCCCACATTGGGTTTGTGTCGGTCGTTATAGCGTGTAGGCGATGCCGACCTGCACGGTGCGTGGTGCGCCTGGGTAGGCGTAGATGTTGCCGAACGCGCCCTCTTCATACTCACGATTGAACAGGTTCTTCACGTCCAGGTTCAGCCGCACCTTGTCGTTGACCTTGTAGTAGCTCAGCAGGTCCACGACGGTGTAGGCGTCCATCGAGAAGGCCGTGTTGGCGGTCTGGCCGGCACGCTGGTCGACGTATTTGCCGCCGGCGCCCAGGCCCAGGCCTTTGAGGGCGCCGTCCTGGAACTCATACACGTTGAGCAGGCTGAAGCTGTTGCGGGGGATGTTCAGCAGGCGTGTGCCGGAGCGAATGGTGTTGTCCTTGGTGACTTCGGCGTCCACGTAGGCGTAGCCGCCGATGACGCGCCATTCAGGGGTGAGGTTGCCGGCGACATTGAGGTCGAAGCCTCGGCTGCGGACTTGGCCGGCGGCGACGTTGAAGGTGTTTATGACTGGGTCAGTGGTGAGGACGTTTTTCTTCTCGATCTGGTAGATCGCTGCATCGACGCTTAATTGGCGATCCAAGGCTTCCCACTTGATCCCCATCTCGTAGGACTTGCCCTTTTCCGGCTCGAAACCACCGCCTTCGCGCGCAGCGCCGGGGTTTGGTTTGAACGAGCGTGCCGCATCGGCATAGACCGCGACAGTATCGGTGAGGTCGTAGATCACTCCAACGCGTGGGGTGACGGCGTTTTCGGCGGCCTGAAACGGGCTGACACCGGGCACATAACTTTCGTAGTCATGCTCAAAGCGCTCGAAACGCGCCCCTGCCAACACTTTCAAGCGCTCGGTGAGGGCCACTTGGTCCTGCACAAATGCAGCGTAGGTCTTGAGGTTTTCCTTGTCGTGGGTCGGCGTGCGCGTCAACGGTGGGCGTGCCTGGCCGTAGACGGGATCGAAGATATCAATCGGGTAAGTACCCGCAGCAGCGCTGGAACGCTGAATGATCGACTTGTAGTCGTAGTCCTCATACTCGATGCCGGTCAGCAAGGTGTGTTCGAAGCCACCGGTGTTGAAGTGCCCGGTGAGGTTGAGCTGGTAGTCCTTGTCGGTCCATTCCAGCTTGCGGTAGTTGAAATTGCGTTGCAGGGTGCGGCCATCGGCGCTCAGGCCGTTGGCTTCAATCGCATTGCCCTGCAAGGTGCCGTCCAGCCACTGGAACCCACCGCCCAGCGTCCAGTTTTCATTGAGCAGATGCTCAAAACGCAACTGCGCCATGCTGTTGTCGTTGTGCAATTTGCCGACGTCTTTGTCACCCCAGAACGTGTCCCGCGACGGGTTGCCTTTTTGGGTGGGGTAACGCGTCAGGCCACGATCCAACGGATGATTGTTACGCATGAAGTCGCCTTCAAAGATCACCTTCGTTTCATCGGTAGCTTGCCAGGTGATCACCGGCGTCACGCCGTAGCGTTCGGTTTCCACATGGTCACGAAAGGTGTCACCACCCTCGCCCACCACGTTCAGGCGATAGGCCAGGCGACCTTCGTCATCCAGCGGGCCGGAGGCGTCCAGGGTGCCGCGTTTCATGCCTTGGTCATTCAACTGGCTGCCGAGGGTCACGGTGCGCTCGGCCAGTGGTTGCTTGGACACCACGTTAAAGGTGCCGCCTGGGTCGCCACGGCCGTAGAGCATGGTCGCGGGGCCGCGCAGTACTTCGAGGCGTTCGATGGTGTTGGCGTCCGGCATGTTCGGGTAGCCACGGTTGATCGGGAAACCGTTGCGGTAGAACTCGCCAGTGGTGAAGCCGCGCACGGTGAAGGTGGTCAGGCCCTGGCCACCGAAGTTGTTGGCCCGGCCGACCCCGCCGGCATAGTCGAGTGCATCTTGCAGTCGGGTCGCGCCAATGTCCTCGACCACGTCCTTGGACACGACGCTGATGGACTGCGGGGTTTCATGAATCGAGGTGTCGGTGCGCGTCGCACTCGCTGAACGTGTGGCGTGGTATCCCTTGACTGGCCCCTGGGCCGTTTCATAGTCGGCTGTGCCGGTAATGCTGGTGGCTTGCAACTCGATACCGGTTTTTTCAACCGGCTCGACATCGGCCCACGTGAGAGGGGAAAACGCCTGAAGCACACAAATGGAAACCAGGGTACGACGCATGGATGTTGGACCTAGTGAATGAGCCAGATGGGGCGGCAAACCCGCCAAGAATTCGCGGCGCATGCTATACCATCGCATTCTCGTTTGATATCTATTCTCATTCGTTATTTGTGGGAGGGGGCTTGCCCCCGATTGCAGAGTGCCAGTCACCGTATTTGTGCCTGACCCACCGCTATCGGGGGCAAGTCGAATCGTCGCACCGCCCTCCCACATTGGATGTTTATACAACGTTAGAAGTGGATCCGATCAGCGATAACGCTCCAACCAATGGGCGTAAGGCGCAGGCAAAGTCCAGGATGACTTATCCACGCCCAGCTCTTTGGCCGCAAAGTACGCCCAATGCGGGTCGGCCAGGTGTGCGCGACCCACCGAAACCAGGTCCAGATGCCCAGCCTGCAACGCCCCTTCTGCCAGTTGCGGCGTACCAAACCCCCACGCCGACGTTACCGGGATACCGGCTTCACGCCGCACGCGTTCGGCAATCGGGCCCATAAAGGCCGGGCCCCACGGGATGTTGGTGTCGGGGATGGTGAAACCGACACTGACGCTCAGCAGGTCCAAGCCACCGGCCTTGAAGTTCCGCGCCAGTTCGATGGATTCGGTGAGCGTCTGCTCGTCACGGCCGTCGTATTCGATCACGCCGAAACGCGCGGTCAGCGGCAGGTATTCCGGCCAGACTTCGCGCACGGCGGCCAGGGTTTCCAGGAGGAAACGGCTGCGGTTGTCGAAGCTGCCACCGTAGGCGTCAGTGCGCTGGTTGGAATGCTCGGAGAAGAAGCTCTGGGCCAGGTAACCGTGGGCGAAGTGCAGTTCGATCCACTCGAAACCGGTGTCACGGGCACGGCGGGCAGCGTCGACGAAGTCCTGTTTGACGCGGGCGATGTCGTCCAGGGTCATGGCTCGCGGCACGTTGGGCAGGTTCTCACCGAAGGCGATGGCGGATGGCGCGATGGTTTCCCAGTGACGGGCGTCGGAGGCTGGAATGTGGTCATCGCCTTCCCACGGACGGTTGGCGCTGGCTTTGCGGCCGGCGTGGGCAATCTGGATGCCAGGCACCGAGCCTGCGGCCTTGATGGCCTGGACCATCGGCACGAACGCCTGGGCGTGGGCATCGCTCCAGATACCGGCGCAGCCCGGTGTGATACGGCCTTCCGGCGCCACGGCAGTGGCCTCGACCACCAGCAAACCGGCGCCGCCACGGGCCATGCCGGCCAGATGCACGTGATGCCAATCGTTGACGATGCCGTCGTCGGCCATGTATTGGCACATCGGTGGAATGGCGATGCGATTACGCAGGGTCACGTCTTTGAGTTTGAACGGTTCGAACAGGGCGGACATGGAAAACTCCAGCAGCAAGTGAGTGATTCGATAGTTCGATGGTAATCGAACAATGGTATTCAGCGATACCCCCCTGTTATCATCCGACCCATGCGAGCCTTCAAACACCCTACCCTTCAAGACCTGACCTTAGAGCGTCTGCTGTACGCCTTGAGTGATCCGGTGCGCCTGGACATCGTGCGCTGCCTGGCCGGCGTGCCAGAGGCAACCTGTGGCGAGTTGGACGGTGGGCGCCCCAAGTCGAGCATGTCCCACCACTTCCGGGTATTGCGCGATGCCGGCCTGGTGCACACCCGCAGCGTGGGCACGACCCATCTGAATTCGTTGCGCAGGGAAGAGCTGGACAGTCGGTTTCCGGGGTTGCTCGCCAGCGTTCTCAGCCAGCACTGAGGCTGATTGCCTCACCGTCCAGGTACACACGGTCTTTGCCGTTGTGCTTGGAGGCATACAGGTTGCGGTCGGCACATTTGAGCACCGCCGATAGATCGGCACCCGCCGAAAACCGCGCCATGCCCGCGCTGCAGGTGTAGTGGTGAGGCGGGGCCACACTGCAACGGATCGACTGCAACAGGCGTAGCGCGAAATCACTGGCGACTGAAGGGTCATCGCCCACCAACAGCACACCGAACTCCTCGCCGCCGATCCTGCCGAAGCTATAGCTTCCCGGCGTCGATTTGAGGCAACCGGCCATGGCGCAGAGGATCGTGTCGCCGACATCGTGGCCGAACTGGTCGTTCTTCAACTTGAAGCTATCGATGTCCAACATCATGAAATAGCCGCTCTCGCCTGCCGCAAGCAACGCGGCGAAGCTCTCCATAAAGGCGCGTCGATTCAGGATGGAGGTCAGGTAGTCTGTTTCAGCCAGTACCCGAAACTCACTCTCGACCAACAACACCGAGCGCAGGTTTTTCAGGTAGGACACATTAAGAACGCAGCCAATCGAAACGGATGCCGCGCAAAAGATGAACAAGTAGATGTCGACGCCTTGGTAAAGGCCTACCGGAATATGGGGCCAGGTCATTAACCACACCGCGATCGCGCACACCAGAAAGTCCTGGACCGCGATAAACAGAATTGCACTGCACGCCACCAGGGTCACTGCCAGCGGCAAGGCAAACACCTGCAACTGCGGGTCGGTGCGAACAACGTAGGTAAACCCGGCCGTCAACAGCGCCATGTAGACCACCCCCAGCGCCCGCCACAAATAATAGTGAGTGACGAGTCGGTGAAGCCGATACACAACGATCAGACAGAGGGTGACAATGACGGCCTGCACGCCCAGCAGCTTGGCGTGATCAGCCATCAGCACTCCAACCCACGCAATAATCCCGATAAGCTCGGCCTGTGCGATCGCAGGTGACAACAGCCTTTGCATCCGTGGCCTGAGTTTCAAAATAGCTGGCACCCCTTCACTCCTTGCGAATAAGTAGCCTACTGACTGTCGGCCTGACTCGCTTGCAGACTCAGCAAGCAAGTTGCAAACGAATACGCCATAAAGCGTCTTACCAGATAAATAAACGGCGGTAATACCTCAAGCATTGTCTTGGAATGAATTTTGAAATACCCCCGGTCGGCACCTTCTTGAACCAGTCGAATAACGTGGGTTTTAGACACGGACAACTGCTCAGCGATTGAAAGATAAGACGACGACCTGAAACTTGCGCCCTGGTTATCCAGCGAACACGCGTCGTTATAAATCGCGAGCATCAACATATGTCCTGCATCGCGGTTTACCAGCCAATAACAGTCAGGCAGCAACAGATCAATCGTCAGATTATTGATGAGCAACGTCGAATAACCTTTGAAGTAACGCGCAAGATACGCACGGTCATCCAACTCATTCAAATGCCGCAAAACCACTTCATCGGCGCACATCAATTCCAGCGGCTCCACCACGGACGCCAGCATCAACCGGATTTCCCGACACGCCTGGGACGACGGGCTGAACACGCGCAAGCGGCTGTCGTCCGGATGCCCCGCCACCTTCATGAACCCCAATGCCCTGAACAGCAGGAATATGGACTCGAGGCTGTTTTTCGAACAAAACCTGCGCTCCACGCAAAATTCTTTCACTTGCGACAGTAACGGCATGGGTTTGGAGAAATAAGTGCTCAATAACGTGAAGGACACCATCAAACGGTTGAACTTAAGTGCCGTCTTGTAGAAAAACGCTCTTTTTGAATAGGGTTCCAGCAACATCTTGTAATGATTACGCACACACGCTTCAAATTCCACATGCCGCTCAAATGCCTGCGCCGCATGTTCCATCGCCAACTTCAACGAACTGCCACACATGAGAAAGAGCCCTGATCAAACAACTTGGATTCACTGATCTCAATGCAGTACCAATAATGGCGTTTTGCCTTGAGCGCAATCTATCGCGATTAAGCAAAAGGACATCGTCGCTACCAAAATTGTTCCAACATCCCGAAGTGGCTTAAGCGTTTCAGTTCCCCACCGAACCTTCCCCCCAACCCGGCGTCCGAGCTAGGGCAATGTTGCTTACCGCTCACCGCGAGGTTGTCGTTTGAAAGCCGCCATCATCAAAAAGTACCGCCTGATCATCAAGACCATGGGCTACGTAGGCTGGTCGCTGTTCTGGCTGCTGCTGTGGGATATCGCCGTCACGGTGGATTTCATGCTGTTTCTCAACGCCAAGATCAACCTGCCGCTGATGCCCCTCACCCTGCTGGGTTCGGCGCTGATTGTGCTGATCAGCTTTCGCAACAGCAGCGCCTACAACCGCTGGTGGGAGGCCCGCACGCTGTGGGGCGCGATGGTCAATAACTCGCGCAGCTTTGCGCGCCAGGTGCTGACCCTGCTGGACGACCCCGGCAGCGACGTGAACCCGGTCAAATCCACCCTGTTGCGCCGGCATGTGGCCTACGTCAACTGCCTGGCCGCGCACCTCAAGGGCGAGCCGTGCCCGGATGAAGTCCGTGCGTTCATCCCCACCGAGGAATTTGCCCGCAACGGCGCCACCAATAACTTTGCCAACGATATCCTCACCGGCTCGGCGGCAATCCTGGCCCGGGAATACAAGGCCGGGCACCTGGACAGCATTCGCCTGGCCCGGCTGGAGTCGACCCTGGTGGACCTGTCCAACGCCCAGGGCGGCATGGAGCGTATCGCCAACACGCCACTGCCCTACCCTTACGTGTATTTTCCACGGTTGTTTATCTCGTTGTTCTGCCTGATCGTACCGGTGGGCCTGGTTGAGTCCTTGGGCTGGTTCACCCCGCTGGCGTCCACGGTGGTGGGCTTTATGCTGCTGGCCATCGAACGCATCGGCACCGATTTGCAAAGCCCGTTCCGCTCCAGCGAACACCAGATCCAGATGGAAGCCATCTGCGAAACCATCGAAAAGAACCTGCAATCGATGCGACGCGACGCCCTGGCCAACGACCAAATCGGCTGATCACCACTGCGGCCCTAAAGTGCGTGACTTCGCGGTCGATAAACCGGAGGTACGCATGGGCCACACCCCCTCATAACAACACATGCGACGTTCAGCGCTACCCACTGCCTTGCCAAAACTATAAATACTCCGCAGGTGAAGTCATGAATATCAAGCAGAAGCTGACCTGGGCGTTCGCGGCTATCGCGTGCGTCCCCGTCATCCTGGTCGCCGTATTGGTAGTGTTGAACCTGCGCGAGGGGGCCCAGGCCAATTTCCTCGACAGCAGCGGGCGCGAGATCCGCCAGATCGACAATGGCATGAAGCAGTTTTTCGACGGCATCAGCCAGAACGTCGACTTTGTGGCCAAGGACCCGCGTGTTATCGCGGCCAAGGACCTCAAGAGCTACGCCGGCGCCGACGCCGCGCAAATCCCCCTCACACCCACGAATAAAGCATTGCTGGATATCTTCGACCAGTTCGCCAAAAGCCATCCCAGCACCGCTTACCTGTCCCTGGGCCTGAGCGACGGCGGCTACGCCAGCTGGCCGGACGACACCAAACTGAACAACTACGACCCCCGCGTGCGCCCTTGGTACAAAGCGGCCATCGCCGCGCCTGGCGCTACCGTGCGCACCGGCGCCTACTACTGGGCACCGGATGATGTGGTACTGATCGGCACCGTGCACACCGTCGCTGACGCCACCGGCAACATCCTCGGTGTGGTCGGCCTGGACGTGTCGCTCAAGCAGCTCACCGAACTGGTGCGCAACATCAAGCTGGGCGACAGCGGCTACCTGATGCTGGTAGAAGCCAACGGCAACGTGCTGGTGGACCCCAGCGATGCCAAGCACAACTTCAAGCCCCTGGCGGACCTCGGCCCCAACTACGCCGAACTGGCCAAGCGCGGCGACGGCGTGACCCAGATCGACATCGACGGCGTGGCCTACATGGCCAACGTGGTCAGTTCCAAAGACCTGGGCTGGCGCTTTATCGGCTTGATCAAGCGTGACGAAGTGATGGCCGGCGCCACCAGCCTGACCTGGTTGATCGCCGCGATTGCCGCAGCACTGGCCGTCGTCTTCGCCATCGTCGGCGCCAGTTTCGCCAGCGTCATCGTGCGTCCGATCCGTGGCGTGGCCGACGGCCTGCAAGAAATCGCTGAGGGCGAAGGCGACCTCACGCGCCAACTCAAGGTGCAGGGCAAGGACGAAACCGCCAGCCTGGCGGGCTGGTTCAACCAGTTCCTGAGCATGATTGCGCAACTGGTGCAGCGCATCGGCAACGCGTCATCCGACTTGCAAACCGCCGCCGCCGACACCAGCGAAGTGGCCAACAACATGAACCAGGCCGCCGGTCGCCAGCGTGAAGCCGTGGAACTGGTGAGCACTGCGTTCAACGAAATGGTCGCCACCGCCAACGAAGTGGCACGCTCTTGCAGCGCCGCAGCCACCAGTGCCGACGAAGGCTACCGCGATGTACATGCCGGCCAGCAACACATCGGCGAAGCCACCGGCAGCGTGCTCAAGCTCAGCGAAGACCTGCAGAAGTCGACCCAGACCATGCAGTTGCTGGAGCAGGACAGCCAGAACATCAACACCATCCTCGACACCATCCGTTCGATTGCCGAGCAGACCAACCTGCTGGCACTCAACGCCGCGATTGAAGCGGCACGCGCTGGTGACCAGGGCCGAGGCTTCGCCGTGGTTGCCGACGAAGTCCGCGCCCTGGCGCGTCGCACGGCGGATTCCACCGGCGAAATCGACAGCCTGCTGGGCAACCTCGCCCGCCGCACCCAGGAAGTCACGCAGCAGATGCAAGGCAGCCTGCTGGTGTCCCACACCAGCGTGGAACGCATCCAGCAAGCCCGCGACAGCTTCGACAAGATCCGTGGCTCGGTGGACTCGATCCGCGACCAGAACACCCAGATCGCCACGGCCGCCGAAGAACAGCACCAGGTGGCCGAAGAGATCAACCGGCACATCGCGCAGATCCATGCCGATGCGCAGTTGGTTGAAGGTTTCGCCCATTCGGCGCAGACCGGGTCAGGTCGTTTGACGGATATTTCCGGTCAGCTCAAGGGGTTGGTGGGCCGGTTCAAGTTCTGAATCCGCCCTGGGGCTCTCGACTTCACCGTCGAGGGCCTTGTGCATTTTCACCGTGTCCAGTGCCCCTACCCACTTGGCAATCGCCATAGTGCCCACGCCATTGCCGATGGTGTTGGTGATCGCCCGCGCTTCGGACATAAAGCGGTCCACCCCCAACAACAGCACCATGCCGGCCACCGGTATGGTACCCAGGGACGACAACGTCGCCGCCAGGATAATAAAGCCCGACCCCGTCACCCCCGCCGAGCCCTTGGAGGTGAACATCAACACCGCCAGCACGATCAACTGGTCGGTCAGCGTCAACGGCGTGTTGGTGGCCTGGGCGATAAAGATCGCCGCGATGGTGTAGTAGATCGCCTGGCCGTCCGGGTTGAAGGTCAGGCCCGAGGGGATGATCATCCCCGCTACCGGCTTGGACACACCCGCCTTTTCCATCTTGGCGATCATCTGCGGCAGCACCGACTCCGACGAACTGGTGCCGAGCACGGTAAACAACTCTTCCTTGATGAACTTCAGGAACTTCCACAGGCTGAAGCCGCTGTAGCGGCAGATCGGCCCCAGCACAAACATCACGAAGACCGCGCAGGTCAGGTAGACGCAGGCCATCAGCTTGCCGAGGGAAAACAGCGAGCCGAAGCCGTATTTGCCGATGGTGAACGCAATCGCCCCGAACGCACCGATGGGTGCCAGGCGCATCACCATATTGACGATACGAAACATGCCTTGCATCAGGCTGTCCAGCGTGTCGACAAAGGGCTTGCCACGCGGCCCCACCGCCGCCAGCGCGACGCCGAGCAGGATGGAGAACAGCAGGATCTGCAACACGTTGCCCTTGGCGAACGCATCCACCAGGGTGTCGGGAATGATGTTCATGATGAAGTCCATGAACGACGCGTGCTTGACCGCTGTGGTGTAGGTCGCAAGGCTTGAGGTGTCGAGGCTGGCCACGTCGATGTTCATGCCGGCACCGGGCTTGAACACATCCACCACCACCAGCCCGACCACCAGCGCCAGGGTGGACACCACTTCGAAGTAGATCAACGCGCGAAACCCCACGCGCCCCAACTCTTTCATGTTCTCCATCTTGGCGATGCCGGTCACCACCGTAAGGAAGATCACCGGAGCCAGGAGCATTTTGATCAGTTTGATAAACGCGTCACCCAAGGGCTTGAGCGCAGCACCGGTCTCGGGGACGCAGACCCCGACGATTGCGCCCAGGATGACTGCCAGCAGTACTTGTACGTAGAGTTTGCCAAAGATTCTTTTCATGACAGGGCCCTGATTTTTATTGTTGTCAGGAAATGCCAAGGGGTCGTACGCGCTGCCCCTTGGCGTTATGCCGCAGTACTTCTGTGACTCAGCGGTTGATCAGGTCGATGACCGCCTCGGTGATCTGGCGGGTGGTCGCCGCGCCACCCAGGTCCGGGGTGTGCAGGCCGCTTTCAGTGACGGCCTCGATGGCCGACATCAGTTGCCGGGCAGCGGCCGGTTCGCCCAGGTGTTCGAGCATCATGGCGGCGGTCCAGAAGGTCGCGATGGGGTTCGCCACGCCCTTGCCGGTGATGTCGAACGCCGAGCCATGGATGGGCTCGAACATCGACGGGAACTGGCGCGACGGGTTGAGGTTGGCCGTGGGCGCAATGCCCAGACTGCCGGACAGCGCGGCAGCCAGGTCGGACAGAATGTCGGCGTGCAGGTTGGTGGCGACAATCACGTCCAGCGTCGCGGGCTTGAGCACCATGCGCGTGGTCACGGCGTCGACCAGCTCCTTGTCGACCTTTACATCGGGGAAGTCCCTGGCCACTTCATAGAAAATCTCGTCCCACAGCACCATCCCGTGACGCTGGGCGTTGGACTTGGTGACCAGGGTCAGGTGCTTGCGCGGCCGGCTGCGAGCCAGTTCGAACGCGTAGCGGTGAATGCGCTCCACACCGGCGCGGGTGAACACCGAGACTTCAGTGGCCACTTCTTCCGGCAGGCCACGATGCACTCGCCCGCCGTTGCCGGAATACTCGCCCTCGGAGTTTTCGCGCACCACCACCCAGTCAATCTGGTCGCCGTTGTGCAGCGGGCTTTTCACCCCCGGCAACACCCGCGCCGGGCGCACATTGGCGTATTGGTCAAAGCCTTGGCAGATAGGCAGGCGCAGGCCCCACAGCGAAATGTGGTCCGGCACATTCAATGCACCCACGGCACCAAAGAAGATCGCGTCGAAGGTCTTCAACTCCGCGAGGCCGCCTTCGGGAATGTAATAGCCGTTTTTCAGGTAGTTGTCGGAGTTCCAGTCGAAATGCTTGAAGTGCAAGCTGAAGCCGGCTTTGCGGGCCAGGCTTTGCAGCACCTCGACGCCGGCGGCAATCACTTCCACGCCGATGCCATCACCTGGGATTGCTGCAATGTTGTATGCGTTCATTGTTCACTCCGGTTCGTCACGTTGTTGTTGTGTCCCGTCGGCACTGGGCTGTCCAAGCGGGGTGTGATCGGAGTATATGTAGCGTTCCAAGCCGCATGATCGACTCGAAATCACTACATAAATAACTTTGAGTTACGAATGAGCCAGACCCTGGATTTGTCGTTTTTCCACCTGCTCGCCCACAAAGGCAGCCTGGTCGCCACTGCCCGCGAACTGGGGATTACCCCGCCGGCGGTGAGCAAACGCCTCACCGCGCTGGAGGCACGCCTGGGTGTCCGGTTGGTCAATCGCACCACCCGCTCCATGAGCCTGACCTCTGAAGGCGAGCTGTATGTCAGTCACGCGGCGCGCATCCTCACCCAGATCGACGAGCTGGAGCAGGTGCTCAGCAGCAGTCGCGCCGCGCCCAAGGGACTGATCCGGGTGAATGCGTCACTGGGCTTTGGCCGCCGGCATATCGGCCCGGCGCTTGCGGCGTTTTTCGCGCACTACCCGGAGGTGGAGATTCAGCTGGAAATCAGCGACCACCCACTGGACCTGGCCACCCACGGCTTCGACCTGGGCATCCGCTTCGGCAGCCTGCCGGACGCGGCATTCCATGCCCGCAAGATCGCCTCAAACCGCCGCCTGCTCTGTGCCTCACCGCTGTACCTGGAAAAATACGGCATCCCGCAAAAGCTCGCCGACCTGCACCGGCACAACTGCATTTTCATTCGCCAGAACGAGTCGCCGTATGGCGTGTGGTCGTTTACCCACGGCGGCCACACCGAGAACGTCAAGGTCCAAGGCGCGCTGGGTTGCAACGACGGCGAAGTGGCCCTGAACTGGGCACTGGAGGGCTATGGGATTCTGCTGCGCGCCGAATGGGACATCGCCCGCTATGTGCGCAGCGGGCGCCTGCGCCTGGTGCTGGAAGACCAGACGCCCACCCGCGCCGACGTCTACGCGGTGTACCCGCAACAACTGCACCTGTCGGCACGGGTGCGCAGCCTGATCGACTTCCTGATCGAGCGTTTCAAGCACCTGGACAAGGTCGATGATGCGCTGATGCCGGACTGAAGTGCCTCACCTCCGGGCCGCATATTCGCTACTATGTGCGCCAGCCCCCAGACCGACCCGGAGCCTCAATGCCCACCCCCAAGGACACTGCCCCCGACAGCAGCCCCCCGATGATTCCCGAGCAGCGCCGCGAGCAAATCCTGCGGCAATTGCGCAAGCATCAGGTGATGAGCGTGCACCAGTTGATGGACATGTTCGACTGCTCGCACATGACCGTGCGCCGTGACATCGCACTGTTGGAGCAGGAAGGTCGGGCGTATTCCGTTACCGGCGGGGTCAGGATCGCCAGCCAGTTGCACAGCGAACCGAGCCATCAATCCAAAGCCGTGGTGGAGTTACCGCAAAAGCAGGCGATGGCAAGGTTGGCGGCGCGGTTGCTGCACGCGGACATGACCGTGTACCTGGACGCCGGCACCAGCACCCTGGAAATCGTGCCGTATATCAAGGCGCTGTCGGGCATGACGGTGGTCACCAACGACTTCGGGATCGTGCAGGCGCTGATGGATGCGACGCAGGTCACGGTGATCCACACCGGTGGCCAACTGGACCATGACAACCACTCCTCCGTCGGCGGGCTGGCCGTGGCGACGTTGCGCCAGGTGGTGACGGATATCGCGTTTGTGTCCACCAGCTCTTGGGATTTGCACCGAGGCATCACCACCCCCTCGGCGCTGAAAGTCGAGGTCAAGCAAGTGGCGATGCAATCAGCGGCCCAGGTGGTGCTGGTGGCGAGCAGTTCCAAGTACGGCACGTTCAGCATGTACCGCATCGCCGGGCTGGAACCGTTCGACGTAATCATCAGCGACGACGACCTGGCCCCGGCGGCGGCAGACGGCATCCGCAAGCGTGGGATTGAACTGATGCTGCCGGGTGATCCGTTGCCGGCGTGATCTTCTGTCGCGGACATGGTGGCTGGCACACCGCTATCGGGGCATAGGTATCTACACAACTTCCAGTGAATGCGAAATCCATGTCAAACGCGCTGTTGTGGTGAGCGGGGGCAAGCCCCCTCCCACATTTGAGTGCTGTTGGCAGTCAGAGAGGCTCGTCGACTACCGAGCCGCTTTCCAGTCCCGCAGCCATTGCAAGCCTGCCGAGGTGTCGCCCTTTGGCCGGTATTCGCATCCGACCCAGCCGTCGTAGCCCAACTGGTCCATCAGGTCGAACAGGTACGGGTAGTTCAGTTCGCCCAGGTCCGGCTCGTGGCGGTCTGGCACGCCGGCAATCTGGATGTGGCCGATGCCCGCGAAGTCGCGGCGCAGTTTGGTGGCTATATCACCTTCGACGATCTGGCAGTGGTAGCAGTCGAACTGCACCTTGAGATTGCTCGCACCGACTTCCCGGCAGATGGCGTGGGCCTGGTCCTGGCGGTTGAGGAAAAACCCCGGCATGTCGCGGGTGTTGATCGGCTCCAGCAATACCGTGACGCCAACCTCCGCCGCCGCGGCGCTGGCGTAGGCAAGGTTTTCCAGGTACACGGCGTGATGGCGCTGGCGCAGGTTTTCCGACGGCAGCAACCCGGCCATGACATGCACGCGGCTGTTACCGAGCACCGCGGCGTACGCCAGGGCGCGGTCGAAGCCGCTGCGAAACTCGGCCTCACGCCCCGGCAGGCTGGCGATGCCCCGCTCCCCTGCGGCCCAGTCGCCCGGCGGCGCGTTGAACAAGGCCTGTTCCAGTCCGTTATCACTCAGGCGCTGCCTGAGCACCTGCGCGTCGTAGTCGTAGGGGAACAGGTATTCCACCGCGTCAAACCCGTCGGCCTTGGCCGCGGCGAAGCGCTCAAGAAAGTCGTGTTGCGGATACAGCATGCTCAAGTTGGCAGCGAAACGAGGCATAAAAACTCCCAGGAGTCAGACAAAAGGCCAGATCAGCAGGGTAATCAGGAAACCCAAGGTGCCGAGCAACGTCGTGATCACCGTCCACGTGCGCAACCCGTCGGCCACATTAAGCCCGGCCAGCTTGGTGAAGATCCAGTAGCCGGCATCGTTGATATGGGACATGGCCAGCCCGCCACCGCCCATCGCCAGGCACAGCAGCGCCAGGTGGTTGGGCGTGAGGTTGAGAGTGGCGATCAGCGGGCTGATGATACCGGCCGTGGTCACCAGGGCAACGGTGGTGGAACCTTGCACCGCCCGCAGCAGCATGGTCAGCAAAAAGCCCAGGGCCAGCACCGGCAGGCCGGTGGTGCGCAACATGTCGGAGACCACGGCGCCGATCCCGGTGTCCACCAGCACTTTGCCGAACACCCCGCCGGCACCGGCGATCAGGATCACCATGGCCACGCCCGGCAGCGCCGAGCCGATCACGTCCGAGACCTGGGTGCGGCTCCAGCCCCGACGTGAACCCAGCAGCCAGGCGCACAGCAAGGTATCAATCAACAGCGCCACCAACGGTGCGCCGAGCACGGTCATCACCCCACGCAGCACCGATTCAACCGGCAGCAGCGAGGTGGCCAGGGTGCCCAACAGGATCAGGACGATCGGCAGCAGAATCAGGCTCACGATCAGGCCGAAACCCGGCGCCGGGGCCGGTGGCAACTTGGCGACGATGGCGCTGGTGGACTCTTCCAGGCCCATGTGGGACTCGGCAACGCCAGCCTGCTGCACCGCTTTGTCGTTGCCGTGGGTCCAGGCCTTCAAATCGTCATTGGTGACGTGGGGGCCATAGACTTCGGCACGAATGTCGTCGGTCATCGGGTAAAAGCGCCGGGTCATGCGCCCCGCCACGCGATAGCCGACGTAGCAGAGCAATGCAGTGATCGGCAGGCCGAACATCAGCACCCGGCCCAAATCCGCCCCCAACTGGCTGGCAGCCGCCACGGCGCCTGGATGGGGCGGCAGGAATGCATGCACCGTCAGCAGCGCCGCACACATCGGCAAGGCGAACATCAGCAGCGGCTTGCGCGCCCGGCGCGCCACACCGTAGGCCAGCGGCATCAGGATAATCACCCCGACTTCAAAGAACACCGGCACGCCGATGATGAACCCGGCGATGGTCAGCGCCAATGGCGTGCGGCTGTTGCCGAATCGCTCGATCAGCGACTTGGCCAAAGCCTCGGCGCCACCGGAAAGCTCGATGATGCGCCCGATCATCGCGCCCAGGGCAATGATGATCGCGATATGGCCGAGGGTCTTGCCCATGCCGCCTTCAATGGTCGCCACCAGGTCGGCCGGTTTCACCCCGGCCACCAGCGCCACCACGATACTCACCAGCATCAGCGCGACAAACGGCTGGAATTTGTACTTGAGGACCAAGAACAGCAGCAGCGCGATCCCCGCGCCGGCAGTCAACATCAAAATCAGTGGGCTCATTCGAAAATGTCCTGTTGTTATTGTTTTTTGGCGCAAGCCGGCCCCGTCGAAATCCGCAGGCGGGTCTCGCTGGAGGCTTGCAGTGTCGGTCTACGGGTTACCAGTGCGCGCCGAACGTCTCGCGCAGTTCATCCAAGGCCGCCTGATCCATCGGCGCGGGCCGAGGGTTGCTCATCAACCAGAGCCTGGCGGTTTCTTCCAACTCTTCCAAGGCATAGCTGGCCCTGGCCACCGAGCTTTCCCAGACCACCGGCCCCAGGCGTTCAAGCATCACACCGCGCACGCTGTTGGCCAGTTGCGCCACTTGCTCGGCGACCTTGGGCGAGCCAGGGCGTTGATAGCCGATCAATGGAATGTGCCCGACCTTCATCACTTGATAGGGCGTGAGCGGCGGCAGGATATCGTCGTCGCGCCATACGCCGGCCAGGGTCAGCGCCACCAGATGAGTGGAATGGGTATGCACCACGCCGCCCACCGAAGGATTGCGGTCATACACCTGGCGATGCAGGGCCAGGGTCTTCGACGGTTTGTCACCGGATACCCACTCGCCTTGCAGGTTGACCTTGGCAATGTCCGCCGGCTCAAGACGCCCGAGGCAGACGTCGGTAGGGGTAATCAGCCAACCATCGTCGAGGCGCGCACTGATATTGCCGGCGCTGCCCACGGTGTAGCCGCGCTGATACAGGCTGCGGCCGACGTCGCAGATTTCTTCGCGCTGGGCCTGCTCGTCGATGCCGCTCATTGGGCATCTCCGGCCAGGTGCGCGAGGGCTTTGGCAAAGAAGTCGCGGCCACCGAAGTTGCCCGACTTCAGGGCCAGCGCCAGCGGTTCGGCGGAGCTGCTGAGCGTGGCCGGCACGCCGGGGTCGATCTGCGCACCGATCTGCAACAGGTTGACGCCAAGCGCCTTGACCACGGCGCCGGAGGTCTCCCCGCCCGCCACCACGAAGCGCCGCACACCGTGCTCGCGCAGGCCGGCAGCAATCTCGCCCAACGCCTCCTCCACCAGCGCCCCGGCACGTTCGACGCCGAGTTGTTGCTGCACCGCCTTGACCTCGGCCGGGGTGCTGGTGGCGTAGATCAACACGGTTTGTGAGCTGTCACGGGCAAAGGCCAGCGCCTGTGCGACCACAGGCTCACCGGCGGCCAGGGCGATGGGGTCAATGCGCAATGCCGGGCGACCGGCCTCGCACCACGCGGCCACCTGGCCGAGGGTCGCTACCGACGCACTGCCTGCCAGTACCACTTCGCCGCCGCTGACCGTGGGCAATGCGGTGACATCGAAATCCCGCAGTTTACCGGCGCGCCGGAAATTGCCCGGCAGGCCCAACGCCAGGCCCGAGCCGCCCGTCAGCAACGGCAAGTCGGCGCAGGCACTGCCCAATGTGTAGAGATCCTGGTCCGACAGCGCGTCAGCGATGGCGATGCCCACCCCTTGCTCGCGCAGTTCGGCAATTTTCTTGCGTGTGGCGTCAACACCCGCGGCGACCGCGTCGTAGCGCAGCAACCCCACCGGTAATTGCGTCTGCTGTTGCAGCACCCGCACCAGGTTCGCATCGCCCATGGGGGTCAGCGGGTGGTGCTGCATGCCCGATTCGCTGAGCAACTGGTCCTGCACAAACAAGTGACCACGGAAAATCGTCCGGCCGTTTTCCGGGAATGCCGGGCAGGCCAGGGTGAAGTCACTGCCCAGCGCCTTGAGCAACGCCTCGCTGACCTGGCCGATATTGCCGGCGGCGGTGGAATCAAAGGTGGAGCAGTACTTGAAGAAAATCTGCTCACAGCCCTGGCCGCGCAGCCATTGCAGTGCGGCCAGCGATTCTTCGACGGCCTCGACAGCGGGCGTAGTGCGCGACTTGAGCGCGATGACGATGGCATCGGCATCCAGCCCATCGGCGACTTCACGGCTGGGAATGCCAATGCTCTGCACCGTACGCATACCGCCGCGCACCAGCATGTTGGCAAGGTCGGTGGCGCCGGTGAAATCGTCGGCGATGCAGCCCAGCAACGGGCGTGCGGTGGGGTTAGTCATGGAGCGGTCCTCAAACAGATTCGGGCTTGGCGGTCGGCAGATCGATGCCAGGGAAAATCTTGATCACCGCCGAATCGTCCTCGCGGCCAAAACCGGCGCTGGAGGCCTGCATGAACATCTGGTGCGCCGTGGCCGACAGCGGCAGTGGAAACTTGCTCGCACGGGCGGTATCCAGCACCAGGCCCAGGTCCTTGACGAAAATATCCACGGCCGACAGCGGCGTGTAGTCGGCCTTGAGAATGTGCGGCACGCGGTTCTCGAACATCCACGAATTGCCCGCGCTGTGGGTGATCACCTCATACAAGGCATCGGCGTCGACCCCTTCGCGCAGGCCCAGGGCCATGGCTTCGGCGGATGCGGCGATGTGCACCCCGGCGAGCAATTGGTTGATGATCTTGACCTTGGAGCCCAGCCCGTGGACATCGCCCAGGCGGTAGACCTTGCCGGCCATGCCCGCGAGTACCGCTTCGGCCTTGGCATAGGCGGCCTGCGGGCCGGACGTCATCATGGTCATTTCACCGGCGGCGGCTTTGGCCGCACCGCCGGAAATCGGCGCATCCAGGTACAGCAGGCCGTGTTCGCCCAGGCGCTGGCCCAGTTCTACGGCGTAGGTCGGCGCCACGGTGGCACAGCCGATCAACAGGCTGTCTGGCCGCAGCGCCGCCACGGCACCGCCTTCGCCAAACAACACGGTCTCGGTCTGTTCGGCGTTGACCACCACCGTGATGATCACATCGCACGTGTCCGCCATGTGTGCGGGCGATGTACACGCCACCCCGCCTTCGCCGGCGAACTGCTGGGTGACTGCCTCACGCACATCACAGGCATGCACATTGAACCCGGCGCGCAGCAGCGAGCGGGCAATGCCCAGCCCCATCGCGCCCAAACCGATCACACCGACATTCTTATTATTCATGGGTACTCCAGGGGAAAACGGCGGCTGACACCACACCGGCGAGCCGCGTTGGAATTGAGATCGATCATCTACCAATGAACGGATTATGTGAAGTATTTTTTCCATCTAACATTTTTTAACATCGACTCGATTAAATCTCACACCCGCCCTTTATCGCCTCACCTCCCCCAAACTCATTTCCGCCACTTGTGCTTTGCGTATTATGGTATACCATCATACGAAATCCTCACCCACACCTGATGGAGCCGCTCATGAGTTTCGAAATCCGCAAGATCGTCAGCTATGTAGAAGAGACCTTTATCGAAGGCGGCAAAGCCTCCGACACTCCGGTAAAAATGGTCGGCCTGGCCGTCGTACTGAAAAACCCCTGGCTCGGTCGCGGTTTTGTTGAAGACCTCAAGCCTGAGATCCGCGCCAATTGCTCCGACCTCGGGGCCCAGATGGTCGAGCGCCTGGTGAGCATCATCGGCGGCGCCGAAAAGATCGAAGCCTATGGCAAGGCCGCCGTGGTCGGTGCCGACGGCGAGATCGAACACGCCAGCGCGATCATCCACACCCTGCGCTTTGGCAACCACTACCGTGAAGCGGTCAAGGCCAAGAGCTACCTGAGTTTCACCAACAAGCGCGGCGGCCCGGGCACCTCGATCCAGGTGCCGATGATGCACAAGGACGACGAAGGCCTGCGTTCGCACTACATCACCCTGGAAATGCAGATCGAAGACTCGCCGCGTGCCGACGAAATCGTCGTGGTCCTCGGTTGCGCCGACGGCGGCCGCCTGCACCCGCGCATCGGCAATCGCTACATCGACCTGGAAGAACTGGCGGCGGAAAAAGCCCAGTAAGCACGGCCGGCCACCACAACAAAAAGCATGCAGGAGCGCTCCATGATTCGGCTCACCGCTGAACACACACCGGCTGGCACCAGTTACCTGGCGACCGGCCAAGGCCAGCCTGTGGTTTTGATCCACGGCGTGGGCCTGAATAAAGAAATGTGGGGCGGCCAGGTGGTTGGCCTGGCCACGAATTACCGCGTGATCAGCTACGACATGCTCGGCCACGGCGCCAGCCCGCGCCCGGCCGCCGGCACGCCGCTGCTCGGTTACGCCGACCAGTTGCTGGAACTGCTCGACCACCTGCAACTGCCCAAGGCCACGGTGATCGGTTTTTCCATGGGCGGCCTGGTAGCGCGTGCCTTTGCGCTGCATTACCCGCAACGCCTGCAGAGCCTGGTGGTGCTCAACAGTGTGTTCAACCGCAGCCCCGAACAGCGCGAAGGCGTGATCGCCCGCACCGCCCAGGCCGCCGAACATGGCCCGGATGCGAATGCCGAAGCGGCGTTGTCGCGCTGGTTCAGCCGCGAATACCAGGCGGCCAACCCGGCACAGATCGCTGCGCTGCGCGAGACCCTGGCGGGCAACGATCCCCAGGGCTACCTCACCACCTATGAACTGTTTGCGACCCAGGACATGTACCGCGCCGACGACCTGGGCAGCATCCAGGCGCCGACCCTGGTCGCCACGGGAGAACTCGACCCCGGCTCCACGCCGCAGATGGCCCGGCAACTGGCCGAGCGCATTCCCGGTGCGACCGTTGCGGTACTGCCCGAGCAACGGCATATGATGCCGGTAGAATCGCCGCGCCTGGTCAACCAGCTGCTGCTGGGTTTTCTTGAAACGGCACACTCCCAACAACACCCGATAAAGGGGATCGTGGCATGACGCTTGAACGCTTCCAGATGTGCATCGGCGGTGAATGGGTCGATGCCCTGTCCGGCAAGACCTTTGACAGCCTCAACCCGGCGCTGGCCGAGCCTTGGGCGCAACTGCCCGACGCCGATGAAGCGGATGTGGAGCGCGCCGTACAGGCCGCCCAAACCGCTTTCGACAGCCCGGCCTGGCGTGGCCTCACCGCCACCGCACGGGGCAAATTGCTGCGTCGCCTCGGTGACCTGATCGCCGAAAACAAAGAGCGACTGGCCCAGCTCGAAAGCCGCGACAACGGCAAGCTGATCCGCGAAACCCGTGGCCAGGTCAGCTACCTGCCGGAGTTTTTCCACTACACCGCAGGCCTGGCCGACAAGCTTGAAGGCGGCACCCTGCCGCTGGATAAACCCGACCTGTTCGCCTACACCGTGCACGAGGCCATGGGCGTGGTTGCCGCGATCATTCCGTGGAACAGCCCGCTGTACCTCACCGCGATCAAGCTCGCGCCAGCCCTCGCGGCGGGCAATACCATTGTGATCAAACCGTCGGAACACGCCTCGGCGACCATTCTCGAACTGGCACGCCTGGCCCTGGAAGCCGGGATCCCACCGGGTGTGGTCAACGTGGTCACCGGTTACGGCCCAAGCACCGGCGCCGCCCTCACCCGCCACCCGCTGGTGCGCAAGATCGCCTTTACCGGCGGCGCGGCCACGGCCCGGCACGTGGTGCGCAGCAGCGCCGAGAACTTCGCCAAGCTGTCCCTGGAATTGGGCGGCAAGTCGCCGAACATCATCTTTGCCGATGCTGATCTGGACAGTGCCATCAACGGCGCGATTGCCGGCATCTACGCGGCGTCCGGGCAAAGCTGCGTGTCCGGCTCGCGCCTGTTGGTGCAGGCTGAAATCTACGACGAATTCGTCGACCGCCTGGTGGAACGCGCCCAGCGCATCCGCATCGGCAACCCCCAGGACGACGCCAGCGAAATGGGCCCCATGGCCACCGCGCAGCAACTGGCCGTGGTCGAAGGCCTCGTCGCCGATGCCATCGCCGAAGGCGCGCGCCTGCGTACCGGCGGCAAGCGCCCACAGAACCTCGGCGAGGGTTGGTTCTACGAGCCGACGTTGTTCGAGTGCGACCGCAATTCGATGAAAATCATGCAGGAAGAAGTGTTCGGCCCAGTGGCCTCGGTGATCCGATTCAAGGATGAAGCCGAAGCCCTGGCCATCGCCAACGACTCGCAGTTCGGCCTCGCCGCCGGCATCTGGACCCGCGACCTGGGCCGCGCCCACCGCCTGGCGCGGGACGTGCGTTCGGGGATCATCTGGGTCAACACCTACCGTGCGGTGTCGGCCATGGCGCCCATCGGCGGTTTCAAGAACAGCGGCTACGGGCGCGAAAGCGGCATTGATTCGGTACTGGCCTACACCGAGCTGAAGACGGTGTGGATCAACCTCTCCCAGGCGCCCATGCCTGATCCTTTTGTGATGCGTTAAGAGTCCACGACCATGATCGAACCCGGCATTTATAAAGACGTCATGAGCTCCTTCCCCTCCGGCGTCACGGTGGTCACCACCCTCGACCCGGACGGCGGTATCGTCGGCATTACCGCCAGCGCGTTCAGCGCGCTGTCGATTGACCCGGCGCTGGTGCTGTTCTGCCCCAACTATGCGTCGGACACCTACCCGATCCTGCGCGACAGCAAGCGGTTTGCGATCCACCTTTTGTCTGCCGACCAGACCGCCGAAGCCTACGCCTTTGCCAGCAAGGGCAAGGAAAAAGCCAAGGGCATCGAGTGGCACCTGAGCGAACTGGGCAACCCGCTGCTGGCCAAGGCCACGGCGATCATCGAGTGCGAGTTGTGGCGCGAATACGACGGCGGTGACCACGCGATCATCGTCGGCGCGGTGAAGAACCTGATCCTGCCCGCCGAACCGGTCACGCCGATGATCTACCACAAGGGCAAGCTGGGCCCATTGCCGACGCTGGCGTGAGGCGCCCAGGGGGCCGTGAGGGTTTGTCGCTTAAAGAACGCAGCATGATAAACTTGGGCACGATTTTCGGCCCTCAATCGGCCCCCGGCCGGCCGAGGCCTCCAGTTAACCGCCACATTCAGAGCTAACCCCATGAAACGCGCGCCCCTCGACGACAGCTTCAAGGTCAATCACAACCCGGTCACCCTGCGCGAAATCGTGTTGGAAAAACTGCGCAGCGCCATCA
>Ga0308161_1001327_pt1 | contig 30453 bp, 28 predicted proteins | sample PhyFR2_FD_201034 | JGI IMG/M metagenome (GOLD analysis project Ga0308161, IMG submission 201034) | Phyllosphere microbial communities from UC Gill Tract Community Farm, Albany, California, United States - DLSLF.R2 | ecosystem: Host-associated > Plants > Phyllosphere > Unclassified | place: USA...
TTTACCAAGCACACACTTTCAGTAACAGGTTTCTATGCTTTGATGAACTAAAGAATAGAATTATAAATATCAAGAATGAGGTGAAAAAATGTCTAAACGCGTACTACATGTCGTGACCAATATTTCACGCTATAAAGATGTAGATGAACCGACAGGTCTATGGTTAGGCGAACTTACTCATGCCTATGATGAGTTCGAAAAAAAAGATTATATTCAAGATATTGTGAGTCCAAATGGCGGAAAAACGCCGATTGAACCAAAATCATTAGGTGCTTTAGTTGCCGATAAATCGGTAAAAGCGAGAGAAGATGATCAGGCATTTATGACTTTGCTGGCCAACACCCATAAACCTTCAGATATTAATTGGCAAGATTATGACGTGATTTACTACACGGGCGGTCATGGCGTGATGTGGGATTTCTTAGATAACCCTGAACTACAAGAAATCACCAAAAACATTTATGAAAAGGGCGGAATTGTTTCAAGCGTATGTCATGGCTATTGCGGCTTACTCAATGTACGGCTTTCAAATGGTAAACGTCTTATAGAGGGTAAAAAGTTAACGGGCTTTGCTTGGAGTGAGGAAGTTTTGGCGGGTGTCGCTAAAAAGGTACCCTACAATGCCGAAGAGCTTGCGAAAGAATACGGCGCACATTATGAAAAGGCTTTTGTTCCATTTGCGCCTCATGTTGTTCAAGACGGTAATTTAATTACCGGGCAAAATCCGTTTTCTGCTAAAAAAACAGCTTTAGCAATTATAGAAGTGCTAGAAAAGTCATAAATTTGAATGATTCAAAAATAACCCCCAAAAGCAGTTCTCTACTTTTGGGGGTTTAAATAGGCCTATATCACTAAAACAGATCGTTTAAGGAACAATTACAAAATCAGGATTTGCGATTGAGAAAACAGCTTCACGGTCTGCAACTGGTGGATAAATCCAGACCGTATTAATTTCTTGCTTAATTTTTTTACCAGCTTCACGTACCACTTTCACCTGACGATCCCAACCTTCGGTATAGAGGGCGCCCCATGGGCCTAAATCAAGACAAGTCACATACTTCGGCTGGCTATATGGGTGTAATGGTAAATCAACCAATTCTGCTGCAGCATTGTAACCCGCTACACGACCAAGGCTCATGGCGTGCTGACACGACATCACATTAAAATTACCTAAATCATCGGTTGGAACTTTTACCGTATCACCCGTCACAAAAATATTTTTTGCTTCAGGTGCATGCAAATAAGCATCACCTAAAATACGGCCTAAATTATCTTTTTCACCCGCAATTTGAGAGGTAAGTGAGTTAGCTCGCATGCCCGCAGTCCAAATAACGGTTTCTGCTTCAATTCTTTCGCCATTAGAAAGTGTTACACCTGATGCATCCAGTGCAGTAACACGGACTCCAGCTATACCTTCAACACCCAACTCGTCGAGAGCTTCACGAATGACAGTCGCAGCTTCCTCACCCATAGCAGCACCAATTTGTGCCGATGAGTCGACCAACACCACACGAATATCAGTTTCACCTAAAATGCTACGCAGACGTTCAGGCATTTCAGTCACAGTTTCTAGGCCAGTAAGACCGCCACCAGCAACGACTACAGTATTACGTGCTTTACTTACAGGTTTGTTGGCTAAGTTCTTAAGATGCTGATCTAGTTTTTCAGCATCTTCTAATGTGCTTACGCTAAACCCATACTCGGTAAGACCCGGTATAGGTGGCATAAAAGTAGTACTTCCTGTAGCCAAAATAAAACGGTCATAGCTTAAGGTCTGTTTATCCCCCTGAGGCGTGGTAATTACAAGATTTTGGGTCGTAGCATCAATTTCATTTACCCAGCCAGCCATATATTTAACGTCAACTACACTTAATAACTCTGAAATATCAGGGTACATATTTTCAAGTACAGCTTCGTAAAGACGAGGACGAATATCCACATTGGGACTAGGGGAAACCATCACCACTTCAATATTTTGTTCTTGGGAAGCCAAGTGAATTGCTCTTTGTGCGGCAAGTGCAGCCCATAAACCAGCAAAGCCAGAACCAGCAATAATAATACGTTTACTCATTTGATTATCCTTTCGGTCGATTTATTCGGACATGCAAATTCCTACTCATCACAAAATTTAGGATGAGTGAGTCCTTTCTCTGATTGTCCGAAAAAATCTGAGAAGGCGTTTAAAAGGACTAGGGGAGTGAGTGCTCTAGGGGGTGAGCCCCTATAAGCTAATTATTCGGTGTTTTACTTTTTCGCATTTTTGCTGTTCTTCCTTCGATGCGTTCATTGATCCAGCCATTTACATCACTAAAAAATACGTCGGGCGCATAACGGCCAAAGCGGTCGGCAATATCGCCAAGTGTATGAGCACCTAATGCATCTCGCATAGCCTTTTCGGCCTGTAGCATGACTGCATGTACCGCACATACACCATTGGTTGCCCAATCAGGCGGAGCATTATTAAAAACTGCACATTTTCCACGGACTTCTTGGCATTCAAAGAGTGGTTTTTCACCCTCAATCGCACTCACAATATCTAGAAAACTGATTTTGTGAGCAGGTTTGGCTAGTAAATACCCACCACGAACACCTTCTTGTGCTACAACAAGTCCAGCCTTTTCAAGTTTAGGAAAAATCTTGGCCATAAAACTCGGAGAGACTCCTTGTAATTCTGCCAGATCCTTACTGCTCAAAGGTTTATCTTCATTATTCACAAGAAAAAGAAGACAGTGAATCGCATACTCGACGCTACTAGTGATATAAGCCATTTAATTTCATAATTGATCAATTATAAACACAGACTAATATAGTCTGTGTTTCGAGTCAACAATAAAACTAAGACAAAGTTTGTCCTAGTTTTATTGCTGGATAGAATCGATGCGAGAAATACAATTTATATATCTGAATTTAAATACCTTTAAAGTAAAATTGAAAGATATAAATAATTTAAAAATTATCAAAAAAACTTATGAACGCCACCAATAATTTTCGACATTTGGCTCATTTAAGTTTAGTACTTCACCCATCTGAGGCGTACTAATCGCTAACTCGTTTTGTTTTGCTAAAGTGACAATTCGCTCAAACGGGTCGTCCCAAGCATGCAGCGCTAAATCAAAAGTTCCGTTATGCACAGGCAATAAATGACGTCCTTTTAAATCGAGGTGAGCTTGTAACGTTTGTTCAGGTTGCATGTGAACATCGGGCCATTCAGGGTCGTAAGCGCCAGTTTCCAACATGGTCAGATCGAAGGGGCCATAACGATGTCCAATCTCTTTAAAACCATCGAAATAACCCGTGTCTCCGCTAAAAAATACTCGTAGATCATTATCAATAATTACCCAAGATGCCCAAAGCGTTGCATTGCTATCGCCCATACCTCGACCAGAAAAGTGGTGGGCAGGGGTAGCAACCAGTTCAAGCCCACCTACATGTGTGGTGTCCCACCAGTCAAGTTGTTGAACTTTTTCTGCCGGTACTCCCCATTGAATGAGTGTGTCACCCACACCAAGCGGTGTTAAAAAATGCTCGACTTTATCTTTAAGCTGCATTACCGCGTGGTAGTCCAAATGGTCATAGTGGTTATGCGACAAGATCACGCCTTTAATGGGCGGTAAGTCGGCAATGTTAATAGGCGGTTGGTGAAAACGTTTCGGGCCAATCCACTGAAAAGGCGAGGCACGCTCTGAAAAAACAGGGTCGGTTAACCAAAACTCATTGCGTAATTTTAATAAAATAGTTGAATGCCCAAGACGAAATAGGGAACGATCAGGCGCACTCAAAAGTTGTTCTTTTGACAAACTTAAAACAGGAATCTCTTTATTAGGTACCGTGTCTTTGGGTTTGTTAAATAAAAATTTCCACATTAACCCCAGTGTTTTTCCGAAAGACGGCTGATGCTGGTTCGGGCGTGTATTTCTAAATTTGCCATTTTGCTGCTGAGATGGCATTAAGGGAGAAGGTAGCTCTGTTGTATTTGAAATAGTCATCTTGTTTTTCCTTTATTGGAACAAACCTATATGTGCAAATAAGAACTTGGGCTAAGTGCTTATTTAGATTTATTTAAATGAGTATTTAATCACTCATTAATTCATTCAAAAATAAGGACGCCGTGCATCCTTAACTTTTATCTATATCGAGACAGCATGCCAAAACGCTTCAAAACCAGATTTGCGATAACGCTCGGCTTGGGAAGGGTCTTGGGCAATAAAATTCAGTGTAACTTCGGCTAGTGCACCTAAAATTGAAGCAATAAATAACGGTGGGTAATCTCTTAATTTGCCATCGTTAATGCGTTCTTGAATGTTTTGGGTCAGGTCACAAAAGGTTTGCATGCCAATTTGCTTACTCTGTTCAGTAATTTGTTCAGAGGTTGAGAGCTGTGCCATCACTTTACGTTTTTGTGGGGCATCCAAACTCCAGTCCAAATAGCTTTGCCAAATATGCGACATTTGTGTTTGCAGGTCTGATTGAGTAGGGTAACCATCCATCATGACCTGACGCAGTTCAGCCTTTAGTGAAAGATATAACTGGTTCAGCAGTTCTTCTTTATTACTAAAATAGGTAAATAAAGTGCCTTCTGCCACGCCAGCGACTTTAGCAATTTTTGAGGTAGACGCACGCTCCCCAAGCTCTGCCAATGTTTCTATCGCAGCACTTAAAATTGCATTACGTTTATCTTCACTACGAGGACGAGCCATATACAAATATATTAATTGAGTGATTACTCAATCATACATAAAAATAGATAGAGTGCAAGAAAATATAAATTTATTTATATCTAATGCTGACGTTGCAATGGATATATTTTGATCTAATGATAATCAGGCTATTTTTAGGGCTGTGTAATCTCAGAAGAATTGCTCAAATTTAACCTGCCAATCAAATAAAAACGAATGAATGCCAGCTTAAATTTGAGCATGTAAAGCTATACTCAATTTAATTAGAGTATTACTGAATACTTACTCGCCAGATTATATTTCCGACATCATCTGCAACCAGTAAAGCGCCTGAGCGATCTTGTGTTAGGCCTACAGGTGCGCCATACAAACTCTTTTGATCTTTAGAATAGAAACCACTCACTACAGTTTTAGGTATTCCTGATGGTTTGCCATTTATAAAAGGGACAAACACAACGTTATAACCATTGAGAGGTGTTCTATTCCAACTACCATGATTACTTACAAAAGCGCCTTTTTTAAATTGATCGCCAAGATTTGTCGTTTCCGATGCAAACCATAAACCTAAAGGTGCAACATGAGAGCCTAATGAATAATCTGGCTTAATTGCTTTTTTAACCAAATCTGGACGTTGCTGTTTTACACGTGTATCTAAATGTTGACCAAAATAGCTATAAGGCCAACCATAGAAACCTTTATCTTGTACGGCAGTTAGATAGTCAGGGACTAAACTTCCACCAATTTCATCTCGCTCATTTACTATAGCAAAAAGTTGATTGGTTTCAGGTTCTATTTGTAAACCTGTCGGATTTCGTATTCCACTTGCATAGATTCGACTAGCGCCCGTAAGTACATCAACTTCAAGTACAGTTGCTCGGCGATATTCAACAGCTAAACCTTTTTCACCAATATTACTATTTGAACCCACGCCAACATATAGCTTGGTTCCATCTTTACTGGCGACTAGAGATTTTGTCCAATGATGGTTAATTGTGTCCGGTAAATCTGCTAGAACTGTTCCCGTTTCATTAATAGAAGTTGAGCCTTCTACATAATGATATTTAGTGACATTGTTTGTATTGGCAACGTATAAAGAGTCACCAATGAGCTGTACACCAAAAGGAGAGTAGAGGTTTTTTAGGAAAACATATCGTTTCCATTCACCAGTTTCAGTTGGTCGTAGCAAGGTTATTTGGTTTCCACCTTTTCCGCCTTTTCCAGAAAGGCCTTTAACTTTATTTGCAATAAGCTGTTTCGGTGTCGTAGTCGGTGCTTCACCTGGGCTATTCGATTCAACAACTAAAATGTCGCCATTTGGAAGTGTGTAAAGCTGTCTTGGGTGTAATAAGCCATCGGCAATTTTTTCAATTTTTAATCCTTGTGCTACAACAGGCTTTTGATTTTCTGCCCAACCTATTCCTCGGGGAACTTTCATAGGAGGAACTAAATAATTTTGGGCTTCTGGTAACTCTGGATTTGCTCCATACTGTTTATCAAGATCAACAACGTTTTCTCTACTGCATCCAAATAATGCTAAGTTCATTAAAAAAAATAATGTGGTTTTATAGATAGTTTTCATATTCCCTTCCTATTAATCTTCTACATCATTTCCAGCAGTTGATTCATATATGTAATAAAGACAAATTAATAAAACAGTGATGAAAGAAAGAATTACGTTAGCAGGAACAATCCCATACGCATCTCTACTATGTATAAAAGCATTAAAGATTCCGCTCACTATGGCAAAACCGTAAAGAAAAAAACCCGTTATTTCAACTTTTCTAATATTTTGTATTGGACTAAACCAAACATAAAATAAATTAATTAATCGAGGGATAATGGCACTGACTAGGCCAAGTACAACCAACCAACTCGCTGCATTGGCCCATAATATTTCGCCTGTATTTTTATAAGTAATATCAAAAATTAAAGCTCCAACAAAAAAACCAAATGGAATTGGATTTAATAATGAATAAAGGGTATAAAGCACTCCATTTCTTGATCTTACTATTTTCATAATCCATCCTTTTTTATAAAAAGAGTGTTATTTTTATATATTTATATAAAAATTTTGGATGTTTGTTTTTTGTAATGTTAATTTGGTGAATTACTTTGATTTATTATTTTGTTTAGATAATGGTTTTTTATATAAAATAAAGTTTCGTATAAGATTTTATGGATGTAACTTAATGAATTTTTTACTTTAATGTATATTGTAGATATATAGATTTTTTGGATTGTTTTTCTTTTTTCTTATTGTTTTTAAAGGTTTTTATTAAAGTGGTTTATGAGATGTAAATCTTTGTGTAAAATAAATTTTGATGATTTAGATATTTTTTATATCTCCAAATATATTATATAATAATATTTTAAATGCTTATTAAGTTAATTCATTTGAAACAAAAAATAATTGTTTTAAAAATAATATTTCAAGGTTTGTACTTTTTCTTTATCTTAAATCGTTTAAAACAAAACTCGAATTTAACTATTTTATTATATTTGATTTACATCAGGAGTGGGTAGAGAAAAAGAATTAGGAAGTCTATTTAGTTAATTTAAAAGCCAATACGTCAGAATAAGACGCCTACACATTTTTTGTGATTGATGGGTAATCTTTCAGTTTTTAGATCTGAACTAACAAAATGAAAGGGAGACCGTTTGAGTTTTTTACTCTGAAAAAAGCTTAAAGCAAACCTGTCTTAGCCACTGATTATTTGGCATTTGATGAACTCGGGCATGCCAATGTTGTTTAACACTATACGTTGGAAATGTATAAGGAGGTTCTAAGACTTTTAGGCCACCTCTGACCAAAAGCACCTGACTTAAGTAGTGAGGAATAGTTGCAATCGCATCTGTATCTTGTACGACCAAACCTACACCTAAATAGCTTGGTAAACGTACCAAAATGTTCCGGCTAACCCCTAGTTTTTGCAGTTCATGTTCCAGTACGTAGTGGCCGCCAGTGGCTAAAATATCAACATGCAATTCTTGTCGGAACTCTTGATCGGAAAGTGTTGTACCTGTAAGCCTTGGATGTTCCTTACTGGCAATACAAATATAACGTTGCTGGAATAGGGTTTGTTGGTAAAAACCTGCTTCAAGTTGGGGTAAAAAACCAATTGCTAAATCAATATCGCCATTTGACATCATGAGCGGTGTATTCGCATCAATCGGTACAATTTCTAATCGCACATTCGGCGCATGCTCACGTAAATAGTTGATCAGTTTGGGTAATAGAACCAGATGACTAATATCGGTCATGCTGATTTTAAATTGATAATTTGAGGTCTGTGGATCAAATTCAATATTGTAATTTTGGATCAGTTTTAATCTATTAAGAATCTCTACAACTAATGGAAAAAGTTGCTTTGATAATTCAGTAGGTTGCATTTTATTTTCAATGCGTACAAATAACGGGTCATGAAAATGCTCGCGTAATTTATTTAAAGCAATACTTAAGGTAGGTTGCCCAATTTCCAATTGCTCAGCAGCCTTCGACACACTGTTATGTTTATAAATTTCAAAGAAAATTTGTAAAAGCCGAGTATCGAGATCAAACACCTTACCGTCCTTGTATTGATATTTTCAATACAGATTATTGTTTTTTGTGCATAGATTCAACGATTTTCGGTTGTTACATTGATGTTCAAGGAATGATAGGCCCTAAAAGTACAGATGATTGATGTACGGATGAGCCATAAAAGAGGATCTGCAATGGAACAGCTAGCAACGTTGGATGATTTACCAAAACGTTATCTTGGACAACTTGAAGAATCAAATTTAGTCCCTTTATGGCCAAGCTTACGTAATGTGTTACCACCACATAAACCAATGCCGCAAACAATTGCAACCGCATGGTATTTTCAAAATATTAAGCCTTTATTACTCGAAGCTGGTGAGCTAACACCGATTGAAAAGGCCGAACGCCGCGTATTGGTTTTAGCCAATCCGGGGCATGGCCTAGAAAATATGAAAGCCAGTTCGGTCATGTACCTTGGCATGCAGCTTTTATTACCAAAAGAGTGGGCACCATCACATCGACATACACCAAATGCAGTGCGTTTAATTGTTGAAGGTGAAGGGGCATATACCACGGTCGAAGGTCAAAAATGCATGATGGAACATGGAGACTTAATCCTTACACCATCAGGGCTTTGGCATGAACATGGACATGATGGTGATGAGCCTGTGATCTGGTTAGATGTACTGGATTTACCATTGGTGTATTACATGGAAGCTTCTTATGTACAACCGGGTGAGATTCAGAAAGTGACCAGTGCTGGAAATGCCCATCATTATGGAGTTGGGGTTGTACCAACAGCACATTTTACGCGTGAAAATACCTCGTATCCGATCATGCGTTACTCTTGGAAAGAGACTAAAAAAGTTCTACATGCACTTGCTGAAGATGAGCATCATCAAGCGCCCGTGCAGGTGACTTATATCAACCCTGAAACTGGACAGGACTGTCAAAACATCATTGGTTACTCGGCATTAATGCTGCGTCCAAATGAAAATTTACAACTGCAACGACGTTCGACAGCCCAGATTTTCCATGTCATTGACGGTCAGTTACAAGTCAAAATTGATCAAAAAGATTTTAATTTGGCAAAAGCAGATACCGCATGTGCGCCATGCTTTTCACAAATTGATTTAATCAATACCTCAGATCAACCATGTTATTTGTTTATTGCGGATGAAGCGCCGTTACAACAGAAATTGGGCTTGTACTCTGTGCGCGAACGTCACTGATTGCCAAATTTATAAGGATATAAATCATGTCAAATATTCAACAGCCTATTTTAATTGCCGGTGGTGGTATAGGTGGTTTTGCAGCAGCACTTGCTTTAGCAAAACAAGGTTTTAAAGTGCAAGTGTTTGAACAGGCACCTGAAATTGGTGAGATTGGTGCAGGTATTCAATTAGGTCCAAATGCTTTTCATGCGTTTGATGCTTTAGGAATTGGTGAAATTGCGCGTGGTAAAGCGGTCTACACCGACTATATGGTGATGCATGATGCGCTTGATGAATACCAAGTTGGAAAAATTCCAACTGATGAGAAGTTCCGTGAGCGCTTTGGTAACCCATATGCAGTGATTCACCGTGCTGATATTCATGGTTCTCTTGTTGAAGGTGCAAAACAATATGGCAACTTGGAAATCATTACCAACTGTCAAATTCACAAAGTAGAGCAGGATGATGCAGGCGTAACGATTACCGATCAAAACGGCAAGCAATATCATGGGCAAGCACTGATCGGTGCTGATGGTGTGAAATCGGTGGTTCGTGACACTTATGTGGGTGACCCAGCATTGGTTACAGGTCATGTGGTTTACCGTGCGGTTGTACCTGAAAGTGAATTTCCTAAAGACTTGAAGTGGAATGCGGCCAGCATTTGGGTCGGACCAAATTGCCATCTTGTGCATTATCCGCTCCGCGGAGGTAAGGAATATAACGTTGTGGTGACATTCCATAGTCGTGAACAAGAGCAGTGGGGGGTAACGGATGGTTCTAAAGAAGAAGTGTTGTCTTACTTCCAAGGGATTTGTCCGAAAGCCCGTCAACTGATTGAGTTACCTAAAAGTTGGCGCCGTTGGGCAACCGCAGACCGTGAACCGATTGAAACATGGACTTTTGGCCGTGTGACATTACTTGGCGATGCAGCACATCCAACAACTCAATACATGGCGCAAGGTGCATGTATGGCAATGGAAGATGCTGTAACGTTAGGTGAAGCGTTACGCATAACCCATAACGATATTTTAAAAGCCTTTGATATGTACCAAAAAGCACGTGTGGCGCGTACAGCACGTATTGTTTTGTCTTCACGTGAAATGGGCAAAATTTATCATGCCAAAGGTGTGCAACGTCTTGTTCGTAATGATTTATGGCGTGGACGTCCGACCGAGCGTTTTTATGATGCTATGGAGTGGTTATATGGCTGGAATGTCAATAACTGCCTTGATGCTGTGAAAAACTATCAAGGGAATGTGGCATGAAACTCTATAGCTTTTTTCGTAGCGGCACATCACATCGAACCCGTATTGTGTTGAACTTAAAAGGTTTGGTCTATGACGCAACGTATATTTCGCTGGCTAAAAACGAACACCATCAAACCTCTTTTAAGGCACTCAATCCGCAAGGGTTTGTGCCAGTACTTGAAACTGAATCTGGAGCTTTATTGCAAAGCCCAGCCATTATTGAATGGTTAGAAGAACAATATCCAGAGCCTGCATTGCTGCCTAAAGATGCGTTGGGCCGTGAGAAGGTGCGGGCTTTGGCTGCTTTAATTGGCTGCGATATTCATCCTTTAAACAATAAGCGAGTGTTAGAACATTTACGCCAGAACTTGGGCCTTAATGAGACACAAATTAAGGCGTGGTGTGCCAAGTGGATTCAGGATGGTTTTGCCGCATTAGAGCAACTTTTGCAGCAAGATCCAACACGTGAAAAATTTTGTTATGGCAAACAACCGACCATTGCTGACGCTTATTTGATTCCACAAGTGGTTTCGGCCGAACGCTTCAAAGTCGACTTATCCGCTTATCCAAACATTAATGAAATTTATCAACATTGCATGACGCTTGAAGCGTTCCAAAAGGCGGCACCTGAACAGCAAGCTGATGCAACTTGATTAATAGATCAACGTAATATGAAAAGGAAATCAACCATGTCTTTTATTTTTGAACCAATGACGACTGCGGGCCTATTTATTCATGGCTCTGAACACAAATTTCCGGTACGCCGTGTGTACTGCGTTGGCCGTAATTATGCAGCGCATGCACGCGAAATGGGTTTTGACCCTGACCGTGAACCGCCATTTTTCTTTTGTAAACCAAACGATTTAGAGTCAATTGTGCCTGTAAATCAAGATGCAGTTGATATTCCATATCCAACTGAAACTTCAAATTTTCACTATGAAATTGAACTAGTCGTTGCAATTGGTAAAGATGCCAAAAATATCTCGGTTGATGATGCAGTGAACTATATCTATGGCTATGCCGTGGGTTTAGATATGACTCGTCGCGATTTGCAAATGGGTATGCGTGAAAAAGGACGTCCATGGGAAATCGGTAAAGCTTTTGATTTTTCCGCACCAGTAGGCCCAATTCATCCAATTGCACAAACAGGTGAACTCAATAGGGCCGATATTCATTTAACTGTGAATGGTGCAACCAAACAACACAGCGATGTCAGTCATTTAATTTGGTCTGTGGCTGAAACCATTGCCAATTTATCTACATTATTTGAGCTAAAAGCTGGCGATTTAATCTTTACTGGCACGCCTGAAGGCGTAGGCGCTGTAGTGAAAGACGATGTAATGCGTGCAGAAGTTGCAGGTCTTACTGGAATTACAGTCAACGTTAAATAATCGTGTTGGGCTGATTTATTCAAATAGGTGTTCAAACTGAATAATAAATAGAGTTGAGCACCTATGCCAAGGATTGCACATCCGCCAATTTATTGGCGAAAAGGAGTTCTCATGTCTCAAAATTCTATAGATGTACAAAGTTTCATTGATGAAACACCATTATCTTCCTTACAAAAACGAATCATGTGGTTATGTTTTCTAATTGTCGCGATAGATGGTTTTGATACAGCGGCAGTTGGTTTTATTGCCCCAGCTTTGAAAATGCAATGGGGATTACAAGCAACAGATTTAGCACCTTTATTTGGGGCTGGTTTATTTGGGCTAATGGCAGGAGCATTAATTTTTGGACCACTCTCCGATAAGTTAGGTCGGAAACCGATTTTGATTGGTTCAGTCATTATGTTTGGGGTGGCTAGTGTTTTTGCTGCGTTATCGTCAGATTTACAGTCGCTTATTGTCTGGCGCTTTCTTACTGGTTTAGGTTTGGGTGGGGCACTGCCTAATGCGATTACTTTAACTTCAGAATATGCACCGACTTCTCGACGGTCTAATTTAGTAACGCTAATGTTTTGTGGCTTTACGGTAGGTTCGGCATTGGGTGGAATCATTTCTGCACAATTACTACCGCATATTGGTTGGCATGGTATTTTGCTTATTGGTGGTGTGCTGCCATTGGTAACTGTACCTTTCTTATATTTTTTATTACCTGAATCTATACGGTTTTTGGTGCTTAAAAAGAAAAGCATTCAAAAAATTGAAAAGATTATTCACGATATTGCACCTCATTTAACCACTACACCCACTTTGATTCCAACCGTGAATGAAGTTGAACGGTCAAGCTTAAAAGATCTATTTGCCCGAGGCCTTGCTCTGGGTACGTTTTTAATCTGGTTTACCTTTTTTATGAGCTTGCTCATTATTTATATGATTTCGAGTTGGATGCCGACTTTACTCACTAATGAAGGTTTTAATCTGACAAATGCTTCATGGCTTACTTCGATTTTCCAAATTGGTGGAACCATTGGTGCCATTGTTTTAGGTCTACTTATGGACAAAATGGACCCAACAAAAATTTTAAGTGTGGCCTATGTCTTTGGTGGGGTTTTCTTGATTTGTTTGGGTTTTGGAATTGAGCAAGCAAACACGATTTTGTTGATGTTTGCCATGTTTGGTGTGGGCGCGGGAATTAGCGGTTCTCAAGTTGGAGCCAATGCGTTTGCATCTGGTTTTTATCCCACTCATTGTCGTGCGACGGGAGTGAGTTGGGCTAATGCAGTCGGCCGTTCTGGTTCTATTGTAGGTTCGGTGATGGGAGGATGGCTCATGTCATTAAATCTCTCTAGTTTTGAAATTTTGAGCATTTTAGCGCTACCAGCATTTTGTGCTGCGGTTTCGTTGTTATTGATAAAACATCTTAAAAAAACACAGGCTCGGGTTGTACTCTTAAATTAAATTGATCTGTAGTTTTAAAAAACCTTTCTATGTTAGGCATAGAAAGGTTTTTTTATATCGACAATCATGTCCTCTTAACCGCCGACCATGCGTCGTTTACCGAGCTCTACCAAAATATCAACGGTTTTTAGACCATATTTTTGGGCAGCGATTTCTGAATGGCGAAAGAAGCTTGAATACACACCGGCACATTATTGATTTTTTCTAAATTGATTTGGTGTTAAGCCGAACTGCTTTTTAAAAGCACGAACAAAGTTAGTGGCTTCTTCATAACCGATTAAATTTGCTACTTCTTGAATCTTATATTGTTTTTGTAATAATAATTTTTTTGCCTCAGTAAAGCGAACTTCATTTAAAATTTGAAGAAAACTTGTTCCTTGTACTTGTAAATGACGTTTTATCGTTCTGTCGGACATATTTAAACGTTGAGCAATAACGGAAAGTGGGGGGTATCCTCCATTAAAATTGTATAAAAGTTCTAGTCGTATTGATTTTTGAAGATCATGAGATGCATCTTTTACGATTCTCGCTTTGTCCTTCTCACAATATTGTAGGGCTTGCTGGTAGGCAGTTAAGTCACCATGTGGATTGCGATTTTTCAAATATTTAATCGGTAATCGAATACCATTGCGTTTGCTATTAAAGTGAAATTTTACATTGTGATTTTTAACTAATTCATAGTCTGAACTTTCATTCCAATCGAGAAAAATCTCAAAAGTTTCTAAATTTTCTTGAATAAGAATTTCTAATAAATGAATTCCACCAAAAAGCAGACTTTCAATTAAAAATGTCCTTAATTGCTGTGATTGTTCAAGATCACCAAGTTTTACGGGATGGGTATCATCAAGGTAAATATAGATAAATTTTTCATCGGTAGTCCAAATCGGTATAAAACTTTGAATACGAGTACAAAAGAATTTTTGACAAAGGTTAAGAGCAGTTTCTACGTCTATACTACTTAAAAAGGCAAACCCTAAAGCTCCATGAGCTGTTAAGCGTAGTCGGTATCCATACTGAATTCCTAATCGGTGATTCTCAGTAAGATGAAGTGCATTAACGACAAGTTTAGACCATTGATGAGGATTAATTTTTGCATCATGTTGCTGAAAATCTGACAACAATAGACCCGTATTTTCTAGGAGCATCGTTGTGCTAATTCCATATTCTTTAGTTATTTCTAATAATAGTTGGGCATATGAAATGGAAATACTTTTATTAAATAATCCGAATGGATCTTGCATATTCTTAGTCTTGGCCCGAATTGATCATTAATATGGCATGCTTACACCTTTTGTGTAAATGCAATTCATAAATAATGATGACTTATCCGTTATGATTTGAGTCTAATAATGTTGGCTAAATATTCTACTGCTTTGGTCGATAATCCAAAAGCTATGAAACAATTTCCATTTAATATTGCTTCTAAATTTTTTAGTAAGAATATATTGAATGCATCGCAAGCACAGATAGAGTCATTCAAAAGCTTTAAACATATTGGGGATCCAGTATCTGATCGATTAGTTGAATGTATGCATCGCATAGGTGCGCCATCAAGAAAAATGTTTAATCAGGCTTTGGAAAATGGAATAGAAACAGTTGAAAATCCGCCCCAAGAATTGATTGATTTTTTTGCAACAGTCGATAGTTTCCCATATTGGGTTGACCATAATAGGTTAGAAAGGGCAACTAAAACATATGAGATAGTTGGTCAGGAGGCCCTGTCTATTTTTATTCCCGGTCTAGCTGTGAGTTATATTGCGCCGACTGCAAATCAAGTCTTACTTAGATCGGGAGATCTATATAAAAAAGCAGGAAAACGGGCGGTAGAAACTCTAAATTGGTTTAATGAAGTGACTGCACCAAATGCGATGAGTCATCGGTTTGGAACAGGGTATAAAGCATGTATACGTATTCGGATGGTTCATGCTCACATGCGAAAAGCTATGCAATCTAGAACCGATTGGGACTTTGATCAATGGGATCAACCTATTCATCAAGTTGTTTATACAGCAACGATTTTGCCATTTGCATTACTAGCAACGTTAGGAGCCAACTTTTCAGGTCTTATCTCTACTAAAAGTGATCGTGAGAATATTTTTCATCTTTGGCGTTTAATTGCGCATGTAGTTGGTGTACATCCTTCACTTATTCCCACAAATGAACAGGATATTTGGCGACTCACATGGATAGAGCTAGATCAGGTATTTATTGCTGATGAAACTTCTGCAATGTTGGGAGGGGCGCTTTGGCAAGCTTTAGACGAGATTTTGCCTTTTGAACAAAATAAATTATTTGGACGTATTCAATATAAATTGGCTCATAATTATATTGCCACATTGTCTAATTTAATGCTTGGTAAGGAAATTGCTGCTGCTTTAGCTTTTCCACCAGCATCGGCTACCGGAGCAATTTTGGTAGGCGGTACTTTTGCAAAGAATCTTGTAATGACTTCGGTTGCTCGCGTTTTACCTCATGGTACGAGTTATCTGAGAACAGTTAAGAGCAAGCAAAGAAAAGCCTTAATGAATAAGATTATTAAAAACACAGGTGCAGATTTAAGTTATGAAAGAGGATAAAAGGCTAGATTTATCTTAATAATTTAATGTTTAACACTAGCGCTCTACCCATTAATAAATGGGTTTTGCTATTTAAAATAGTGTTCAGTATTACTTCATAAAATGTTTAGTTAAAGTATTTAATTCAATGAAAAACAATAATTAATTAAATATTTTCTAGCCAATTTCACATTGACACCATAATTTTTGAAGATTACCATTTGCGGGCTGGCCTACATTGCCAGTCGGTTTTGACGGACCGTAATTCAACCACATCAGGATTATTTCTTCTGAGGAATAGTTTTGTGTGCACATCTCGTTCCCTCCCGTAGCGGTAGGACGGGAGTGGGACACTTTCGAGTGTGCTGGAGTTGAACCAGTCCGTCAACCTGCTTCCGTTCTGCCACCATAATTTATAATGTTTTGGCAGAACTCCCAATAAAAAGGAGTTGGCTTTGCACATTCATTATTTCTTGGCAGTCTTTGCCAAAAGCTATAACGATACAACTTAAATCAATTTAAAGCAGTTTGATCGCCTCTAGGCTTATCAGGCTTTAAATCGTCACGACTAAAAAACTTGCATCAACAATAAAACTTGAGATGTGCCAAGCACAGTCTTTACGGCTTTGCTATGCCTTTTTTCACCCTTTAAAAGGGCAGCGGATTTTATATCTCATTTATATACAACAAAAATTTATTTTATAACGGTAAAACTATGCCACATTCAAATCTCCTATTTCGTGCTTTAAGTGTACTTCATACCTCTCGATTTCTTTTTAATCAACACGGCTTTCACAATGTTGGCATCGACCGAATTATTGAATCGGCAAAAATCCCCAAAGCCACGTTTTATAACTACTTTCACTCAAAAGAACGTCTCATTGAAATGAGTTTAACTTTTCAAAAAGATGGTTTAAAAGAAGAAGTGCTTTCAATTATTTATGTTCAAAAAGACTTAAACCTGCCTGACAAACTCAGGAAAATTTACTTTTTACATGCCGATTTAGATGGGCTTTATCATTTGCCGTTTAAGGCCATTTTTGAAATTGCGAAAACCCATCCAAAGGCCTATCAGGTCGTGGTTGAATATCGAAACTGGCTCATTAATGAAATCTATCATTTGTTATTAACAACTAATGTAAATGCGTCAAAACAAGATGCCCACATGTTTTTGTTTGTGATTGACGGAGCAATGGTTCAGCTTTTAGACCCAAGCAAACCAGATGAAAGGGAGAGGTTGCTTGAGTATTATTTGATTCAGCTTAACTTTTAATATTGATATTTATCAGTTAACTAATTAAATATTAAATCCTTAAGTAGGTTGAGTTTATAGTTTAATAGGATTTTAGACATGTGAAATGAAAAACAAATAAAAAGCCTCATTTCGAGGCTTTCTATATTATTTAATATCTACGCTTTTCTTTTTCGCTTCTAAACAGCTTCTCGACTCATCTCACCATTCATCAGTCTTAAAATCTGTAACGGGTTGCTGTCCTTTAAAGCTTCTGGCAATAAACTTTGCGGGTAGTTTTGGTAGCACACTGGGCGCAAGTAACGGTCAATAGCTAAAGTTCCAACTGATGTACCTCGTGCATCTGAAGTTGCTGGATATGGTCCGCCGTGTACCATCGCATCACATACTTCAACACCTGTTGGATAACCATTCAAAAGTAAACGACCAGCTTTTTCTTCTAGTACAGGAACCACATCTGCAAACTCGGTTAAGTCTGCTTCATCTGCAATTAAAGTCGCAGTAAGCTGACCATTCATGCTTTGTAGCGCTTGCAAAAGTTGTGCTTTGTCTGCCACTTCAATGATTACCGTTGTCGGACCAAAGATTTCTTCTTGTAGAAGCTGGTCACCTGCAAGTAAAAGTTCAACATCGGCTTTAAACAATTGTGGCTGTGCCTGATTACCTTGTTGGGTTTGGCCTGCCAAGTGTTCAATACCTTGATGCTGGGTTAAATGCTCTAGACCTGCGGTATAACTTTTTAAGGTGCCGGCATTGAGCATGGTTTGTGCAGGTTTACCGCCCATAATATTAGTCAGGCTGCTAATGAGCTGACTAAATTCGGCTGATTTAATGCCTAAAATTAAACCCGGATTGGTACAGAACTGACCACAGCCGAGTACTACCGAATCTGCCAAGTCCTGTGCAATTTTATCCCCTCGGTTTTTTAAGGCTTCGGGTAGCATCAACATTGGGTTAATACTGCTCATTTCAGCAAACACTGGAATCGGTTGTGGACGGGCTGCTGCCATATCACATAAAGCTCGACCACCACGAAGTGAACCAGTAAAACCCACCGCTTGTATTAAAGGATGCTTAACCAGTGGTCCACCCACACCATTGCCATAAATCATGTTAAATACACCTTTAGGCATATTTGATTTTTCGACAGCACGTTCAATTGCCTGAGCCACAAAATCTGCGGTAGCCATATGTCCGCTATGTGCTTTCACTACAACAGAACAACCCGCTGCTAGTGCAGAAGCAGTGTCACCACCCGCAGTTGAAAAAGCGAGTGGAAAGTTACTTGCCCCAAAGACTGCGACAGGGCCAACACCGATTTTAATCTGGCGTAGGTCTGGGCGAGGTAAAGGTTGACGATCCGGCAAAGCGGTATCAATACGCGCCCCTAAAAAGTCACCACGGCGCAACACTTTAGCAAACAGGCGCATTTGCCCACTGGTACGGCCACGTTCACCTTGTAAGCGGGCGAGTGGTAAAGCCGTTTCTTGCGAGACAATCTCTAGAAAATCTGTACCTAAAGCATCGAGCTCATCGGCAATATTTTCTAAAAAAGTTGCACGCTGTTCAGGCGAAGTATGACGGTAAGTCTTAAAGGCTTGACTTGCCGCTTCGCAGGCCTGATTTACTTCCTGTTCGGTTGCATGGTGAAACTCATAAGCTAAAGCTTCGCCTGTTGTTGCATTGACGCTTTTTAATAAAGTCGAACTTTGTGCACTACGTGAACCGCCAATAAAGTTGTGTCCAATAACCATAATAAATATCCTGAGATTAATGAGAATGCCGTGGCAGATTATTTTGGTTGACCACACGCATATATAAAGTCGCGGGTTCTAAGCAACCGCCAGTAGATAATTGACCGACCATATTGCGATACATTTCTTGCCAAGGGGTTTGAGAGACAGAGACAGTTGGCTGCCATTCCTGACGGCGTTTTTCTAGCTCTTCATCAGAAATAAGTACATTGACGGAGCGATTGTTTAGATCAATGCGCAATCGATCATCGGTTTTTAATAACGCAATTCCACCGCCTACAGCCGCTTCTGGTGACATGTTTAAAATAGAAGGGCTGGCAGAGGTTCCACTTTGACGGCCATCGCCTAGACAAGGCAATGAGTCAATTCCTTTTTTAATTAACTGTGCCGGTGGAGCCATATTTACAACTTCTGCACTGCCTGGATAACCCACTGTTCCAGCGCCTCGAATGACCAAAATACAGTGTTCGTCAATTTCCAGAGCAGGGTCATTAATTCGAGTGTGGTAGTCTTCGGGGCCTTCAAAAACAATCGCTCTTGCTTCAAAGCTATTTTCACTATTGGGGTCAGATAAATAGGTTTTCTTAAATGCTTCGCCAACCACAGACATTTTCATAATGGCGCTGTCAAAGAAATTACCACTCAGCACAATAAAACCCGCACCGTGTTTAAGTGGCTGTTCATATGGGAAGATGACATCTGCGTTTGAAGTTTTTGCATTTTTAGCAATTTCACCCATTGTTTTACCGCTGACCGATGCACAGTCTTCATGTAAAACACCAGATTTTTGCAATTCATGCATCACCGCCGGAACGCCACCAGCACGGTGAAAGCCTTCACCTAAATATTTACCCGCAGGCATACAGTTCACAATTAATGGAATGTTTTCTCCAACGCGTTGCCAGTCTTCTAAACTCAGCTCAATGCCCATGTGGCGGGCAATTGCAATTAAATGAGGAGGACAGTTACTAGACGCACCTAGAGCAGATGCGACCGCAATGGCATTTTCAAATGATTGTTTAGTCATGATTTTAGAGGGACGTAAATCTTCTAAAACCATTTCGCAAATTCTTTTTCCTGTCATATATGCCATTTGCCCACGTTCGCGATACGGCGCGGGAATGCTTGCACAGGTAGGTAAAGACATGCCCAAAGCTTCAGCCAAGGCATTCATTGAAAGTGCGGTGCCCATGGTGTTGCAATGCCCAACCGAAGGTGAGGCAGAAGTCGTCATTTCCATGAATCCTTCATAGTCAATTTCACCGGTGGCTAGTAAATTGCGTGCATGCCAGAGCACTGTGCCAGAACCAATTAATTCACCTTTAAAATGGCCATCTAGCATTGGACCGCCAGATAAAACAATGGCAGGTAAATCGGTTGTCGCTGCTGCCATTAAACAGGCAGGTGTGGTTTTATCACAGCCCGTTGTTAGGACTACGCCATCGAGTGGATAGCCATGTAATATTTCAACTAAACCCAAGTAAGCTAAATTTCTGTCTAAGGCAGCAGTAGGGCGGCGAGACTGTTCTGCAATCGGGTGAACGGGAAATTCCATTGGAATACCGCCCGCATCACGAATGCCTGCTTTAACCCGTTCAGCCAGTTCTTTGTGATGACGGTTGCATGGCGTTAAATCACTACCGGTCTGTGCAATGCCAATAATTGGTCGGCCCGACTGTAGCTCGGCACGGGTCAACCCATAGTTCATATAACGTTCAACGTAAAGTGCTGTCATGTCAGCATGCGTAGGATCATCAAACCATTCTTGGCTACGTAAAAAAATCCGTTTATTTTGATCATTCATTTTTAGATCCTTCACTCATACTTTTTGAAATTTAATTTTTTTCACGAGATGAATCTTACGATTCAACCGACCAATAATACGTGAAAATTATAATAATTCGCGTTGCTTCAAATTACGCATTAATGCGTTTATTCCAAAATTCCACGGCGTTGCTTTGTCGCTTGTCATGACCGTGTTGTAGAGAGTGCCGAGTTTAGGTGAGTGAATACGGACGACATCTCCGACTTTATGTGTAAAGCCTGCGCCAGCTTGTTCTCGATCTTGGGTAGGTGCAAATAAAGTGCCTAGGAACAAGACAAAACCGTCTGGATATTGGTGATTTTCATTAAGCGTTTGCTGAATTAAATCTTCAGGGTCACGGCTAATTTGTGACATAGAGCTAACGCCATTAAGCACAAAGTTATCTGTACCCTGAATTTGTAATTCAACATCGCAAGCGCGGATATCATTTAAACTAAAAGTAGAGTCAAAAAGACGAATAAATGGACCAATTGCACACGATGCATTGTTATCTTTTGCTTTACTTAATAGCAAAGCACTGCGACCTTCAAAGTCACGTAAATTCACGTCATTGCCTAAGGTAGCGCCTAAAATTTTGCCGTGACTATTTGCAACTAATACCACTTCGGGTTCTGGGTTATTCCACTCAGACTTAGGGTGAATACCAATATTTTGACCAGTTCCCACGGCTGCTAAAACAGGTGCTTTAGTAAAAATTTCTGCATCTGTGCCAATACCCACTTCAAGGTATTGAGACCACATTTTTTGTTCAATTAAATATTCTTTGAGTTGAAGAGCTTTTTCCGAGCCGGGTTCAATTGTTTTTAAATTATCGCCAATTACATTTTGTACCACTTCACGAATGGATTGAGCTTTTTGAGCATCGCCGCCAGCTTGTTCTTCAATCACACGCTCTAGCATGCTTGCGGCAAAAGTAACACCAGCCGCCTTAATCACTTGTAAATCAATAGGTGCTAAAAAATATGCCTTGTTTGTATCTGGTTCAGCCACCGTATTTGCAAATAACTCATCAATTGACCCAACTAATTTTCCTTCAATTTCAGATAAAGCTTTTAAAGGATCTGAACTTTCTAGTAATTGGGAAATAGTGTGAAACTTTTCAGAAATATCAAAAACCTGATCGCCTTTTAAAAGAATCGGGGATGGACCAGAAATTTGATTTGGAATCCACGCGCGACCAATTAAACATCCTTGGGTAGCATCGTCTGGTAATGAGTTCTGGGAATTTAACGTAAAGTTCATTTAAAGCATCCTTCTTTTATTTGAAATCATGATATGTTTCTTATTTAATAAACACCAATCGTAATAATTTAATTATTAATAACGAAAAGTTATCGAAAAGGATTTTTATAAATGGCGGATTTGACTTACGTAAGCTTAAATAACTGGTTGAAATTTAAACATTTGGTTTTGTTAGAAACCTTGGCACGAACCAATAACATGCATTTGGCAGCCGAGCAGATGAACTTAAGTCAACCTGCGGTGAGTAAAATGTTAAAAGAAATTGAAAGCCTGCTCGGTTTTCAGGTTTTTGAACGTTTACCCCGAAATATGCCAGTCACTGCTTTGGGAGAGCATGTGATTCGATATGCACAACGCGTTTTAAATGATGCAAAGCATTTTGTCGAAGACATTGAAATTTTGCGGTTGGGTGGTCACGGGTTTTTAAAGGTGGGGGGCATCTTTGCGGCAACCGCAGTGGTCATTCCTAACTCGATTATCGAGATTAAGAAAAAATGGCCGCTACTTTCTATAGATGTGGTTGAACAGACCAGTGACCATTTAATGGAAATGTTAAGCGAACATACTTTAGATTTAGCCATAGGCCGTTTTACCGATGTGACACAAAGTCAGTTTTTCAATTTTCAGCCCTTAGGCCCAGAGCCATTTTGTATTGTTGTAAACCATGCTCATCCATGTGCCCAGAAAAAGTTTTGTACCTTAGAAGAGTTATTAAATTGGCCGTGGGTACTTTATCCTAAAGGCACTCCAATTCGAGAACGCATGGAAGGCGCATTTGCCCGAGCAAAAGTAAAAATACCTTTAAATACGGTGAATACCATGTCCATGCAGACCTTTTTACAGATTTTAAAGGGTGCGCCAATGGTGGGGATGTTGCCAGAAGCCATGGTGATTGATCAGGTGAAAGAAGGGCAATTACAGATTTTAGAAACAGATCTAGTTTTAGATGCACAGGATTATGGAATTTTGACACGTAAAGATGAACCCGTTTCCGACATTGCTTCGGCCTTTATCGACATTTTATTAAAGAACGCCAAACGTAAGTAAAACAATAAGCCTCAAATCATGAAAATATTTGGGGCTTTTCAATTAAAAAATAAGAAAAAATAGCAAGTTATTATTGGGTTATATCCATATAAAACTGATATTAAAAAGTTATCAATATTTAGAAATTATTCATTGGAAATTATTGCTTGGACTCCTTATCGTTTAATTCACGATGATTAAAAAATTTTTAAGTGAATAAAAATTAGGAAAGGATCCCTGTATGAATGTACTAATCACTGGTGGTACTGGTTTTATTGGAAAACAAATCGCCAAAGAGATTCTGAAAACCGGTAGCCTCACTTTGGATGATGGTCAACCTAAAACCATCAATAAAATTATTCTATTTGATGCCTTTGCTGGTGATGAGTTGCCGCAAGACCCAAAAATTGAAGTCATTGTTGGTGATATTACCGATAAAACCACTGTGGCCAATATTACAGAAAATATTGATGTGGTATGGCACTTGGCTGCCGTAGTCAGTTCAGCGGCAGAAGCTGATTTTGACTTAGGAATGGATGTTAACCTATATGGACTTTTAAATTTATTAGAAGAATTAAGAAAAAAACAGACACGCCCGCGAGTCATTTTTGCCAGTGGTTGTGCTGTATTTGGTGGTCAATTACCAGAAGTGGTGACAGATGAGACGGTGGTTACACCAAAGTCTTCTTACGGCATGCAAAAAGCAGTAGGAGAATTACTTGTTTCAGACTATTCAAGAAAAGGCTTTATTGATGGCCGTATTTTAAGACTACCGACCATTGTGGTCCGTCCCGGTAAACCGAATAAAGCGGCATCTACATTTTTTAGTTCAATTATTCGTGAACCGTTAAAAGGCGAAACGGCAGTTTGCCCAGTACCGTCAGATACACCAGTTTTTGTTACTTCACCACGGCGCTGTGTCGAGTCAATGATTAAGGCTGCCACCATTTCGACAGATGTACTTCAAGACAATCGAATTATTCCCTTACCGGGCTTAACCGTAACGGTTAAAGAAATGCTTGAAGCGCTTGAAAAAGTTGCAGGCAAACAAGCAACAGATTTAGTGCAATGGCAAGAAGACCAAACCATTCAACGTATTGTTAAAAGTTGGCCCGTTCAGGTGAAAGCTGAATATGCCGAATCTTTAGGTTTCCAAGCGGATGAAAATTTTGAAAGCGTCATTCAGGCACATATAGAAGATACCCAAAATTAATGGCAGTGATCGCCAGTCGATGTGAGAGTTATTATGGAAGATATCAAGAATGTAACTGCTCTTGAAGAGCAGACAATTAAGCGTGTTTCGAGTCGAATTATCCCGTTTCTCATTATTTTATTCATTATGGCATTTCTAGACAGAACCAATATTGGTTTTGCTGCGCTACACATGAATGATGCACTTGGCATTACTCAAACCATTTTTGGTTTAGGTGCGGGCGTATTTTTCCTTGGTTATTTTATTGCTGAAGTGCCGAGTAATATCTTACTTCATCGCTTTGGAGCACGGATCTGGATTGCCCGAATTATGATTACTTGGGGAATCATTGCCGGACTTATGGGATTTATTCATAGCGGTACTCATTTTATTGTTTTACGGTTTTTACTGGGCGTTGCAGAAGCGGGTTTCTTTCCGGGTGTTATTTTTTATTTAACCTTGTGGTTTCCTGCAAAATATCGTGCCCGCGTTTTCGCAACGTTTTATTTGGGATTACCAATTGCTCAAATTATTGGTGCCCCAATTTCGGTCGGTCTTATGCAATGGGGTAATACCATTGGCTATGAAGGCTGGCGCTTAATGTATATTTTGGAAGGTATTCCTTCAATTATTTTAGGCTTGATTTGCTTAAAATATTTAACCAATAACCCTAAAGAGGCCGATTGGTTAACAGCAGAGCAACGTCAATGGTTAATGACTACGCTAGAGCGTGAAGAAAGAGAAAAAGAGCAATCTACAGAAGCCGCTTTAACCAAAGGGGAAATGATTAAACAAGTGTTTAAAAACCCATTGGTGTGGATCATGGCAATGGTTTACTTTGGAATTACCTCTGGTTCAAATGCAATGTTTTTCTTCTTACCAAGTGTATTAGAGTCATTTAGAAACACGTTCGGTATGGAAATTAGTCTGATTCAAAATGGTTTACTCACCGCAATTCCATATGCTTTTGCAGCAGTAGGCATGGTTTTATGGAGCCGCCGTTCAGACCGTAAACAAGAGCGTTATAAACATGGTGCTTGTGCTGCACTCATGGCAGCATTGGCAATCGCGATTGCATTGATTGTAAACCAGCCGTGGGCAATTATTGTGGGCTTTATCTTTCTCGCGATTGGTGTGTTTAGTGCAATTAATATTTTCTGGACTATTCCAGGTCAGACTTTAACGGGTGTGGGTGCCGCAGCTGGAATTGGGTTAATTAACTCTGTCGGCAACTTAAGTGGTTTTACTGGCCCATATTTAACAGGTTATTTATATACAACCACGGGAACCTATACGGTCGCATTCCTTGCCATTGCAGGATTTGTAGCAATGGGCGGTTTAGGATTGCTTCTATTGGCAAAGTTAAAATCGAATAGCTTAAAAGCAGAACAACAGCAGTTCAAAGTTCGAACTGTTACGGAGTTAAAGTAATGGCTAACATTGGATTTGTTGGTACAGGCATCATGGGTATGCCGATGGCCATGAATTTATTAAAAGCAGGACATCAACTCAAGGTCTGGAACAGAACCCCATCTAAAGCAGATATTTTAAAAGACGCTGGTGCAAGTGTTTGTAGTGAACTTGAACAAGTCGGAAAAGATGTAGATTTTCTGATTTGTATGCTCAGCGATGGAAAAACATGTGATGAAATTCTGTTTAAAGAACACGGTGCGCTTTCGCAGCTAAAACCTGAAAGCACCGTAATTGTTATGAGTTCGATACCCGTTGAAGTAGCTAAAATACAAAGTGAAAAATGCAAAGAGCGATCACTTCACTATTTAGATGCTCCAGTCTCTGGCGGAGAAAAAGGCGCTCAAAATGCAAGTTTGGCAATTATGGTGGGTGGAGAGATGTCTAGCTTTGAACGGGCTGAAAATATCTTAAAAGCCATGGGCAGACCCATTTTAGTTGGTGCAGCGGGCTGTGGAGAGCTCGCAAAACTCGTCAATCAAATGATTGTGGCTACCACCATTGCAACCGTAAGCGAAGGGTTATTACTTGCCACTAAAGCAGGAGCTGACCCCGTGAAACTCAAACAGGCATTAACAGGTGGTTTTGCAGACTCTCCGATTTTGCAGCAGCATGGCGAACGTATCTTAACGCGAAATTTTAAACCGGGTGGAACAGCTAAAACCCAGCATAAAGATATTCATACAGCCATTAGCTATGCCAAATCATTAGAGTTGAATTTGCCTATTGCTGAATTGGTCAATCAGCTTTTTCAAAATATGGTGGTCGCTGGTGATGGCGAGCTTGATCACTCTGGTTTAATCCGTGAGTTAGAACGGATGAATCATTTGGCTTTCTAACATCTTATAAAGTCACTACGAATGGTTGAGTAATTAAGGCCTTTAATTATTCAACCACCATGCGTAGTGCTTTTTATTTAAATGAAAACTCAAATTTCATCTATATTTAACACCACTTTGCCTTTTGATCGGCCAGCATTTACATATTGGAGTGCTTCTTTTATTTGGAAAAAATCATAAGTTTGGTCAACCACAGGTTTAATTTTTCCAGCTTCTACCAATTCAGTAATTTTTGAGAGCTGTTGACCATTTGGCTGCATAAATAAAAATGTATAAGTAATGCCGCGTTTCTTTGCTTTATGTCGAATTGACCAGCTTAACATCGGGATAATACATTTAAGGAACCAGTTCGGATTAACGACTTCTGCAAAAGCGTGATCGGGTGGTCCTGAAATACTAATAAGACGCCCACCGCGTTTAAGGACATTCAACGATTTTTCTAAGGTTTTTCCACCTTGCGTATCTAAAACCACATCATAGTCTTTTAGCTCTTGCTCAAAATCCATTGTTTTATAATCAATGATGATGTCGGCGCCTAGCTCTTTCACCCAACTACTGTTTTTGGCACTGGTTGTGGTTGCAACCGTAGCGCCAAGAGACTTAGCCAGTTGAATTGCAATTGAACCCACACCACCTGAACCTGCATGAATAAGCACTTTTTGACCAGCTTTAACTTTTGCAATTTCAACCAGTGCTTGCCATGAAGTCAAGGAAACTAAAGGTAGAGCTGCTGCCTGTTCCATCGAAATATTTTTCGGTTTAAGCGCCAGTGAAGACTCTTGAACGACCGTATATTCAGCAAAAGCACCATTCAGATCGGTCTTGGCATAGACTTCATCTCCAACTTTAAACTGAGAAACCTTCGAGCCTACTTCTACGACTGTACCTGCAAAATCATTGCCTAAAATGAAAGGAAATGGAACGGGCAGAATGGCCTTAAAATCACCATCTAAAACTCGTATGTCGAGAGGGTTAATACTGGCTGCATGAACTTTAACAAGTACTGCATTTTCTGACACAGATGGTTTAGGCTGTTCATCGACCTGCACATCACTAATATTGCCGTAGCGGGTTATATAAGCTGCTTTCATTTGGAACCTCTATTCTTTTTTGAAATTTTTAATGTTTTAGATTTTTTGTTCTGTACTACACCTTCATGCTTCGCTGAATTAACTTATCAAAGACTTTTACAGGAGCAAAGCGTCGTAATGCTTTTAAGCTTTTTGCAGTTTTGCCTGCTGTGTAGCGTGGTACAACATGTTGACTCTCAATGACATTTAAAATGGTATGGGCAACCACACTTGGGTCATCTGACTTATTCATAGCGTTAATCATTTGTCGATGTAACTTTTCACGCGTTTGATCGTAAAAAGAAACTTTATTGTCTGCTTCAAGTAAGTTTACTCCTAAAGAAGTATTCGTATAAGCAGGTTCAATCAAAGATACACGAATTCCTTGTGATCTTAGTTCGTGGTCTAAAGATTCAGAATAACCTTCAAGTGCATGTTTAGACGCCGAATAAAGAGCGCCAAAAGGCATAGGCACAAGTCCAAGAATTGAACTGATATTTAAAATAAGTCCTGATTTTTTCTGACGCATGTGCGGAATAACTGCACGAGTCATTCGAACGGCACCAAAAAAGTTAGTATCAAAAATAGCCTGTGCTTGTTGCATTGAACTTTCTTCAGCACCAGCAGGTGATATTGCAAACCCAGCATTGTTAATTAAGACATCAATTCGGCCTTCATTTGCAATTACTTTTTCAATGGCTTGGGTTACAGAGTCGTCTTGATTTACATCTAACTCAATCAGATGAAATTTATAGTTTGATGAGTTTTTTGCTTGTCGGCTTGTGCCATAAACAATAAATCCTGCTTCATGTAAAAGGTCTGCGGTTGCTAACCCAATACCCGAAGATGCGCCTGTAATCAAAACTACTTTGCTGGTCATATCATGTTCCTTACTTAAACTTTGTTGCCTGAACGAATGAATTCCGGCTTGATTTTTTCATCATAATCTAAAAATAAAATAGTTACTACTAAAAAGATAGTGACAACTAAATTTTGCTCAGGTATAGTTAGTACTAAATCGATACTTATTCTGTTTTTTATCTTTTCTCCCTTTAAAAGATCACTCATAAAAAACAGATAAAACAGATCAATGAATTAAATTTGAGGATCAGAGAAATGAAGTTTTTATTAAATACAATTGCGATGGGATTAACGGTGGCATCTATTTTTAGTACTCCCTTAACTCAAGCAGAGATGGTGGAATCTATGTCTTTTAGTGACCACGTGACTCAGGAGAATAAAATGTCATCAAAAAATATTGTTACCAATCCGCAAGCAGCTTCAATCTCCCAGCTAGATACAAATTGGAAGAATGTACCAACTCAATTTATTCGTGCAGGTGACGTTAACTTCGCTTACCGAGAATATGGTCAACAAAACGGTGGAACGCCTGTTATTTTCTTAAATCATTTAGCGGCTGTTCTAGATAACTGGGACCCACGAATTATTGATGGAATTGCGGCTAAACATCATGTGGTGGTGTTTGATAATCGTGGTGTTGGTGCTTCTACAGGTAAACCAGCCCAGTCGATTGAGCAAATGGCAGACGATGCGATTGCATTCATTCAAGCAAAAGGCTTTAAGCAAGTTGATTTATTTGGCTTCTCGATGGGCGGCATGATTTCACAAGAGATTGTTTTGAAGCAGCCGAATTTAGTTCGAAAAATGATTTTATCTGGAACTGGCCCTGCGGGTGGTACAGGAATTAGTACCGTAGGACGAATTTCAAATTGGGATTTAGTCCGTGGATTGGCTACCGGCCAAGACCCTAAGGTTTATCTTTTCTTTACGCGTACTGAAAATGGTAAATCTGCTGCAAAACAGTTTATTCAACGTATTAATGAACGTACCGAAAACCGCGATAAAGAAATCACTATTTCTGCCTATCGTGCCCAGCTTAAAGCACTCAAAAAATGGGGAAGTAAGAAACCTTCCGACCTTTCTGTGATTCAACAACCTGTGTTAGTTGCTAATGGTGATCATGACCGAATGGTCCCAACCGTGAACACCTATGATTTGGCAAAACGTTTGCCGAATAGTTCTCTTGTTATTTACCCAGATGCTGGCCATGGTGGAATTTTTCAGTTCAATGAAGATTTTGTAAAACAATCACTTACATTCTTAGCGAAATAAGAACTTAAATTTAGGACAATGACGATGACTACAATTACACACCAAACAGCCGAGACCCAATTCATTGAAGTAGATGGAGCAAAATTTGCCTATCGTCGATGGGGTAACTCAAACACTGGGCAGCCACCGCTATTTTTTCTTCAGCACTTTCGAGGCGGTTTAGACAATTGGGACCCAATCATTACCAATGGTTTGGCACAAGGGCGTGAAGTCATTTTGTTTAATGGTCGAGGCATTGCTTCATCTACAGGTCAGCCACGTAACCGTGTTGAAGATATGGCAGATGATGCAGCCGCAGTCATTCGTGCATTGGGCTTAAAACAAGTTGATTTATTAGGCTTTTCACTCGGCGGGTTTCAGGCACAAGATTTAGTACGCCGTCATCCTGAACTTGTAAGAAGACTTATGCTTTTAGGTACAGGACCAAGAGGCGGTAAACCACGCGGTGATGACCCAGAAGTGGCGACATTGGTATTGAAACATGCCACAACTGCTGTGCCATCTGAAGAAGACTTTCTCTTTTTATTTTTTGGCCGATCTGAAGCTGCTATTCAAGCGGGCCGTGAATTTTGGCAACGTCGACATGAACGCAAAG
>Ga0308161_1001330_pt1 | contig 30438 bp, 27 predicted proteins | sample PhyFR2_FD_201034 | JGI IMG/M metagenome (GOLD analysis project Ga0308161, IMG submission 201034) | Phyllosphere microbial communities from UC Gill Tract Community Farm, Albany, California, United States - DLSLF.R2 | ecosystem: Host-associated > Plants > Phyllosphere > Unclassified | place: USA...
CATCTGACGAAAACTTAGATTTAGTCATAGAAAAAGCTCCCTTCAAAAAGTAGACAGTTTTTGTTATTTCAACTGTCTACTTTTTGGGGAGCATATCACATGAGAGGAGTACAACAGTTTTATTTTTCGATTTTCGGTACTTTTACGATGTAGTAGATCGTACTTAAAATCAAAAAGGCGATTCCGATTAAGATTGAGACGCGTGTCTCGTCATTAAACAGCATGCCGACGAGTACTGTGATCAGCGCGAAGATCGATAGATAGTTCGTCACCGGCGCACCTGGCATTTTGAACGGATGCGAGGCTGTCCGTTCACTTTCGATTTTTCGGTAACGGATATGACTGATTAATATCGCAAACCACGGCACCATCCCTGGTAGTACCGAAGCACTGTAGACATAAACGAAGATGTTCGTATCCTTCCCGAGAACGAGTGGCAAGGTGATATCGAGAATGACACCGAAGAAAATCCCGATTGAAATCGCGAAGACCGTGTAGAATGGAATGCCGCGTTTGTTGACCTTTAAGAAGAAGGACGGCACTTGTCCTTTTTCCGCTAATGCATAGATCATCCGGCTTGCGCTGAAGATCCCGGAGTTACAACCGGATAAAGCGGCTGTGATGACGACGAAGTTGATGATACCGGCAGCAATCGTGACACCAACCTTGGCGAATGTCGCAACGAACGGACTGCCGAGATCCGATAACTCATTCCACGGATACACCGTGACGATGATGAAGATCGATCCGACGTAGAAAATCAAAATGCGCCAGACGACACCATTGATTGCCTTCGTGATATTCTTCTCTGGATCTTTCGTTTCTCCAGCTGTCACGCCGATCAACTCGACACCGATGTAAGAGGCGAAGACGATCGAGAGGGCAAAGAAGAAGCCGGTGAAACCGTTTGTGAAAAAGCCGCCGTTTGCCCAAAGATTCGAAAGACCGACTGGATTTCCGCCATTCCCTAGTCCAAAGAAAATAATGCCGAATCCAGCGACGATCATCAGAAGAATCGTCAGTATCTTGATCGAAGCGAACCAAAACTCGAGTTCACCGAACATTTTGACGGAAGCAAGGTTTGCGAGCGTCAAGAGAATGATGACGACGATCCCTGGAATCCATGTTGGTAGTTCAGGCCACCAGAAGCGTAAGTACGTTCCAACGGCGATGACTTCACTCATCCCGACGACGACCCAGTTGAAGATGTTGCTGCTTGCTGTTAAAAAACCAGCAGCTGGATGGATATAATCGTTTGCGAACTTTGCGTACGATCCACTGTGCGGATGGGTGTAGACCATCTCGCCGAGTGCCCGCATGATGAAAAAGATAAAAACTCCGGCTAGCATGTACGCAAGTAAGACTGATGGTCCTGTCCAAGCGATCGTACTTGACGCCCCGAGGAAGAGACCAACACCAATCGTTCCTCCGAGCGCAATCATTTGTACCTGTCGTGCTGTTAAATCTCGTTTCAAATTCGAACTCATCGTTTCCCCCAAAAAAAATCTGTGACGTCATAATGTTCAGACAACTTGTCGTAAGAACTATAAGGCTGAGTATACTATCCTCAGATAGGGCACGGCTAGTCTTTTTGAAAATTTGAAATAGAGTTTTCAATAATCAGATATTCATGAAACAAATATGTAACAGCTTTCATTCGCCCATTAATAGAGTGTCAAGTTGTTGACCTAATCTCCCGACATACAGATGCTCAGCAGTTGCTAAGACGATCAAATCATCACGCATTGTAAGGTCGCCTGACAGGGAATTTCCTTGTTCGGTCATGAAACGAATCGAACGAATGCCCTTAAAACGTGTTCCATTTCGTTCAAGTAATTGTATGTCATCAGAGTATGCAGCAAGTAGATGGTCATTGTACCGAGCGAACTGAGAAAAGGCGATCGTAGGAGCCTCACAAACGAGATCGTCCTCTTGATTAATACGGACGAAACGATAATCAGAGTAGTAGAAGAACCAGACTTCTGTTGATGAACAGACATTCAGAGCATAACAATCATCAATCGGATATTGCCGATTCTTATACTGCACTTCACCTGTATCGTCAAAAGCGACCAGACCGAAAGCACCATTTGAACTCGTGACGGCATCGGCATAGACACCTTCATCAAAATAACTGACCCAAATCCAACCTTGTTCGTCGATTTGCATATTTTGAATCCCGTCGTCTAAACAAAAGCTATTCAGTAACTGACCTTGAGGATCGTAGATAAAGGCGTTCGGCAACCATGTGCCGTCGATATCATCATCACAACGAGAAGCGACGAGTAACAGCCGTCCGTCTGGAAAACGATCAACGAGGGAAAAGTCGATGTCGTTTCTTTCGACGATCGTCGTCTTTCGCCAATCATCCTTCAGTTGATGAATGGAGAGGATCTGTGTTTCACGAAATTCATCGATCGATTCTTCAACGATTAAAATATGTCCGTCGACAGTGATGCCAGTCGCGACCGGGCTTCCAGAACGATAGGATGCGGTCAAACGACGTAGCGGGAAATGGGCGAGCGGGTATGTGAGCATGGCACGACCTCCTGTGTGTTGTAAAAAGCAGTCCGTCGACAGACAGACTGCTTAATGAGTTAAACCGACCGTTGACGGCGTTTATAGAAGAAATAGACGATAATTAAGGCGACGGCAGCAATCAAAACACCATTCGTATATGGTGCAGCGACTTCCTTGATCGAGCGCCAGTTCGTTCCGAGTGTTTCTCCAAGATAGAGGAACAAGATTGACCATGGAATGATGGCAAGAACCGTGTAGAGCGAAAACTTCGTTTGATCCATTTTCGCAAGACCAGCTGGAATCGAGATGGCATGGCGGACGACAGGAATGAAGCGAGCTCCGAAGATGACACCTTGACCGTACTTCAAGAACCAGCGTTCAGCTAAATCCAGATGATGTTCAGAGATCAGGACATACTTTCCGTACTTCAAGATCAATGGACGACCGCCATAGCGAGCAAACCAATATAAGAACAATTGTGACAACAATCCGCCAATGACGGCGGCGACGACAGCGAGCGGCCAGCTAATCGTTCCTTGAGAAATCATGAATCCGCCGTATGAGAGAACGATTTCGCTCGGTATGATTTCAATCATCAACCCGAGGGCGATACCGAAATATCCGAGATCGGCAAGTGAAAGCAAAATCTGGTTGACGATTTGAGATAACACGTAAGACAACTCCTTTGTAATCAGTACATTCCTTTATTTTAGAGAACCGAAGATCAAATGAAAAGGAAAAAAACGGAGACAATTAAAAAGACGGATCCACCATGATAGAGAATCCGTCTTGTTTTTATAATACGACCGCAGCAATCGTACCGAAGATGAGCAACGGAATATTGTAGTGCAAGAACGTCGGAATGACGGTTTCTCGCATGTGATCGTGCTGACCATCGGCATTCAAACCACTCGTAGGTCCAAGCGTCGAGTCTGACGCGGGGCTACCAGCGTCACCAAGAGCACCAGCTGTCCCAATGATCGCAACCGTCGCTTCTAAGCTGAAGCCGTACTGGATACAAAGTGGAACGAAGATCGCAGCGATGATTGGAATAGTTGAGAAACTTGATCCAATGCCCATCGTGACGAGAAGACCGACCAAGAGCATGACGAACGCGGCAACAAGTTGGGAGTCGCCCATCAATGCTTTTGAGTTCTCAACGAGCGGTTCGATATCACCCGTCTTACGCAAAACGTTCGAGAATCCGTTCGCTGAGATCATGACAAAACCGATGAATGACATCATCCGCATACCACGCGTGATGACGTCATCCGCTTCACTGAATCGAACGAGACGAAGCAACAAGAAGAGGATGAGTCCCGTCGTTGCAGCAAGAATCATTGATTCCGTCTGCAGTTGAACGATCAATGTCGCAATGACGACGACACCACTTAAGATCAGTTTCGTTTTCGTGATAATCGGGATTTCATAGTCGTCTGGGGCGATATCACGAATTTCATACGTCCGCTCTTTCCGGTACGTATAAAGACCAATCAAGAGACCGACGACCATTCCGAGTGCTGGAATCGCCATCGCTTCGATGACAGAAACTCCCGTCGTATCAAGACCATTAGCTTTAAGGTTTTTCAGTAAAATCTGATTGAGATAGATATCTCCGAATCCGATCGGTAAGAACATGTACGGTGTGACGAGACCGAATGTCATGATGATCGCAATTCGACGTCGGTCCATCTTCAACTGAGAAAAGAGACCAAGAAGCGGCGGAATGATGATCGGAATGAAGGCGATGTGAATCGGTAAAGCATTTTGTGAACTGATTGCGAGTAACAGAATCGCAAACAAGATGAATCCTTTTAACTTCTTGACTGATGCAGCACTTGCGTTACCTCGTGAACGTGCGATCAATGCGTGAGCGAGAGCATCTGGTAAGCCCGTTTTCGAGAGGGCAACAGCAAACGCACCAAGCATCGCGTAGCTAAGAGCGATTTCTGCCCCATCGCCAAGACCACCAGCAAATGCTTCGGTTGTTTTCGTTAAATCGAGACCGCCGACGAGACCGCCGGCGAACGCACTGATGACCATCGCGAGCACGATGTGGACGCGGAAGATCGCTAAGATGAATAGTAAAAAGACGGCAAACAATACGGCGTTAATCATTCGGTAAAACCACACTTTCTTTTGTTATCACTGCACTATACTAAAGTATCTTACAGCCATGTTGGAACACTGTCAAGGGTAAAAGTCTGACCTCGTATTAAAAGACTTCACGATAGGCTTTTTAGCTTTGCATAAAAAGTCACATTTTTTTATACCCGGAAGCATGAGATGAAAGGCGTATAGATTACTGAAAATGGCTCACACAAAAAAACGTGCCATCCTTCTCCTTTAAAAGAAAATGGCACGTTATCTTTAATTTAAGATGGAGTAGAATATCCCGAATCTATTTGAGTTTCTTCTATAAGAGAGCAATCAGCAATCGACGACGTCGAGTTTACCGGTCCCTGGGTCGATGACGAGTCCATGGACATTCGTACCAGGTGGCAGTAATGGGTGGTTCTTCACGAGGCTGACGGAGTGGGCGACACTCTCCTGAACTGACGTAAAGCCACGTAACCATTGGTTCAAATCAACACCTGATACTTCAAGCGTGTGAAGAATCTGTTGGTCGATACCTCGATCCTTCATTTCGCTGATCATGTGTTTAGGATCAATCGTGCTCATGCCGCAATCGTGGTGACCGATGACGACGACTTCTTCAGCGCCAAGGGCATACAACGCGACGAGAATCGAGCGCATGACGGAACCGAATGGGTGCGATAGGATAGCACCGGCATTTTTGATGATCTTCGCATCCCCGTTTTTTAGGCCGAGTGCGTGTGGAAGAAGTTCTGTTAGGCGGGCATCCATACATGTCAGGATGACGACCTTTTTATCCGGGAACTTATCCGAGACGAACTGCTCATACTGTTTTTCGGCGACGAATCGCTCGTTGAAGGCTAGCATTTCCTGTACAACTGACATTGAAGTGTCCTCCTTTAGTGGTAGCTCTTAATATGTACCCCATATCAGAATACAAGATGATGAAACGGCTATCAAGTCAGGAAAACGCAAGGTGTGACAAATCGCACACATCCATGTACATGAAGCAAAACGGTGAAAAAGGAGAATCCGCAATAGATGTAAACGTTACCAAGGATGTGAGGGAATTCACAGGATGGTCATGCACAAAACAGGAAAAAGGAGTTATGATTGATTTGTGAAGGAAAGCACAAACTATTGAAAAACAGCTTGGCATTCCTGACATAATGGTTGGCAAATCAAACTCAGATTCGTTCCACGACAGGGAGGAAACCACTCATGGCTGTGAAAGAAAAAACAAAATCGACGGCAACGCCGGTCGAACAAGCAATTGGACAAATCGTTGAAAAAGGACAACGTGCATTACAGGAGTTATTGACATTCGATCAAGAAAAAATCGATACGATCGTCCGTGATATGGCACTTGCCGGACTTGAACGGCACGTCGAACTCGCTCGTCTCGCAACAGAAGAGACAGGTCGCGGTGTCTTTGAAGATAAGATGATTAAAAATATATTTGCGACAGAATACATCTACAACAGTCTACGTCATGAAAAAACGGTCGGGATTTTAGAAGAAGATGTCCAAAACGGCATCACCTATATCGCTGAACCGGTCGGTGTCGTCTGTGGTGTCACACCAGTCACGAACCCGACATCGACGACGATGTTCAAAGCATTGATTGCGATCAAGACCCGCAACCCGATCGTCTTCGCGTTCCACCCGTCGGCACAACGGTGTTCCGTCGAAGCGGCGAAAACACTCCGCGACGCAGCCATCAAAGCAGGGGCACCAAAAGACTGCATTCAATGGGTCGAAGAACCATCACTTGAAGCAACGAAAGTCTTGATGAACCACGAAAACATCGCCATGGTCCTTGCGACAGGTGGAGCAGGAATGGTCAAATCAGCATATTCAACAGGTAAGCCGGCACTCGGTGTTGGACCAGGGAACGTTCCTTGCTACATTGAACAGTCAGCAAAAGTCAAACGGGCAGTCAGCGATCTCGTTCTTTCAAAAACGTTTGATAACGGGATGATCTGTGCATCTGAACAAGCCGTCATCGTTGACCAAGAAATATATGCAACGGTCCGTGCAGAAATGGAAGCACTCGGTTGTTACTTCTGTACACCGGAAGAAAAACAGCGTCTCGAATCACTCGTCATTAAAACTGATACATGTGCCGTCAACGCGGACATCGTCGGGAAACCTGCGACATGGATTGCAGAACAAGCCGGGATCGACGTTCCGGAAACGACGGTCATGCTCGTCGCGGAACTCGAGCACGTTGGAGCAGCAGAACCACTGTCTCATGAAAAACTCAGTCCCGTCCTCGGTGCGTACCGTGTCGCATCCACCGAAGAAGCGTTTACGATTGCTGAACAGATGCTTGAAATCGGGGGTCTCGGTCATACAGCTGTCATTCATACGACGAACGATGATTTGATGACAGCATTCGGACTCCGCATGAAAGCCTGCCGGATCCTCGTCAACAGTCCATCTGCTCATGGCGGAATCGGTGATCTTTATAACGAGTTGACACCATCACTGACACTCGGTTGCGGCTCATATGGGAAAAACTCTGTTTCTGAAAACGTGACAGCGAAACATTTACTCAACGTCAAGAAGGTGGCGAGACGACGCGTGAACATGCAATGGTTCAAAGTTCCTGAAAAAATCTACTTCGAAAAGAACTCCGTCCAGTACCTCCGGTCAATGACTGACGTCTCACGCGTCATGATTGTCACCGATCCAACGATGGTGCAATTCGGATATGCCGATAAAGTGATTCAAAACTTGCCACAGTCTGTCAGTTACCGAATCTTCGACCAAGTCGAACCAGATCCATCAGTGACAACTGTTCAGACAGGTGCCCAAGCGATGTGTGACTTTAAACCTGACTTGATCATCGCTCTTGGTGGTGGGTCAGCGATGGATGCTGCGAAAGGAATGTGGCTCTTCTATGAACAGCCGAACGAAACATTCTCAAACTTGCGTCAAAAATTCCTGGATATTCGTAAGCGTGCCTACAAATTTCCGACACTCGGTCGTCAAGCGAAGTTCGTCGCGATTCCGACGACATCGGGTACGGGTTCAGAAGTGACACCGTTCACCGTCATCACGGATAAAGAGAAAAACGTCAAATACCCGATTGCTGACTATGCCTTGACACCCGACGTCGCGATCGTTGATCCGGAATTTGTCATGACCGTCCCGGCTTCGATTACTGCTGATACCGGAATGGACGTCTTGACTCATGCAACAGAAGCATACGTATCGGTTCTTGCGAACGACTACACGGATGGACTGGCACTCAAAGCAATCAAGATGATCTTTGACTACTTGCCACGAGCGTACGAGAACGGATCTGACGCAGAAGCTCGGGAAAAAGTGCACAATGCGTCAACGATGGCAGGGATGGCTTTCGCGAACGCCTTCCTCGGAATCAACCACTCGATCGCGCACAAAATCGGTGGGGAATTCCACACACCACACGGACGGACGAACGCGATCCTGATGCCACACGTCATTCGTTATAATGCGTCACGCCCAACGAAACTGGCAGCATTCCCAAAATACGAATCATTCGTCGCCGATGAACGGTATGCCGACATCGCACGTTACCTCGGTCTTCCGGCAGCAACGACAGAACAAGGGGTCGAATCACTTATTCAAGCAGTTGCCGATCTTGGACAACGTCTCAACATCAAGATGTCATTCAAGGCGCAAGGTATTCAAAAAGCAGACTTTGAGGCAAAACTCGATAAGATGGCAGTCGATGCTTTCGAAGATCAATGTACGACAGCGAATCCAAAGATGCCGCTTGTCGCTGAATTACGGACGATCATGGAACAAGCATACGAAGGCATCTAATAGAGAAAAAAATACTATGGCAAAAGATCGTTCAACCGGCTTCTCACTCTGAGAAGTCGGTTTTTGTTTTGGAAATCGATGGAGACAGTCAGAGAAAAAGTGGGATATAATGGCTGTTGAATGAATTTGATGTTTTTGGTTTCGTTGTAGCAGGAATATTCAAACATCAGACATAAAAAGGAGGAAATGGGATGGAGTCAAGGCAAGAAAGGAAACAACGACGGTTTTCCGTCTGGGACGTCCTGTATGGCGTCCTCATCGGTCTCATCTTTTTCGGTGTCATCTACGGTGTGATGGCATTTTTGACTTCACAAATCACCTCATCCTCAGACTATCAGGATCTCGTGAAGCAGATGCAACAGGCGGATATCACATGGAAAGAAACAGACATCACTGTTTCGTTGATGCTTTTGTTCGTCGGTGGGCTGTCGATCACGATGCCGAGCGCAGTCCGAGAAGGGATCATCAATCAGGTGCTGGATGCAAGTTCTGCCGGCGACGTCTTATCGTTGTTTGGGATTGACTTAAGACAAGTCCTCGCGCCATTGACGTTCGATGTCTCTTACGGCACGTTGCTTTATTCTGTTTTTGGTATCGGATTGATCGTCCTGTTATTTTTAGTGTTACGGATTAAGGCAAGTCGGCTTGGGTGGACGATTCGATCGGTCAGTTTCTTTTTAACGGTCGGCATCATCTGGTTTGTTCTTGCCGGACGCGGAAACAGTGTCCCGTTCCTTGCGTTACAAGACGGCTATGCGATGAGCGGGATCTTACCACTTCTCGTCGTCAGTCTGCTTGGTTGGATGGCGTTTTTCCCGCAAAAGTTATCCGGTCTGACAGCTGCCGGACGTGCCAGCTTGCTGATTTTGATGTTCGCGAGTACGCTCCAACTTGTCTTTACGGTGCAGGACGAAGCGGAGTATGACGGTGATTCCTCACTACGAACGGTATTGACCGTTGCGAGTCTGAACGCCGGAAGTGGAGGGATGTATGACTGGATTCATGGTGGACAAGTCGTGTATCAAGCAGACGTCCTTGGAGCGAATGCGGAAATCCCGGTCTCGATGCTAAACGGGGAGACTTCAACGGAACAGCTCAATGACTCAATCCAAAAAGTCGTTGATGGGATTGATACGAATCGGGTGACGGAACAATTGCTGACGTTAATCGGTGGAGAACGTCCTGATTTATCAGCGACACAATTGAAGCTTGATCCTGTTGATTTCGGTGTCGCACGACAGACGATCCAAGCAATTGATGCTGAATCGGCCGGAACGACGGCACCAAACATCTCAAGTGAGAGTGCGTATTGGGTGTTGTTACTCGTGACATTTGTGATTTACTTCGTCTGTAGTATCCGGAGTTTCAAGTCGATCATCGACCCATTCATTTTTGCGATCGCGATCGGTGTCATCAGCTTCATCGTCAGTCAAGCTTCATATGTTCAGTTCGCGATGAAGTGGCGGAGTGACGTCTTATTCGAGTTCGCTCAACAGACGGCAGGATGGACGGTGCTTTTCGCAACAGGACTTGCGTTACTTGGTGGAATTCTTGGTTATGTCGTCCGGCGGAAGCCCGACAAAACGGTTTAAGAGACGTGGAGTGATGAAGCTCTTCCACTAGGAGATGTGCCATGAATGGAGACGACGAACGTTATTGTCATTCTCGCTTTCCACAGGCGGGAGGTAAGCCGCGGTATCCTAAACTACGTTTCGTCTACCGGGTCTCACCTGACCCTGACGAAAGCGAAAAACGTGCTTTCTTTTCCTGTAGGAGTTGAGAATGAACAATTACGTTCTACATCAATTATAAACGATACGTTTTCAGGTTCATGTCCTGAAATGTATCGTTTTTTTATTGAACCTGATTTGTAAAGGTAAAATCAACAATGTAAAGCCAGTATTTGGAATTGGTTAAGTAGGTTAAATAAGACGGATGTCCGACCTATTTGAAAGGACTATTAGCTATAATCGAACCATGCTAAATTAATGAAGCAGTTAAAACTTCCTGGGGGGAAATACATATGAAAAAAGCTACAAAACTTGTCATCGCATCGACATTGATCGCACCGATGCTCGTACCAGTCGTTCAAGTCAAGACACTTGCTGCCGACAACAGTGTCGTCAAGTTACGCTTCTTAGAAACAACGGATTTACATACGAACTCAATGAACTACGATTATTTCAAGGATGCGCAGGACGAGACGATCGGTCTCGTCAAAGCGGCTACAGTCATCAAACAGCAACAAACGGAAGTGGGCGCGACGAACAGCTTCTTGTTTGATAACGGAGATACTCTTCAAGGAACGCCGTTTGGTGATTACGTCAAGAATCAGTATGACAAAGGAAACAAAGGCAAACATCCGATGTACGAATTGATGGAATACCTCGGTTATGATGCAGTCACACTCGGAAACCATGAATTCAACTTCGGTCTTGATTTCCTCAAGTCAGCGATGAGTGCTTCGAGCGGTTCAATCAAGTTCGTCAACTCGAACGTATTGGATGCAGTCACGAAAAAGCCAATCGTCGCGGACTACAACAAAGATGGAAAAGACTATCAAATCATCGAACGTCAAGTCAAGGACCAGAACGGTGACATGAAAACAGTCAAAGTGGGTGTGTTCGGAGTCGTCACGCCACAAATCATGGCATGGGATGCGGGGAACCTGACGGGGAAAGTCACGGCTGAAGATATCATCCCGACTGCTAAAGCAACAGCGAAGAAATTAAAAGATGCTGGCGCAGATGTCGTCGTAGCACTCGCACACACAGGTATCGGGGATACGACGGATCAAAAAGATGGTGATGAGAACGTTGGCTACGCGTTGACGAAAGTCGCAGACATCGATGTCTTGATGACAGGTCACCAGCACGGCAAATTCCCGGCAACCGATTCGGCGTTTAATAAACTACCAAACGTTGATGCAACGAACGGCTTGATCAATGGCAAACCGGTCGTCATGGCGAACACGCAAGGGAAAAACGTCGGTGTCATCGATCTTCAATTGAAGCAAGTTGATGGGAAATGGGTCGTTGATACATCTGGCGCTAAATTAGCGGACGTGACGAAAGACACGACAGCAGATGCAGGTGCCGTCAAGTTGATCGAAAAATCGCATGAAGGAACACTCGCATATATTCGTCAAGAAGTCGGTACGATCAATGACGATATCCAGAGCTTCTTTGCCCTCGCGAAAGACGATGATTCGGTTCAGTTCGTGACGAACGCTCAAAAATGGTATGTCGAGAAACAACTCAAAGAAAATGCGGATCTTGCGAAATATAAAGATCTCCCGTTGTTATCAGCAGGTGCACCATTCAAAACAGGTGGTCGTAACCAAGTCAACGCATCCGATTACACATTGATCAAAAAGGGACCGATCGCACTGAAGAACGTTGCCGATCTCTATGTTTATCCGAATACACTCGAAGTCGTCAAAGTAACAGGTGCTGACGTCAAAGATTGGCTCGAGATGTCTGCCGGTCAATTCAACCAAGTTGGTGGTGAGCAGACAGAGTTGTTGAACAAAGAATTCCGGAGCTACAACTTCGATATCCTCGATGGACTGACGTATGAAATCGACATCACGAAACCGGCGAAATTCGATTATAACGGTGATGTCGCCAATAAAGATGCAAGTCGTGTTCAAAACATCAAATATCAAGGCAAAGCGATCACAGACGATCAAGAATTCCTCGTCGCGACGAACAACTATCGCGCTGGTAGTGCGACGTTCCCGGGTCTTGGGAAAGGTCAAAACATCGTCTACAAATCGGCTTACGAAACACGTAATGTCATCTCGGACTTCATCAAAGCGAAACAACCGGTTGATTACAAAGCTGACGACAACTGGTCACTCGTTGCAAGCAAACCGATGACGGTCAGCTTTGATTCAGCGGCTGCAGCTGCACCGTACGTCAAGCGGTATGAAGGCATCACGAATACAGGTGAAACACGTCCGGGCGAGACAGGTACGTTCCTTAAATTCAACATGAACGTGCCGATGAAAGACTTCACGGTCTCGGCAAAAGCAGTTAAACCAGGTGCGAAAGTCGTCATAGGTCAAGCCGTTCCGGGCGCAAAAGTCACGGTCAAACTCGGTGATAAAGTCCTTGGAACAGCAACAGCAAACGAAGCGGGTCAATATGAAGTCGTGACACGTCCGCTCAAATTGCGTGACAAGTTGACAATCGTCTCAGAACTCAGCTTCATGAAAACAGAAACGAACGTGACGGTCGGAACAGGTGTCGTTGCGACACCGGCAATCGATAAAAAATCAGCAGTTTACGGATCAACTATCCTCCGCGGTAAAGCAACGGAAGGTCTTGACGTCACCCTCTACAAAGGATCAACGAAGATTGCGAAAGCGAAAACGACGGCAAGCGGCTTCAAAATCGCGGTCAAGAACGGTCTAACGACAGGAACATACACAGTCAAGTCGACAGACATCTCGAACAAAATCATGAAAAAAGCGTCGTTTACAATCAAGAACACATACCCGGTTAAAAAATGGTCAGGCAAAAAGACGTTGACAGGTAAAGTCGAAAAACGTCAAATCGTCCGTCTCTACCAAAAAACAGCGTCTGGTTACCAATTGATCGCCCAAGACGTGGCGGACCAGCACGGGAACTACGTTCTGAAGATGCGTCAGGCATTGACGAACGGCTCATATAAACTCAACATCTATACAGCGAAGGATCATCTTGATCAATCACGCTACTTCATCACGAAGTAATATGAAAAACGGATGTCTGCATATGCAGGCATCCGTTTTTATTTGATTAGATATGCGCGTTGCGAAAGTAGAAACAGTTTAATGCGTTCGTACATGATTGCTTGTTCGACCGTCAATTGATTCGTCGCATGCGACATGTAGAGTCGTGACTTTACTGTAAATACATCGTCCGTAATGAAGGGAAGCCCCATCTCGCGACAGACGGAAACAGGAACAAAGCTGTAATACCGTTGCTGGCGTAAGGCGAGCTGAAGTGAGACGTCATCGATGTAGTGCGTGGTATCGGCATAGATATTCAGTTCCGCCATCTTCAATTGGATGAAGCGGTTGTAGTCCTTATTGTGGGACGGGAACAAAAAGGCAGTTTCGGTTTCATCCGCATAGAGCATCTTAATTGCTTCTTTCTCTGAATAAGAAGCTGGATACGTGATGACAATATCTTCTTCAACGATCGGTTCACTCGTAATGAGCGGATGTTTGAGTTCCATGAAGCTGATCGAGAAATGGAATTCTTGATGAAGGAGACCGCTCAGGATTTCACGGTTCGAGAGGATGTCCGAGTTGAACAATGGAGCAGTTTGTGGAAGAAGAAACTCCCGTAGAATCAATTGGATGAAGCGACCATGTGAACTGGCAAGACTGAGTGGTGTTTCCGTTGATGCATCGTTTCGTACCATTCGTTCCTGAACACGTGTCAACTCGTGTTCGATTTTTTCGACCGACTGAAGTAACAGTCGACCATTGTCAGTCAAACTGATCGTTCTACCTTTTCGATGAAATAATGTCGTGTTCAATTCACGCTCGAGTTTCTTGATCGTCGTACTGAGGGCAGGTTGACTGATGAATAATCGTTCGGCAGCACGCGTCACGTTCAATTCCTCAGCGACGTGACGAAAATAATTTAAATGTAAGAGCTCCATGAGATCCTCCTGACATAACCTATAGGTTATCAAAACATATAATTATATATATTTCTGTTTATGATGAAACTAGTATACCGTATATTCCGGAGGTGATAGAAATGAAAATCGGAATTTACGGAGCAGGATCCCTTGGAACCATCATGGGAGCTTATCTAAGTCAACAGTATGCGGATGTCGATTTGATTGATACGAACCGCGCACATATCGAGGCGCTGAACACAACAGGGGCACACGTCATTGGTCCGGATTTAACGCAAGCTGTTCATGCCATTCATCCGGATGACATCACAGAGACGTACGATATCATATTATTGCTGACGAAGCAGGTCTACAATGAACCGGTCCTCGCGAAAGTGCGGACGATCTTGAAGGAAGACGGCATTCTCGTCTCCTTGCAAAACGGTGTACCGGAAGAGTTCATTCAACAACAGATTCCAAGCGAACGTATCATTGCGGGATCCGTCGAGTTCGGAGCGACATACGTCGGACCAGGTGAGTCACGCCTGACATCAGATTACGAACATTTCAAGACGTATGCGATGCAAATCGGTGAACTGGACGGGAAGAAGACGGATCGGATCGTCCAACTGAAGGAAATCCTTGATCACATCGGTGGGACAGAAATCTCTGATAATCTACCAGGAACGAAATGGTCAAAACTCGTCATCAATAGTACGTTCAGTGGTTTATCCGCTGCGTGTAACGGTACGTACGGCGACGTTCTCGATCATCCTGTCTTGTTACGGGCAGCAATCCATACAATGCAGGAAGTTGTTGAGGTCGGTCACGCCCACGGCATCACATTCGCAATGATGAGTACGTTTGAGCCGGCAGCCTATGCGACATTAGACGATATCGATGAAAAATTGATCACTGTACCACGATTAATGCACGGATCACGCGACTTAGAAGCGAGTATGTTGCAGGATTTACAAAAAGGACAACCGACTGAAATTCGTTTCATCAATGGGATCGTCACGATGTACGGCAAGACGTACGATATCGCAACACCGTTCAACTCACTCATTCAAGAAATCGTAGAAGAAGCGCAAGCAGCGAAGACAGTTCCTGATTTTGAAACAAGTGTCGCACGCTTTGAAACATTATTGAATGCGTAAAGGAGGAATTCAGATGAGACAAGAAGATGTAAAAAATGTCGTCTCGACGCCGATCAATGCGCCGGTCTTTCCGGCAGTCGATATCTTCTTTCGGAATCGGGAATACTTGAACATCATCTATGAGACGGACATCGAAGCGTTACAAGCAGTCGTACCGGAACCGCTTGAGGTGCTGAGCAATCAGATCAAGTTCGAGATCATCAATATGCCAGATAGCACAGGTCTTGGGAGTTATCTTGAGTGCGGGCAAGTCATTCCGGTTCGGTATCAAGGGGAAATCGGTGAGTTCTACCTATCGATGTATGTCAACAATCAGCCGGCGATCGCCTCTGGTCGAGAAGTAGCTGCTTTTCCGAAGAAGTATGGTTCACCCCGATTGTATCTCGACAATGATGTACTCGTTGGAACGCTTGACTATCATTCGCTCCGCGTTGCACAAGCGACGATGGGATACAAATACGTTCCGATGGCAGTCGAAGAGGCACAGTCAATTGTCGGTGCGCCGCAGTTCATGCTCAAACAACATCGCGGTTATCAAGGCGAGTTGATCATCTCTGAACTGACACGCAGTCAAATCACGGATCTTGAGATTAAAGAAGCATATCGTGGACCGGCTCGGCTTCAATTGTTTGAACATGTCATGGCACCACTCGCTGACTTCCCTGTTCGAAAGGTCGTCGATGCTCAGCATATCATCGCTGATCTCCGACTCGGTGGACCTGCGAAACTGTTTGATTATCTAAAGGACTAACACTTCTCTAACATCATATGTAGCAAAACGACCTCCAAAACGGATGGTCGTTTTGTTTTACCCTAAAAACTGGCATACTGAGATGAGAGGGGGAGACGATCATGCGACAAGTCATTGTGTTACCGTATCAATCAGAATGGGCGAGTGAATACGAGCGAGAAGTGGACCGATTACGGGAGGTGTTCGGAGTACGTCTTAAGCAAATCCATCATATGGGAAGTACATCAGTTCCAGGACTCGCGGCAAAACCGATCATCGATATCCTGCCTGTTGTCGATGCGCTCGAGGGAATCGAGCAGTTTGATGAACCGATGGAAGCACTCGGTTACGAAGCGAAGGGTGAATTCGGCATGCCGGGACGCCGCTATTACCGAAAAGGCGGCGACGAACGGACGCATCACATCCATCTCTATGCGGCGGGAAATCCAGAAATCATGCGTCATCTCGTCTTCCGGGATTACTTACGTACCCATCCAGAAGAAGCCGCTGCTTACGGAGCATTAAAGGAACAATTAGCGACAACATATCCGCTCGATATCGAAGCCTATATCGCCGGCAAGGATGCGTTCGTCAAGGAACTCGAACTCCGCGCAATTGCTTGGGGGAACGCGCATGACTGACTGGGAACGTGCTCTCATTCGCCATGTCAGTGTTGGTGTAAAGACGTCGAAAGTCTTGTTTGAGAAGATCGAAGCAAAGGACTGGAACGCGCAACCGATCCCCGGGAAGCGGACCGTCGGTGAAGTCGCCGTCCATCTTGCTGTATTGCTTGAAGCCGATTTAATGCTCGCAGAAGGAGCAACGGCAGAAGCGATGCAGGCATTTTATGCGGAACCGGTCATGTGCAATCAGTTATCAGAGCGAATCAATCAAGCCTTTCGGGTCTATCAAGAAAAAGTCACAATCGGATTTTTGACGCGTCCGACGTACTGGGGGGTTACCGACTCGATGAACGGCTGGGCGATCGAAGCAGCCGTGCATCTCTATCATCATCGATCCCAGTTATTTGATTACTTGAACATCCTTGGGTACGAACTAGAGATCTCGTTATTTGAATGAATGGAAGTAGGGATAGTGTATGGAATATATCGTCGAAACATCAGCCGGTCGATTTGATACCCGGTTGACGGGAAGTGGGGACGTCACATTCGTCCTCGATCACGGGATGATGTCGAATCGGCATCAGTGGGGTTGGCTCCGAACTGAATTATTGAAACGGGGGCGGGTCTTTGAATATTCGCGTCTCGGTTATGGGCGGTCGAGTCGTGGCAAAAACAAACGACTCTTTACACATCAAGCGGATGAGTTGGCAGATGTTTTACGGATACTTCAAGTCGAAGGACCCTATGTCTTCATCGGTCACTCGCTCGGAGCTTATATCTCGCTTGCAAGTGGACGCCTGTTTGCAGACGAGACACGCGGCATCGTCTTGCTTGATCCGTCGCACCCGGATGTCGATGCGGCATTGCCGAACTGGTACGAACGAACACAAGAGGAGTGGAATCGATTCCTCTATTTCCTTAGTCACGTCCGACCGATCGCCTGGATGATTCCTGATCGTCTCGGCAAAAAGATGTTCAGTGTCTTACCGGAAGCCGATCAATTACCGATGTGGCAGCATTTTGCGGCACCTGGGCATTGGCAGGGAACGCTCGATGAATGGCGAACGGTCGAGGAGAACAATCAGATGATTCTTTCGTTGATCGAAGACGTGACGCAGCCGGTCCTCGTCCTGTCCGCTTCGAACTGGGCGGGTGGTATGCCAGAAAGTTGGTTGAACCCGGCATTGACCGAACAAATCAATGCGGCTCACGCTACGTTCGCTGACAGTTTACCGAACGGAATGTATCATGTGATTGCAGATACGAATCATTACACGATCGCCGGATTTTCTCACGAGGCAGCGGAGCGGATCACGGATTTGATTGGCTCGACATGGGATTTACCGATTCAAAGTCAGTAGTAAGGTTACGCTTTTTCGTTTCGCTCGAATCGTTTTCCTGGGACAAGCATCGCGCCGGTACATTTCGTTGCAAGGTCGCTCCTGCTTGTATTTCCCTAAAAAGAAATTCCGAGCGGAAAAAAGTTTCTTTTCTTGTGCTTCGGAATATCTGACGGAGCTGACTCTAAAGCCAGTATCTACAAAGAATGACGCGTCACACGCCACTCCTACAGGAAAAAGCGCATTATGCGCTGTCAGAGACAAACAAGACCCGCTTTCCTGCTTGAAGGAAGCAGGAAAACTGGCTTGTGTCTCGCCTGAGGAAAGGGCGTAAGAAGATGCGTCATTTTTTGGAGTCAGCCCGGTCTACTCCTTGAGTCGATGCTTATCGGCTTTTTTTAGGAAACAAAATAAATCGGAATCATTACGATTGACGTCAGGTAAAAAGTCGGTTACTCTATAAAACGTAATGATTACGCTTTAGGAGATGAATGATGATGAACCCGATATCGATCACCGTTTTATCCGGTTACTTAGGATCCGGTAAAACGACACTATTGAACCATTTGCTACATAATCGCGAAGGGCGCCGCCTAGCGATCATCGTCAACGACATGAGTGAGGTCAACATTGACGCGACATTGATTGAGCAAGGCGGATTCTCACGGACGGAAGAGTCGTTCGTCACGCTCTCGAACGGCTGCATTTGCTGCACATTACGTGATGATCTGTTGCTTGAAGTCAAACGCCTCGTCGACCAAGGCAATATTGACGGAATCGTCATCGAATCGAGTGGTATCTCGGAACCGATTCCGGTCGCCCAGACCTTCACGTACGAAGATCCGGACAGTGCCATCGACTTATCACAAGTCACGAAAATCAATGCGATGGTCACGGTCATCGATGGGTACCGTTTCCTGAAGGACTTCGAATCCGGTGAGTCGTTGATCGAGCGCAGACAGGCAGTCGATGAGACAGACGTGCGCGAAGTCGTCGATCTACTCGTCGACCAAGTCGAGTTTGCGGACATCATTGTCTTAAATAAAGTCGATCGCCTGACACCGGAAGAACGCCATACCGTCATCGGCTATCTAAAGGCATTGAATCCAGTGGCTCGTCTGATTGAGACGACGTATGGTCAAGTCGATCCGACAGAGATATTAGACGTTGATCTATTTGACTTCGAACAAGCAGCAGCAAGTGCCGGTTGGATCCGCGAGTTGAATGCCGAAGAACATCTTCCGGAAACGGAAGAATACGGGATCAGTTCATTCGTTTACAGGCGCGACGTGCCATTCCATCCTGAGCGTTTGCTTGCCTTGATCGAAGATTGGCCGCAAGAAGTCGTCCGGGCGAAAGGATTCTTGTTCCTTGCGACCCGTCCTGAGATGGCACTATTGTTCCATCAGGCAGGATATGCGTCGAACATGGAATATGCTGGTCGTTTTGCATCAGATGAGGACCGACGGACCGAACTCGTCTTGATCGGCATCGGACTGGAGCAAGAGAAGCTCGAAGCGCTATTCGATGCGTGTCTCGTCCAGGAACACGAAACGGACTGGTCGTCACTGAATGATCCAATCCCTGGTCGCGAGATGTACGAAGAAAACTTTCTATAAGAGGTCAATCTTTTGGGAAACCGTATCTGCGGTTTCTCTTTTTTGTTATATTTTCATAGTGAATGGGGAAAGAATACTAGTGAAGGTATGTTAATTGAAGGAGGAAGGTCTGTGCGTAACCGGATTTTACAATTCGCACTCGTATTTTTAGTCGCTGGCGGCATTATTTGGGGACTATATCAACTCGGCTATTTATTTTATGTCTTAACGATTTCAGCGACGGTCGTGCCGCTCGCCGTCATCATGATCATCTTCATCGAGAACCGGACAGCGGAATCAACGATCGCTTGGTTTCTTGTCCTGATTTTCTTACCGATTCTCGGTGTCATCATCTGGTTGATGTTCGGTCGGAATCCGCGGCGTCGCCGCCGGAATCGTCGTTCGCATGATGAACGAAAATTGCTGAAACAAGCAATTCGTCCAGTCCGGTCGCTTGCCGTCAGTGAATTGCCACCGAATCACTTGAAGCTTGCGAACACGATTCGCAACTTCGGTGGTGGTGGGGTAGATGTTCATACAGCAAGTGAGATTTTGACGAACGGGGAAGAGACGTTCCCGGCGATTCTTGACGCAATTCGTCAAGCGAAACATCACGTCCACATCCAGTACTACATCTATCGCAACGATGAGACAGGAAAGGCAATCCGGGAAGCATTGATCGAGCGGCTCGAAGCGGGAGTCGAAGTGCGGTTCATGTATGACGGACTTGGAAGCTATATGCTTGGTGAGAACTTCTTACGTCCGCTACGCGACGCTGGGGCACATATCGCAGCCTATGATCCAATCTCAAGTCCCTTATTCATCTTCACGGCGAACTTCCGCAATCACAGGAAAATCGTCGTTGTTGATGGGAAGGTTGGCTTCACCGGTGGACTGAACGTCGGTGATGAGTACGACAACAAGAATAAGAAGTTCGGGTTTTGGCGCGATACGCATTTACGGCTCGAAGGACGTGCCGTTAAGGAATTACAAGCGACGTTCCTCGACGACTGGATTTATGCCCAAATCGAATCGGACGACACATGGGAGACGTTTGCGGGGGAAGAGACAATCCACCAGTACTTCCCGAAACATGATGTTGCGTCCGACGGAGCGATTCAAATCGTCACGAGCGGACCGACCTCAAAGGATCCGGCGATTCGCAATGCCTTGATTGCGGCAATTATCTCGGCGCAACGCTCGATCTGGATTGCGACACCGTATTTGATTCCGGACAATGAGACGATGACGCTACTCCGACTCGCAGCACGTGCCGGGCTTGACGTCCGCATCCTGACACCGGGGAAAGGCGATAGCTTTACGTCTTATTACGGCACCCGTTCCTACTTTGGACCACTCCTGAAAGATGGGGTCAAGATTTATACGTACAACCGTCACTTCATCCATGCCAAACTGTTTCTCGTCGACGGCAAGATTGGTGCTGTCGGAACGGCAAACATGGACATTCGCAGTTTTGTCCTCAACTATGAACTGATGGCGTTCCTGTACGATACGGAAAGCGCCGAGCAGCTCGAGCGTGACTTCATTGCTGATTTCGACGTCTCGATTCAGTTATCATCGAATGATTACGTCAAACGCCCGCTCCGCTTCCGGATTTTCGAGTCACTCTCACGTTTGATTTCGCCTTTATTATGACGCAATGTCCCGCATCTATTTCTGGGTGCGGGACATTTTTGGATTGATTCTTCCTTGAAGTGGGAACATGAACTCTTATACACTAGATGTGTAATCGGTTGCACACTACTTAGCCTGGAAGGAAGTGAAAGGGGCATTAGTCCCGAATCCGTATGCGAACAATTGATGAATCCCATTTCTACACGCGCGACATGAAACCACAAGCACGACCAGACGCTATCATCCAAGGAGATGTCTACCGTTTCACGGTCTTGACGAGTCGGATGATTCGACTCGAATACGCGGCGGATGGACAGTTCGAGGATCGACCGACCCAAACGGTCTTCAATCGTGATTTCCCGGTACCTGCTTACCGCATCGTCGAAAACGAGGAAGAATTGCAAATCATCACCGAGCACGTCCATCTGCATTATACAAAGGGACCGTTCGCTGCGAACACACTATATATCGATGTCTTAGGGAACTTCAGTACCTACTACAGCCGCTATACGTTCGGCGGACCGCTCCGGACGTTAAAAGGAACGGCGCGGACGCTTGACCATGCGGACGGTGTCATCCCGCTTGAAGAAGGGATTGTCTCACGGCAGGGATATGCAGCGATCGACGATTCGGACGCCTTCGTGCTGACGGAAGACCACTTCGTCGAACCGCGTCGCTCTGGTACGCATGACATCTATTATTTCGGATACGGTCACGACTACAAACAGGCACTGCGTGACTTCTACCACTTGACAGGACCGACGCCGATGTTACCGCGTCAGGTACTTGGCAACTGGTGGAGTCGCTACTGGCGTTATAGTGAGAAGGAATATAAGGATTTGATGACACGCTTCAAGATGGAAGATATTCCGTTCTCGGTCAGCGTCATCGACATGGACTGGCACGTCACCGATATCCCTGAACGGTACGGGAGCGGTTGGACGGGTTATACGTGGAACCGTGATTTGTTCCCGGATCCACGGGGCTTCTTGCAGTGGTTGAAGGACGACGACAGGATGGTCACGCTTAACTTGCATCCAGCGGACGGGGTGCGTGGGTTTGAGGAAGCATACGAGGCGATGGCGGTCGCAATGGGCGTTGATCCCGAATCGGATGTCCGGATTCCGTTTGATTTTTCGGACCGGACGTTCATTGAGAACTACTTCACGAAGCTGCATCATCCGCACGAGGCAGATGGCGTCGACTTCTGGTGGATCGACTGGCAGCAGGGCGCGAACTCGAAGATGAAGGGGCTCGATCCGCTCTGGATGCTCAACCATTATCATGCGCTTGATATCGCCCGCGATGGTAATCGACCGTTGATCTTCTCGCGTTACGCGGGTCCCGGAAGTCATCGTTATCCGGTCGGGTTCTCGGGCGATACGATCATCTCGTGGGCATCGCTCCAATTCCAGCCGTATTTCACGGCGACGGCGTCGAACATCGGTTACGGCTGGTGGAGTCATGATATCGGGGGGCACCAGCGCGGGGAAAAAGATGACGAGTTATCGACACGTTGGCTCCAGTACGGTGTCTTCAGTCCGATCATGCGTCTGCATAGTACGATGAGCATCTTCAATGGGAAGGAACCATGGCGCTATTCGACCGATGCGGCGAACGTCATGAAGAAATATTTACGACTCCGGCATCAGCTTGTGCCGTACATCTACACGATGAATGCCCGCAATCACTTTGACGGCTTGCCCCTCGTCTCCCCAATGTATTATGAGCATCCAGAAGACGATCAAGCATACAATGTTCCGAATCAGTTTTACTTCGGAACGGAATTGATCGTTGCGCCGATGGTCACGCCGATGCATCGGAAACTGCACATGACAGCTGCGACTGCATGGTTGCCAGAAGGGGAATGGTTCGATTTCTTCAATGGGCACCGGTACCGTGGCGGCAAACAGATCCGTCTGTTCCGCTATCTCGAAGACCAAGGTGTACTCGCGAAAGCCGGTGCGATCGTCCCACTCGGTCGTCATCTCGAACATTCGAATGCATTGCATAATCCGGACAATCTCGAAGTCGTCGTCTTCCCGGGAGCCTCGAACCGGTTTACGTTGTTTGAAGACGACAGCACAGGGGTCGCACACCGCGACGGCGTCAATGTTGAGACGACATTCGCGCTCGATTGGGAAGCGCGTGAACTGACGATCGCTGCACCGACTGGACATCGTGACTTGCTACCGGAAAATCGGTCGATCACATTGATTTTACGTGGAGTCCGTGAAGGATACGTCCAGCGCGACGGAGAGAGTGTCACCGGCCACTATGATCATGCGACACAGTCCCTTCGTGTCGAACTGGGTGAAGTGACCGATACGATCACATTGTCGCTTCAAGTCGAGATCTCGACGAACGAGAACAAGATGGACCGGTTGTATGCGTTCCTCGACCAAGCGGAAATCAGCTATGATTTGAAGGACCGTTTGTACCGCCTGCTGTCACAAAAGCTCGACCCGGTCAACATGATGCACCAGTTGCAAGCACTCGAACTCGAGAAGGATCTCGTCGATTGTCTGCTTGAGTTGATGTTGTCTTAAACGATTGGATAGGCATGCGAAAAAGCCAGTATTCGTCATCCATATGGACGAGGAATACTGGCTTTCTGGTTGAGGTCAGAACTCTTCGTCTATCTCTTCATCCATCCAAGATAGCAAGTCTTCTGCATCGAGATCGTCACCTTTACTGAGGATCAAGGTCGTGACGTCATCTCGTTTCTGTTCTAACAACTCCGGGTTGTTCGTCAAGACTTCCATGAGGTAATACGCATAAGAGTCGAGGAAATCAGGCTGGTCGTTTCGTTCGATCAGTGTCATGAACGCTTCGATGAGTTCTTCCTGTTCTTCATCGAGAATCATCCAGTGGGAGTATGCGAGAAGTTTTTCGTTTTCGTCATCTCCACGGAGAATGTCCTTGATTTCAGGTAACGTCAGAAATACAACATCCGGCATGACGACTTCCGGAACATCGGTACTCAGCTTCGTTAACCACTCGTCATAGGTCGCCGCAACAAAATAGGTCGTTTCATCCGAAATATCGAGGCACCAGACAGTCGGCTCAGCAGCCTCCATGAAGTGGAAGTACCAAAAATAGCTCCCTTCTCCTTCCGCGAACATCATGACGTTTCCTTCGACGTCCCATTCCCTGAGGACCGACAATTCGTCCAGATACCGTTCGAATGTCAATGACGTCATGGAGCGGAGTGGGAGGTGCAATCCGCTTTCTTCGTCCGACCATGTATTCTTGAACTCGACCATCACGGCCATAGCTTCTGGGGCACCACCGTTTTGTTCCCGGATTTGTTCGAGGTAACGGACGGGGAGTGAACCGTTGACGGCTTGCTCGATTCGTTGAATGTCTGTTTCTTTGACTGAAATCATCGTTTCTTCTTGTAACTCTTTATCCCAAAATGGCATCGTATGACCTTCCTTGCTATGTAGTATGTAGACCTAGATTATACGCGAAGCTGATGGAAAATGTTTCAAAAAAAGACCCTATCCGTTATGGAAGGGTCCATTGTGTCATTTACGACGCAACTTTTTCGCTTTTTGTTTCATGTCGTTATACGTGATCATCGGGCTATCGTCCATCGTCAAGCGCAGATGGTTCGGTTCACCTTTGTTCGTGATGCCAGAGCAGTACAAGATGTCGGCATATTCATTGAATAGATCCTCGTAAGCCGGTAAATGGTGCATCAGTCGACCAGGCGATCCCCAGCCACAGAGGACGACGCCATTTTTCGCTTTGACATCGGCAAGTGTCTTCGCGACGAACGCATAGTTCGTCTCATCGAAACTCGCTTGAGCGAATGGCAGATCCTCGCTGACGAGCAGGTCCGGCATCAAACTGATGATGTCATATTGTTTAACGGGATCACTGACATACTTCTTCATCAAATTGTACGCACGTTGTGTCGTCGTTCCGGAGAGAAAGGCGTCCGTCGTCCGTGGTGTGTAGATTAAAGCGGCGACGTGCGTTCCTTCTGCGATGTCGTCAAAGATATAGCTGCGTAAGTAGCGTTTCGTCTTGTCTCGATCAAACGTCGTCTGGACGCGGATCGACGATTCCTCAATCAAGAGTTCGGAAGAATCGGCTGGTGTCATGGGTGGTGCCTCCTTTTAATTGGTCAAACGTGAGCTGATGCGAAGGAAGAATGCGAGTGTCTTCTTCTTGAGGTCGAGGTCGTTCGCATCGATCGCCTCGACGTGTTGCTGGTAACGATCGTATTGGGCGAGCACGTCAGAAACATATTGTTCACTGCGATTGTATTCAAACAGTGCTGTTGCGAGCGTGTCTCGGTCGGATGTCTTCGTGACATCGTGTTGTTTCAGGTATTTCGCTGCCGTGTGGGCGCTGTCGACGAGACTCGTCGGGTCAGCTTTCCCGTCGCCGTCCGCGTCCACTCCGAGACCACCATATTTCTCGATGGCTTCCGGATCCGTCACGTCGATGCCGTCATGCTCGATGTCACCGAGCGACGTGCCACCTTCGTATCCCCAACCGACCCATGTTTTCGGCATGAATTGGAATGGACCGATAGCGCCGACGGACGATTGCATCGCTGACGAGTTGGAGAAGATCGTCTCGACGCGATGAATGGAGGCGAGCAGCTTCCAGTCGATGCCGTAACGTGCCGCGGCTTGTTCGTAGATGTCGATGTTCTCGGCAGGTACGCCATGCTGTCCATAATACGTACGATACATTTCATTTTGAACACGTTCCCGATTTTGCCAGTAGATGAAGCTACTGACGATGAGGGCGAACAGTACGAACAAGATGCTGATTCGAAAAACTTTTCGCATATTGTTCTCTCCTCTGTTTAGGATTCCACTGAATGGTATCATATTTTAGTAGGGTCTAATAGCACTTTCTGTGACGGGAGTGTGGAATCAAAAAAGGAGTCGAAGTCATGTATCTCTTCGTAAATGGATTTTTACTCGGATTACTCGTCGTCCTTTCGATCATCGCAGCGGTCCGACCGGTCGATTTGACGATCGTCCCACGCAAGGAATTTTATCCCTCGATGGTCCAGTCGAGTGGTATCTTATGTTTGTTGCTCGTCGGCGGAACGCTGATCAGCGGCACACGGTTACCGGAAATCGGCTTGACGTTTTTTGTCCCAAGTGGTCCGGTCTGGTACGCGACGATCGGACTGATCGTCCTTCTCTGCTTCGTCTTACTTTTGACGGCGACTGTTCCAGCGTTTCGCAAACGATTGTTGCCGCTTTATCAAAGTGAGGCGGAGCGACTGATTCTGCCGCGAACGAAAGAGGAACGGACCGGGTTTCAGATGGTCGCGCTGATGGCAGGAGTGACGGAAGAGTTGATTTATCGCGGGTTTCTCTTCCATACGCTCGGATTATTTTTACCGTTCTCAGAAGTCAGCTTCGTCTGGATCGGTGCCATCCTGTTCGGGATTGCCCATCGCTATCAAGGGTGGTTCGCGATTCTCGTGACAGGACTGATCGGGGCGGGATTCGGCTACTTGTATCTAGCGCTCGAGACGCTATGGCCGCTGATCATCATCCATGTCTTGATCGATCTCGTTGCTGTCTACATTTACAAGGACGATGTTAATTCCTGACATCGTCAAAGAGCGTTGAATTTGGTAGACTGAATGTCAAGCGAAGTCATCGTTTAAAATGGTCAAGTTGACGGTTGCAGAACAGGTCAAATGACAGGTAAAATGAGAAGGTAAACGCTTACACATCAAAAGGAGATGGATGAAACCATGCGAACGATCACTTCCACTGGCGAGCGAAAGAAGACGAGTTGGACATTGAATATCGGCAATCAGCCACATTTGATGATGGATGGTGTGACAGAACAAACGCTTGATGCCGAACAACGTGTCGTCTATAACGAATTTTTAATTCCGACGACGGACACTTTGATTCATCGGTTCAAAGCCCGCTTCCCGAACCATCTCTGCGAGAACGGGTATGATGTGTATGGCGCTGCCGCTTTTGACGAACAGGTCGTCGAACTGATCTCGAATTGGTTCATCGAGCTGGTCACCGTCTTAACAGCGATGCAGCGGACGAAAGGCATTCAGCATGTCCAGATTGAAGGCGGTGTCGCAAAACGGACCGACTTCTTACCGACCGTGCGTCGGACATGCCGGGCACTGGAGTCAACGATTGATATTTATTGAAGCACCAGTCACGTTTTCAGAGGGGGCGTCCGTTAGGATGTCCTCTCTTTTTTTAATCAACGAATCGAGAGAATTCGACGTCGTGAAAACAACGTGCACTTTTTTGTTCATCTCGAATCGTTTTCCTGGGACAAGCATCGCGCCGCTTCACTTCGTTGCAAGGTCGCTCCTGCTTGTTTTTCCTTAGGAAGCGATTTCGAGTGAACAAAACGTCTCTCTTCTTTCATAAATTAAAAAGCAAAAACGAAGTCGAATACTCGCGGAGTCGGACAGGATTGTCCGGCTCTTTTTCATTTTCTGGATGATGGCAGGAAAAAAACAAGTTGACGCTAGACTGTATGGCATGTACCATACAGTTAACAGATGTACTATTGTCTTAATACAATGGTGATAATCAAGGAGGGTGAATCCGATGCTTGAGGTAAAAGGGTTACAGAAGCGATACGGACGAAAAAAACAGGTCTTACGTGACGTGACGTTCTCCGTCGGTCTAAACGAAGTGACATGTCTGATCGGTTTGAACGGGGAAGGGAAGTCGACGATCCTAAAAGCAATTCTCGGTCTGATTCCGGTGGATGCCGGTACGGTGACGGTCGACGGTAAAACATCGCGCGACAAAATTGCGTTCGTGCCTGATCTTCAGACGATGCCGAGCTACATGACGATCGGACAAGCGCTCGCATATATGGCAGATCATTATCCAGACTGGAATCAAGAGACAGCGGAACGGTTACTGCAGACGTTCCAGCTGTTTACGACGGATAAAATGGCGAACTTATCAAAAGGGAACAAAGCGAAGTTCAATCTCGTCTTAGGATTTGCCCTCGATCGACCGTACATATTACTCGACGAACCGCTCGCGGGAATCGATTTGTTCATGAAGGAACAGATTGCCTGGATTTTCTCAAGTGAGTTCATGGAAGGACGAAGCATCCTGATGACGACTCACGAAATCGCTGAAGTCGAGCAGGTGATCGACCGAGTGTTGTTCTTACGGGACGGAAAGATCGTTGAAGTCAAAGAGACGGATGAGCTGCGCGGCAGTCATCATCAATCGGTCCAGGACCGGATGCGGGAGGTATATCAAGGATGAAACGTTGGTTGTTATTAACGAATGAAGAACTGAAACGAAGTACGAAATTACTAGTGTTGTTGATTTCAGGCTTGATCGTCGCGGAAATCGCGTCTCTACTCTATCAAATTTACGATTATCAAAGCACGATCGAGAAAACGATGCGGATTGAACAGATATCAGAAATGGACGCAATTGCGCGAGCAGGTGGTGCGTTGACATTCGCACAGGCAACGGATTTTTACGATTCAATCATTGTATTAGCAATGGGGATGATCATCCTGTTTGCGTTTTGGATTTGGTACCGCGACTGGATAGGTGAGACGAAGTACATCTACAGATTGCTATTGTTACCGGGATCACGCCGGGCGATTTTTGGGTCGAAAATGACGGCACTCTTACTTGTCGTGACTAGTTTGATCGGAATTCAGTGGGGGCTGTTGTTGCTTAGTCGTAATCTCTACTTATGGTTGTTACCAGATGCTCAACAGGTCACAGCCAGCATCAATGAATACTCCATCTATATGAAGTTGTTCTATACGATGTATCCGAGTGATATTTTATTCATCTTACTGCTGACATTCATCGTCATCTCGTTCGTCTTCATGACAGTATTACTTGAACGATCGTTCCGAAAGGGAAAAGCGTTCTTGCTCGTCGGATTACATGGAATTGCGTTGATTGGCGGTTATATCATTTTGGGCTTAGCATTGTCAGCTATTTCGAACGATTTGAGTCAACTGCACATGCAATTTTATCTCGGGTACATCGTGCTCTTAACGTTATATGTGTCGTACAAAAATCTGCGGTTAGTCCAGACGCGTCTATCCGTCTAAAGGAGAAGTCTCATGAAACGATATCGTCAACTTCTGATCTATGGAGTGATCATTCTCATAACAATCGGAAGCTACATCGGCTACACGCTGTCGATCAAAGGAGCAGACTTTTCGCTCGAGACCGTCAGTGGAAAACCTTCGCAAATCGAGAATTTTAATTTACGTCTTCAGACGAAAGGCATGCGTTCGACGATTTATGATGTCAACGCTAAGGGAGACATCGAAAAACAGTCAAATTCTTACGTCGGACAACTATTCCGTGAAGATAGCATGACGGATTTGCCAGATAAATATTACGAATTCACGACGCATATGGAAACGAATGTAAGTGGAGATGGACAATCAGAGTATGCGATTCAGATCAAACAAAATAAACTGCAATTTAAGATGTTTACGTTTAAGACGGAGGAGATGTTCGAGAAAACATTTCAGTATGATACAAAACTTGAGACGGGGATGGACATACAAGCCACTGTCGTCGATAAACAGGCGATGAAGGTCTACATTCAACTCGATCGAGTCGATCAGCCAAGGGAAACGAAACTGCTCGTACTTGATTTAACAGGCGACCGGGTCAAAGAGATTGTTCTTCAAAAGCCAGTAGCGCCTAAACACGCTCGTCAATTTTTAGCGATTCATCAAAATGAGGTCGTCTACACGGAACAACCGTCTGACAGCGATGAGGAGAACACTAAACTATCTTATTTCCTCGATGACGGGAAGAGCGTTCGTTCCATCAAGGAGTTGAATCAGCAGCAAATCGGTTATACGCCCTATGCGAACGGTCGTTATCTCATCGGCTTCCGCCTGCCGGAAGGGGAGACGAAACGAATCGAATGGTCGATGTTCGACTTGGAAACGAAACGATTATCCGAGCATAGCGTAAGCAGTCCGCTCGTTTTGAAAAAGATTGATTGGTTGGATTCGAAGGACGAGATGCAACTTTATCTCTCTTCCGAGACAAACGATGGATTCCAAGTGTCCGTGATCGATCTGAAGAATGAGCAACTGATGTATCAAGGAGAAATTAAAGATGCGAATCGTAAAAAAGGAACGCGTATCTATGATTTTGCGGTTCAATGATCCACGAAAAAAACGCTTCGTCCCGGAAAAACTTGATATGCTCCCCAAAAAGTAGACAGTTGAAATAACAAAAACTGTCTACTTTTTGAAGGGAGCTTTTTCTATGACTAAATCTAAGTTTTCGTCAGATGAAAAACTACGAATTA
>Ga0308161_1001332_pt1 | contig 30428 bp, 21 predicted proteins | sample PhyFR2_FD_201034 | JGI IMG/M metagenome (GOLD analysis project Ga0308161, IMG submission 201034) | Phyllosphere microbial communities from UC Gill Tract Community Farm, Albany, California, United States - DLSLF.R2 | ecosystem: Host-associated > Plants > Phyllosphere > Unclassified | place: USA...
ATAATCTTTTTGATATAGGAAGGCGTCTCGCTCAACATCTCAAGTGGATGACATACCTTACATGCCCGATATCCGCGAATGATACATTCCTTAGTCGTCTTAAAGAATTCGATATTGTCAGGTTTCGGTTTTCTTGCGGTACAAGATGGTCGACAAAAAATTCCTGTTGTTCTCACGGCAGTAAAAAACACGCCCTCATATTTGATGTCTCTATCTAATATTGCCTGATACATTTGCTCAAAACTTAATTCCATAATACAAATATCTATGATTATTGAACAAATTTAGCAGTGTTAGAATCCATCTACAACCGAAAAATTAACAAGTATTTTTTTCAGCTAAAGAATCCGTCGATATAGCTGAATTGGAGTTTTCAAGCAGGATGTGACTGTAAAGGAAATACTTATGAATTTACCAAAATAGTTTCTTAATATCCAGATTTATCACTTATTCTCATAAACTTTCTCCATTAAAAAATTATCTTGATATTAGTTTAAAAAATGCCTAAATTTTTATGTATTTAGGCATTCTTCAATAGGTATTATATTCCTTTAATATAATACCTATTGAAACGTTGTAATTATCAAGGGATAATTTTATCTGATTTCAATTGATCGAACAGATTAAAGAAAGAAGCGGTCGTACTGCAATACTCTTTAAATCCAAGTGTACGGCTATTGGTCATATCAGTCATTACCTCAATCGGACGACTTAAATCGAGGTCTGTATGCCAAGCTGAACTAACTTTGTTTAAATCCTCCTCTGCCAATCCATATTTTTTTGCCATACTCCGCCAAACCTCTTCTTTACCCTCCAACGTTTTGACCAATGGTTTCATTTCGTTTTCAAAACCGACATACTCAATTGAAAACCATTCTGCAATTTTTCTCCACAACCAACTCCATCTAAATACATCTCCATTGACCACATTGAACGCTTTATTAAATGCAGAGGGGTTTTCTGACGCCCAGATAATCTGTTTAGCCAAAATCCCAGCATCGGTAACATCTGACAATCCATTCCATTGCGCCTCTGAGCCCGGAAATATAAATGGTAAGTTTTCCTCTTTACAGATGGAAGCATATACAGCCAGTGTTGTTCCCATATTCATCAGGTTACCAACTGCATTTCCTATCAATGTATGTGGACGGTGCACACTCCAAGTAAAACCGTCCCGCTTTGCTGACGTGTATACTTCATCTTCCTGTGCGTAATAGAAATTAGGGTTACTCAATCGGGGTTGTTCCTCTCGAAGTGGGGTTTCGGGTAGTACACCACTTGTAACATACGCGTCAAAAGGACCTAAATAATGCTTCAATCCAGTGACCAAGCCAACGTGTTTGATGCTCTTTTTTTCGGAAATGACATCGAGTAAATTTCGAACCATAGCACTATTTACTTCTATATTTTCTTTTTCAGAGCCCCTACGCATCCAAGTTGTAAAAAATACATGTGTAGGACTTACGTCCGCTAAAACCTCTTTCAAACTATTGGTATCCAATAAATCGGCTTGTAAGGAGATAACGCCTTCAATATCTTTACCCGAGCCTCTTGATAGTCCATACGTTTTCCAGCCTTGCTGTAATAGCTCTTTTGACAAATTGTTGCCAGACATCCCGCTTGAACCAACAACCAATGCTATTTTTTCCATATCTAAAATTATTTTGATACAAATTTAGAGTATGGTCTATTAATCGGGCTTGACCTAAATCAGAAAATAGTCTTGACCTAAATCAAGTGTCAGTTTCAATTATTCTCCTTTTTATCCTACTGATTGTTTCGGGAGACAGCCCTAAATAAGAAGCTATTAAGTTTTGTGGTAGACGTTGGCTAATGGATGGATAGGTCTCGAGAAACATCGCATACTTTTCTTCCGCAGTGTGTGTATTGGCACTAATAAGCCTATTGTCTTTAGTGGCTAGGCTATTTTGATATAGGATACGAAAATAACGTTCCATAATGGGAACATCCTTTAGCATCTTTTCGTAATTCTCCCTTGAGAGGAGCAGAAGTGTTGTATCCTCAATAGTATCTATATTTAACTTGGCTTCATTACAAAATATGAAACTTGCAAAATCAGAAATCCACCAACCCTCCCAAGCAAACAGGTTGATGTGTTCATTACCTTTTTCGTCTACGGTATAAGATCTCATCAGTCCTTGCGCCACAAATGATATGTATTTGCACATATCGTCCTCTTGAAGCAAATATTGTCTTTTCCTCAATTTCTTGCATTTAAAGAAACTCATTACAAGTCCCTTATCTTTGTCGGTGAGTTGAACTTTATCCTCTATATGTTCAAATAATACATTAAATAGCTGTTCCATACTTCATTTTATTGCAAATGCTGATCCAATAACAAAGATAGAAAACTAAAAAACACGCTACAATTTCTGTCTTTTGATATCCAAGACCTTCTTGGGGCCTGTTGTTATTATATTCATCTATCCATTCCTGGATATGTTCTCTTACTTCTGACAAGTTGAAAAATAAATAAGCATCCAAAATTTCTTTGCGATAACTTCGGTTGAACCGTTCGATGTAACCGTTCCGCATAGGCTTACCATTATCTACGCGTAGACAGAGCGATTTGCCCCGCCAGTCTATGATTTGTTCAAGTGTCCGAGTTACCTTCAAAGAAGAAATAGAAGTAGCTATTTCGATCTACTATTTTACCCTTCCGGTGATTAGACTTTTATTTAGCTTTAACAGTCCTTTTCGCTGGTACCTTCTTAAAGGTTTCAACCGCATATTCTCCCTTTCCCCAATCTGTTTTTATGACCAGCTTTTTATCGTCCAAAAACAATATCTCTTTATCGTGTGTGCCATAGACAGACTTAATATTGACGATGTTCCCGTTTAATGCCCAGCGATAATCGTATCTCTCGTCAGAATCTCCTTCAGACCAATGCAGTAGCTGGCCATCAGCTTTAAACTCAGTAAAGTAACCGGGTTCGTCTGAATCATCATCGACTCCACTTGTATTCATTAAATGAATTCGGGTCCACTTCCCAACTAAAAGTTCATTGTAATTGCTGGTTATTTTTTGGGGCTTCTCAATAACGTTGTTGGCAACACTATTATCAGCTGTCTTTCCTACACTAGTATTCGCTCCCGGAATAAGTTCATAAGTAAAATATGGGCTTGACTCCGCATCTGGACATGGCTCCCCTTTTTTAACCTCGACATATCCTGTGGCTTCCATCTTCTCTCCAGGCAATAAATGGACAACTCTATTGACCCAATATTGAGATTTATGCTGAGTTTGACCGGGAATGTCAAGTGTGTAGATCTTATCGATAATCTCTCCTCCCGACGGCCCATTGTCATTATATATTTTATTACAGGTTTTTCCTTCAAAGCCCAATACGGCAACAACAAATGCAGCCTTGTCCTGATTGCGATTGTCGACGATTCCAACAACTTTATAGATGTCAAATGTCGTTTTACAGTATTCATCATACCGCTCCCCAAAGTATACGCCTTTCTTATAGCTTAAGACCATACTGTCTTTGTCTTACAACGTTATCTGGCTTTGGCCCAAACAATATGACAGCTTTAGGCAAAAAGCTATCAATAAAAAAATAGTGCAGGTTTTCATGGTGATGTTTTTATACTACCAATACATATTGAATTACTCCATATAAAATTTAATATTGCTCATCTTGCCGAACGACTGATCTTGACAAAATTAAACCGCAAATAAATCTTAACAATTAAAACACTATGGTCTGCGTTATCGTGATGGACTGGCTAAATATAAAATAGGTAAACAAACATAAAAACTATATGAAAATGGCTCTTTCATAACGTAGATCTTATTACTTTAAAGATACCAATATTTTATAGTATAATTTCAAAATATTAATGAACTTCCAATTAGAAAAATTCACCAATGGTGAGATACACTCCGCTGTAATGTTTACTGATCGCATAGTCTATCGAAATATTAGTTGCTGACGACTTATCCAATTTAATCCGCAATCCCAATCCGGCCGCAACTTCCCATTTTCTGAATAATTCGCGGTTAAAAGATCCCGCGCTGTTAATATTAGAAAACACCGTAAAACCCAAGAGACCATCCCTGGTTATATCACGCCTATATTCAGCCTCCAGGTAGAATATGGATTTGGCTCTGATCTGGCCAATCTGAAATCCCCTTCCAGAAGTATTGAAAGTTTCCCCGCCAATAGCGGGTAGATCGAAATACGGCGGATTTGAGCCAAAGGCTGTCCAGTAATAACTCCATAGAGCAAGCATATTTTTCTTTTCCTTTTTCCGGTTAAAATTAATGTACTTTCTTCCATCTATATACAAAGAGTGCCACCAGGAATCACTTCCAAGAAAAACGGGATTTGTCCGATATTCAACATCAAAATAAGTACCGCCATCAGGATTTGTCGAATTGGACCGCGTGTCATAAAGTAAGTTCAGATTTAATCCCGAGGAAACTGTAGTTGTTCCTTCGGCAGTCCCATAGGGATATCCCGTGTAACCATTGAGGGACTGGCCAGGTGTAGCGGATTTGATTTGGGAATGGATGTCCAAATTATAACCCAAACCTAAAAACAAGTTTTTATGGACCTCCTTGAGTAGATTCTGGTACATGCGGTAAAAGGACTTGTTTATCAATAATCCGGTATCCGGGTATATGCCTTCTTTGGGTAGACCCCACGTGTATTCTGGGTTTTGCATTATCCGCATATCACCACGTAATATCCATTTGTTTTCTTTAAGCCACAAATAAGAACGGATCGGCAGGCCATACCTTCCATCAAAATCAATATAGGGAACAAACCAAATCTCTGAGAGTCTCGTGTTGTTGCGCTTGCCCAGGTAAAAGCTTGCAGTGACCGAAGTAACTAAAGCCTTTCCTCCACCGGGCACCTCAGTGGAAAGAGGAAGAAGATTGAAATTGAATTTATGATCGGTCGTATCCTCCTGTTCGGTTAAGTTAATTTTTAAAAGCTTTGCGGTTACATCAATCAGATCCCTTTGTTTACAGGTATCATGATCCGGCTTTGAAACCGTAACAGAATCCGGTTTAACCTGAGCATACGTTACAATTGGAACAATTAAAACTAACTGCACCGTAATGGCAATCATTGATCGCCTGTGCCTACGTGATATTGATATTTTCATTTTCTAACTAATTATACACCTGGGCCAATTCTGATACCCACCATAAATCCTCATGTTGAAATATCCAGCACTATAGCTATTTACTTATGGAATGTGTAGCCCAATGACCATTCTACAAAATCTGCTTTGCCCATGTGGGCCTTTATTGACACTCCGGCATTAAAATTCTTGTATACATAGTATTTTGCACCTGCCCTTACAAAAACGTTATTGACCTCTCCATTGAAACGCTGCTTGTGCAAATAGTATCCAATATTGCCATTTAGCCATAAGCGTTCATTGAGTACGTGCACGATATAAAAAGAGGGACCGCCTGAAAAAAGGGCATTCATCGCCCCCGCTTCCTTACCGGCGATTTCTCTTTCATTTCCTGAATCGGAATAGAAAAGATCTAGTCCAGCCCCTAATCGCCACTTAGCATGTACAGACCTGCTGGCATACAAACCAACCGTTGCTTTAAAATATCGTTGATCTTTGTCTGCGTCAAGCTGTTTGGCACCCGCCCCCAAATTGACGTCATAAGTCCATTTCTTATCCAGCTCTTGAAAGATTTTCTTTGGCGGAATTACTGGTACTGCATGTGGTCGATAGCTGATAGAAACCGTCACTGGAACAAGATTGATGCCCCTGTTTGGTAGAGATATGGCGCCATTTGAAAAATGATGAAACGACGCTCCAAATCCGATCTTCCATTTTTCCTGTAGTCTATACTGCGCCCTTAATCCAAAATCTATAAACACATTGTTGCTGGAACCTATAGCCAGATTTAAAGGATTATCTACTTTATCATAAGGTTTAAAATTACCTGATAGGCCAAGGCCTATGCGATAATCAAAAGACCACTTCTTGTTTAAGTGCTCCTCAAATAGTGGCACCTGAACAAATCCATAGATTGCAAAGGGGTTGCCGATAACATCGTTATTAAATGTTCCGGAATAGAGGCCAACGCCATAAATTGGATTATTGTATAGTGAATTGTATTTATCATTTTTACTGACCTGCTTCCAGCCGATACGAAGATTTGCTCCCTGGTAATAAGCATTTTTGTAAGTTAGATCCCTTAGAGCGCTCTGTTTTAAAATACCGCCATTTTCGAGCTCAAGCTCATAGACGATAGGGTTTTTCACGTTTAGCGTATCTGAAAAAGCCATAAGAAATCCAGGTGTCATGATGATCAATAAACACAATAGTATACTGTGCATCCGAAATGTCGAATGCCTTAAAATTTGAATCATTAAAATAAAATGTAAGAATTACTTCACCTGGCTCTAACTGTCCAGCCAGGCTCTAAACTCCAGAACCCTTTCCCTGCTTACTATAATTTCCATTTCTTCAGCAGGTTCAAGGTATAGTTTCAGCCTTTTGCCGAAATAAATGTGAATTTCGCGGATGCTCTTCCTGGAAACGATAATCTGTCGGTTGATCCTAAAAAACATCGTTGGATCGAGCTCACGGTCCAAGCCATCTAGTTTCGGACCAATGACATGCTGTTTGCCCTGGACGGTCACCAGGTAAGTCGTTTTATTATTCACATAGAAATAAGCCGCATTTTCGGCTGGGATGGAAAGTAACCGGTCTCTCCACTCAACAAGAAAATTGGAGCGATAAACAGGCTGCTTAGCTGCAATACTGCCCAATATTTCTTTAATATTGGGTACAGCGTCCACGACATGAAATTTTTGATATTTTTCCAGGCTGTTTACGATATCCTGTTCATTAATGGGTTTAAGTAAATAATCTATACCATTTGCCTTAAACGCCTTTATCGCATATTCATCAAAAGCTGTTGTAAATATTACCGGTTTAGTGATGTCAAAGGAAGAAAAGATATCAAAGCTGAGGCCGTCCGATAGCTGAATATCCATAAAATATAAATCAGGCTCTTCATTATCATCCAGCCACTCCAGGCTCTCTTTGACTGTTTGTAGCATCGCCACAAATTCGATGTCTTCCCGGACTTTGAGCACTATCCGCTTCAAACGGTTGGCCGTTAACGGTTCATCTTCTATAATTACAGCTTTAATCATCTTATCTTTCTAATAAAGGGACCTTAACAGTAAAATAGTCCTTGTTTTGAATTATTGTTATCTTCTTGCGGCTTAACAGCATATACCGATCACTGATATTCTTAAGCCCGATACCGCTACTTACAACAGGTTTAAGTACAGGATTGACGTTATTTCTGACCACAATAGCATCGCTTTCAATAAATATATCTATCTCGAGCGGCTGCTGTCTGCTGATCGAATTATGCTTGATTGCATTTTCAACCAATAGCTGCATGGTAGCTGTAGCGATTCCCTTTTCAAAATAGCCTTCGGCAATGTCCATTTTCACCACCAGGCTTTCCTGGTAACGGGTCTGATATAAAAACAGATAGGACTTAATAAAATTGAGCTCATCGCGAAGCGCTATTACATTTTGCGTCTCATCTTTCAGTACGTAGCGATATATATCTGACAGACGCTGGACATATTCCACTGCAAGTGTGGTATCCTCTTCTATCAGCGATGTTAGCGTACTGAAATTGTTGAACAAAAAATGTGGGTTGATCTGCATTTTCAAAAATTCAAGTTCAGCCCGCGCCACTTTCTTTTCATACTTTGCAACGTCTAATGCAGCCTTGTTCCAGCGCATGAAAAAATCTCCCGCCGTAAATATTGCTGAAAATAGGATCGAAAGCGTGAGCCCGGTCACAAACGATTGGCGAAACTCCGTCACATTCCGGAATAGATCCGGAATTGCAAGTACCAGCAATCCTATTGTTGATGCCACCAGCAAAATCTGAACTGCCAACTGGACCAGGATTCGCTTTGTGAGGGATGAGCGCCATGGAAGGTAAATGTCCAGTTTTTTCGAAATCACAAAACCCAGCTCCATGATAAGCACTACGCCGATCATCGTAATTGACAGATCACTGAGCATTTCCAGAAAGAAAGATGAGGTAAACTCAAAATCAAAGGGATTGATCATGGTTAGGATCAGGTAAAAAATGATACCTATCATGAGATAACCGATTATTCTGAATTTCGTATTTGAAAAAGTCATATATCCTTCTAAATTAAACAATATTGCCGAATTTGACAGCATGGCGCTCTTCTCCAAAGTTGTTCTCTATTTGTTTCTCGTCCAGGTCTGTGTTTGATAAAACATCCCACTATAACCGCGTACTTTGAGCTTTCCGTTTTCTAGCCAGATGGAACATTTATAAGATTTACCTTCAGATGGATCATAGATATTGCCATCCTCCCATTTATCACCTTTCTGTTTAAGATCCCTGAGCATCAAAAGGCCGACTAGTGGCTCATTACGTTTTGATTTATCGGGATTGAGCACGTCTTTGACAGCTCTGCCATTGCTGTCTTTACCATCTACGAGACTTACAATGCGTCCGTTCATTTTATCCCCGGATCTGAAAAATTCTATGACGGCATCCTTGTCTTCGGTTAACCATTTACCTGTTAATTCCTGTGCAAATCCAACTGTTGTCATGAGCGCAAACACTGCGCTAAAAATTACCTTTTTCATGTTCTGTTTTTTACGTTTTAAATTTTACCGTTAACTTATTGTATGCAGTAAACTGCCCACCTACAAGTCACAAATGGAAATGTAAAGTCACAGGCTACCTGATTATACCTATTGCCTTTTTCTGTGCGGCCAGAGCGATGTATGCATCATAAACTGCCTTGTTATAAGAGTTCGTGGACTGGGTAATGTTAAACTGGGCATCGAGTACATCCTGGTAGCGTCCAAGTCCTTTTTTATACCGCCCATTGATCAGCTCCATACTTTTCTCCGCAGCCAAAATCATCTCCTTGGAAACATGAATCCTATTGACCGCTTCTTTGTAGTCCCCTTGTGTCTTTCTGTACTCCAGCTGTGCTTTACTAGCAAGCTGGTCTGCATTTACTCTTAGCTCCTGAAGGGCAACTGAGGACTGCTTTGCCTTGTATTTATCCCTGAATCCGTTAAAAATCGGGATATTGAGTTGCACGCCCACATAAAAACTCTGTGGCCAGTTGTAATTCTTAAATTTAAAATTGTCTTCCTGGGCCTGTATCTGATATTGGCTGATGAAGTCCAATGTTGGCAATCCCCTCTTTTTATCCATATCAATCTGTCTTTGGGCCGCGAGCTGCTGTGCTGCGTTTTGACGGATATCCGGCCTGTCCATAAATGTCGGCTGTGTTTTGTGTTCAGCCAGTAGATCAACTGTAAGCGATTCGCTGATATTGCTGGTTAGCTCAATTTCACTTTCCAATGAAATGCCCAGCAATTCCTTTAAATAATCTTTCGCCTGGGTAATCTGGTTATCTGCCATGAACAAGTTAGGCTTTTGCCCTTCCAGATTGATAAATACGTTGAGTGTATCGGACATTAATACCATACCGTTTTGGTACAGAATCCGCGTATCTTTAAGCGTCTGCGCTGTCCGTTCAATAGACTTTTCGACCAGCGCTTTATTCAACTTTGCCAAAAGAACATTGTAATAACCTTTGCGGATCTCATCAGCAAGCTCCCAGCGGGCAACCTCACGGTCTGCTTTGGTAAGTTCGGTATTGGCCCTTGATAATTTTATGCCTTCCTGCAGCTCTGCGTTAAAAATGGGCAAACGAAGATCTACCAAGCCATTGAACTGATTTTTTGCAGAGGCTTGAACCGCCATTAATTTGGAATTGTCGATGGCCAGTTCACCGTTTGGCGTAGTTGCCAATGTGGGAAAGAAAAATACCGAAGGTTTGATATTTCGTACATACGTTGTCGTAGCATTGAGCTGGGGATATAGATTCGCCTGAATTTCTTTTGTCGCATATTCTGACTTTAGCGTGGACAGCTCACCAAGCTTTATCGACCGGTTATGCTGTAATCCCATATCCACAGCCTGATCAATTGTTAGCGAAAGCAGGCTGTCTTTTACCGGAGAGGCCGTCTGAGCTCCTGCTCCGAGCGCTCCGAACGTCAATAGCATCAGTAAAACCGTGGCCCTGGAAACATCCACTATTTTGGACTTTGCTGACCTTTGCATCAAGCTGGTAAAGCCATAGTGTACTACCGAAACAAGAACCAATGTCAGAAACATAGAACTTGTCAGTCCACCGATCAACACCCAGGCCAGGCTACTGATCATTTCTGCCGATGCGCCTTTTGACATGGCCAGTGGAAGCATGCCAATTACCATCGCCAATGTTGTCATCAGAATGGGACGCAGCCTGGTTCTGCCCGCATCCATAAGTGCTTCGATGAGCGTATCCCCTTCTGCCATACGTTCGTTGGCCCGATCAACCAATAGAATGGCATTTTTGGCCACAAGCCCCATCATCATAATCAAGCCGAAGATGGAAAAGATATTTAGAGACCGATCTGCAAGCGCAAGCGCTAATACTGCACCGCCCACACCTACAGGTATAGAGAATAGAACCACGAAAGGATATACCCAGTTATTATAAAGGGCAACCATAATCAGGTAGATCAATATAATGGACATCGTAAGGGCAACACCAAGGCTACCAAAAGCATCGTCCTGCATATCGAGGTCACCTTCATAAGAAAGTGTTACCGACGATGGTAGTGTATTCTTTTGGACCTGGGCTTTGATATCTTCCCCCACGTCTCCCACAGGTCTGCCTGTAACCTTCGCAAGAAGCATAACCGACGACTGTTTATTTCTTCTTTCCAAAATAGATGGCGCTGTAGCCATTTTTACTTCTGCAAACTGCTTTAATAACACTGGCTGCCCGGCAGCATTGACAAAGGAGAAATTTTCCAGATCCGACACACTGGCTTTGTCTTTTTGGCCCAGTGACACACGCATATCTATTTCGGTTCCTTCTTTACTGAATTTCATATCTTCATATCCATTAACTGCAATCCTTAAAGCATTGCTGACACTTTGGATATCAAGGCCAAGATCCCCTAATTTTTTTCGGTCAATATTGACCTGTAGGGAGGGTTTTAATTCTTCCACGGATAATTTAGGAGCAACAATACCGTCAATTTTTTTGACCTGCTCCAGCAATTGCCTGCCCGCCGCAAAAACCGAATCACGGTTTGCACCATAAAGAAGTAACTGAATCGGGGCGCCGTTTGTACCAAATAGGCCTACTGTGGAAACATCCACTTTCGCGCCCGCTTCCTGAAGCGCGATCTTTTTAAGTTCCCTGCCAACCTCGGATAATGACTTTGAACGTTCCTTGGCATCCACCAGGGAGATATTGATACTGGCATAATTGCCACCTCTATTTTCATTGAATCCGTCGCTTTGATAGCCCACCAATGAAAATTGTTTGGTGACTTCAGGTACCTTGCTGATCTTGGTTTCAATACTTTTAAGCATTCTATCCATTTCTTCGATTTTTGTTCCGGGCGAAGCAGTGACTAACAAGGATAATTCTCCTTTGTCAGTTGGCGGAACAAACTCGCTTCCAACATGGCCAGTGAAGACTAGGCTAAGTGATGCAATCAGAAACAGTACAGATATGCCAACTGTCTTCCACCTATTTTTAAGGGACCAGGCCAAAACCGCTTCATAGATCTTTGTAAGCTTTTCGATCTGCCGCTCGAAAAACATGGCAAATCTCGAAAAGGCCGTTTTACCGTCCAGGTGTGTGAGTTTGGAAAAGCGAGATGAGATCATTGGCGTAAGGGTAAAAGAGACCATAAGACTCGACAGCGTGGATACCACAATGACCAAGGAAAATTCCTGGACCAAACTCCCCACAAGACCAGGTACAAAAGCCAAAGGCAAAAAGACCACGACATCCACCAGGGTAATGGACATCGCTGCAAAGCCGATCTCGTTACGGCCATCCAAAGATGCTTTCACTCGTTCTTTGCCCATTTCCATATGCCTGTAAATATTCTCCAATACGACAATAGAATCATCGACGAGGATACCAATTACGAGCGACATCGCCAGCAGCGTCATTAAATTGAGGGAAAAATCCATGACATACATCATGATAAAAGCCACGAGCAGCGAGGTGGGAATAGCGATCAAAACGGTAACTGCATTGCGAAGGCTATGAAGAAACACGAGCATGACCAGAGCGACCAGGGCGACAGCAACAAAAAAGTCAAAGTAAACGGAATTTGCTGCTTTCAAAGTAAACTCGGAAGAATCCTGGATGATTGAAAATTTAAGACCGATATCCGCGTTGTCGCTTTCCAGTTTTGCAAGACGCTCCCGAACCAGCTTTGCTGCTTCTACGGCATTAGCGCCGGTCTGTTTATCAATTAAAAGACCAATTGAACTTTTGCCATTGATGCGATTAATTACTTTTACATCTTTCTTTCCCTCTTCAATACGGGCAACATCTTTTACAAAAACAGTACTGCCGTCTCCATTGACATGAACGGGTTGCATACGCAATTGCTCAAAATCCCGGGCCTTACCTGTGGTCCGGACATCAAATTCGGCATCATTGGCCTTAATAGAACCAATGGGTACTTCAACATTACTGTTTGCAACTGCAGCTGTAAGCTGATCAATGCCTACACCGTAACTTTTCAATTTCTGGAGATCAGCTACAACTTTCACTTCACGGGGAGAACCGCCAAGAAGTGTAACACGTCCGACATTGGGTATCTGGGAAAGGTTTGGCCTGATCTGCTTGTCCAGGAGTTCATATAGATGTTCCTCAGCAATATTTGCGGTGGTGCCAACACGTAGAACAGGTTCAGAATTAATACTGAAACTTTCAATCATTGGCGATTTTACGGCGCTTGGAAGTTCTGGTAAAACTTTGTTTACCGCTCGCTGTACATCTTGTACTGCCTTTTCCGAATTGGCGTCAGCAAGAAATTCAATCGAGATAACCGATGAATTTTCAGCAGAGAAGGTGCTGACCTTTTTTATTTTATTGACCCCGGACACCGCATCCTCGAGCTTTTTGGAGACCGTATTTTCTATTTCCGCAGGCGACCCGCCGGGATATACTGCAGTAATGGTGACAACAGGGGTTGCCAGCTCTGGCAGCAATTCATAGCGGAGCTTACTATACCCCAAAATTCCCAGGCCGGCAATGATGAGGTAAAAGACCACAAATAATATAGGACGCTTGATAGCGAGTTCTGTTATTTTCATGTTTATTTACTTTTTTGGATTTTGGACCACTATTTATTTGCCACCATTTTCCAGGTGTCCAGGCTCATGCCCTCTTTGATATTGGACTGTCCCTTGACCACGACTACGTCACCAGAATTAAGTCCAGAAAGCACCTCGATCTGGTCCCGATTTTCCCTACCAAGTTTTATAGTTTGCCGGATTGTCTTTTTGTCTTTGTTGATCAGCCATACAAAAGGAGTTTGGATATCACCCTTTACTGCGTTCCTCGGTACGACAAGGCCAGGCGCGGCTTTGGGGTCCTGAACAGTAACATTGACGGTCATTCCGCCCATGATTGTTACATCTGGCTGATCATTGTCAACCTGGATCAATACTGGAAATCTTTTAGCCTGGTTAGCTGTGGGAATAATGGAAGTTACCTTACCTGAAAATTTACGATCGCCGTAAGCATCGGTTGTAAACGCTATGGACCGACCAACTTTAATTTTTTGAATCTCATTTTCAGGAACCTGAATCCGCAGTTCTATTTTGGAAACCGGTACGATAACAGCTACAGGACTGCCAATGGATAAATAATCTCCGACATTGACAGCCTTACTGGTAACAACACCTGAAGTTGCCGCATATATTTTGCCTTTTCCAATTTCAGTTTGAGAAAGCTTTACCTGCTTTTCAGCAGCTTCCATTGCATGACGGGCATTTTCAAGTTCAACACCGGTCGCATTATTCTGTTTAAAGAGTTCGGCATACCTGTTATAGTCAGTTTTTGCCTTATTATATTCAATCTGATGAATCTGTAGCCCAGGAACTTTTAAGGAATTATCGAGCACAGCGATCAGATCGCCTTTATTAACTTTTGAGCCATTTTCAATTGTCAGGTTCAGCACGCGTCCATCGGTTTCAGAAAGCATATTTACCGTGCCTGTAGCTTCGGCGATACCGGGAAAACTGGTCGAATCAGAAAAGTCTCCTAAACCTATAGTTGTTGCTTCAACAGCGAAGGGCACTGCGGCTTTTTCTGCTTCAATTTCTTTCTTGGCTTTTTTTGTATTGTCTGATAATTTATACCATATCAAACCGATGGCAATAGCAATACCGATGATTAAGAGGACTTTATTTTTCATGTTTCTGCGTCATTTTTTTTCAAAAGTAGCAGAGAGATGAAGCTCATTTTTGCTTAAACTACCTCAGTTGTAATAATTGATAACTCAACTGTTCTATTTGAATCTGGATCGTTTCATGATTTAGTGCCGTTGATTATAGTCACCAGGCCTACAAAACAGCTAGGGCAGAAAACATTACTGTTTCTGCCCGTTTAATAGCTGTAAAGATTATCCTAAGGCAAGAAAAAAGGGTATTTTAGTTTGGGTCCCATCATACTACCGAAGTATCTCCATGGCAAATACTTTCTTTGTGGTCCCGCCATCGGTAATGGTCGCCACCACACGGCCATATTCCAGTGAAAATAGGTTATCAATGGGATTCTTGCACTGAACGAGTCCTGGTACGTAAATAGTTATTTTTTTCAACTTACATGAAGGGCTATGAATCCAAGATATCTAAAATTTTAATCAATGCAGTGATATAATGTTTCAATTTCTATCAAATCCAAGGATTTTGCCTAATTAGTCGCCATAGCTGCCTGTTATCATTTCTTCTTGCTGACAATATTATCGGACTGTTGGTTTCATCAGAATTAGCTGTAACATAAAATTCAGTCCCTTTGAGTTTAATAAGGAAATTACCATCCGTTTGCTTTAAAAATTCCCAATATTGCTGTGTACTCCCTCCTAAACTTTTCTGCCATAAACCTATATCCTCTTTAGGTTCAGCTTTGGGCTGAAAGGTTTTTTCAGTAAATAGATCTTTGAGTAAATAAGTATTATCCGCTATTTCGATAAATTCCCAGGTTATACATTCCCAGTTTTTAAGGGGATAGGAAATAATGTCAACATCATTTTCAATATGTGCGTCAAAAGGCCTGAGTGCTTTACCTGTCAAGACATTCTGAATCGCATAGGTATTTTCAAAGTTTAGCTTTTTTTTTGATGTCTTTTCGCACCCTAAAACATATTGACACGATAATGACGAGTAAGACAAGCCCTGATAAAATAATTATAATATTTTTCATAGATATTCGCTAAGTGTATTTAAACAATAATCCCACACCTTTTGAAAGTGGTTTGGCACAGCGGCGGTATACCAGGAATGAATACTTTTATGCTAAGAAACTTGGATAAAAAACAGTTTATCTTTATAACTGACAATGCCGAAAACCCTCCATCGCACCCGAACTCTATATCATACTCAGTGGGAAAAAATTTACCAGACCACGTTCGCTTGCGAGACTGTATGTCCATGCTTTGGTATCACGGGGAGCTGACTATGCTGCCGCTATCTTAGGTCAGCACCAAACAGATTCGCGTTTCTCCTTGAATGAAGTGGAATTGAATTTTCTGGGAATTGAGCTCATGCGCAACGGACAATTGCTGCTAGCTCTTGATGTTTTGAGGGCAAATACCATGCTTTTTCCCCGCAGTTTCAATGTTTTTGACAGCTATGCTGAAGCGCTGATGAAAACAGGCAAAAAAGAAGAAGCGATTATGATGTATCGCCGATCATTGGAAATTAATCCTGCCAGTGAAAGTGGCAAAAAAGCATTGCAAATATTATTAGGGCAGTAACTGACTGATGATCTGTCGGATGATATGTTATATACTTTCCACTATTTCCTTAAGTGGACCATCGGTTGCAAGCGACATTTACTCCAGTTGATTTATTTCTAGACTCATTTTGGTGAAATCTAATAGAATACAAAATTATAAATTACGGTGTTAAAGTTTGAATCTGAAAATCCTTCACTATTTTATAATGCGCTATTCTTCCATTTGGATTTTTTTTATAAGTTTACTTCACGGAATAAAATAGGCTGATTTTGATCGAAAGAAAACTAAAGTTTACTTTTATCCTATACTCCGCCAAAAATTTCCCTGTGACCTGCTATTGTAAACCGCCGAAACTTCTATAAAGATGCCATTCAAAATATTAAGTAGACTATTAATTATTTTTTTTGCGTGTTTTGTCTTTGTAAAGAGCGAAGCACAGACAGATAGTAGTTTAAGTATGACGCGGAGACTCATACACTCAGCTGAGGAATTCTTTAATAAGAATTTACAGCAAAACAAAAACATGGTTGGTTTAAGTGCTGCAATAATCGTAAATGATTCAGTGATTTGGTCAAATGGGTTTGGATACGCAGACAAATTTAACAAAGTGCCAATGACGACAAATACGGTTGTCAATATGGGCTCGATAACCAAAACATTTACTTCGTTAAGCGTGATGCAGCTTCAGCAAAAAGGCTTACTAAACATAAGCGATCCATTAAACAGCTATCTGCCAGCATTTAGACCTAAAACAAAATGTATTGACTTAAAAAATATTACCATAAAATCTGTTCTTACTCATACATCGGGTATTCAGCCCGATATATGGAAGAATTCAGATTTGGGATCTGGAATTTACACCGACGTATTGGATGAAATCAATGAAACTTATATCACCTATCCGCCTGGTATGGTAGGCTTGTATTCAAATGCAGGCTATAATATTCTTGGAACATTGGTGAAAGCCTTGAGCAAACAAGATTATGCAGCCTACATACATCAAAATATTTTAGTTCCGCTAGGTATGAACCAAACCGGATTTGCAATGGATAATTTGAAATATCGTTCGAAAATCTATCTGGAAGGAAATGAAATAAAAGAGTATGAATTGCGGGATATTGCTTCGGGCGGAATTTACACCAATATAAATGATTTTTCAAAATATGCTATTGGTCTTATGAAAGCATATAACGGAGAAAATTCTTCAATAGTCGATTCCTCAACTATCCATGAAATGTTTTCGCTGCAGAACCAAAATGTGCCTATTGAAAGTAATAAAAAAGGCTTAGGCTGGTTTATGTTTAAAAATGATTCCAATTTTGCTGTCTATCACGCTGGAAGTGCAGGATTTGCACAGGCAAAACTGCTATTAATTCCCAAAAGTAAATTTGCGGTAATTGTCATGACAAACTCAGCAGAAGGTGGTGCAATTGCAGAAGAATTTTGTTTCAGTTTCTTGAACAAGTACCAACTGAAGATTAGCGACCTATTTCCTGCTCCTATAACAGGAAAAATTCACAGTTCATCAGCCCCAATCAAATTATCTAAGCATAGCCTGAAAAGACATGTAGGTAATTATGCGCAGGCCGAAGGGTATATCAAAGTCATTTTAGAAAAAGATCGTCTCAAACTTATTGATGGGGAAAGACAATATTTTCTTACTCCTTTATCAAAGGATGAATTTCTGCCTATCGAAATATTTCCAAATGATAGCTTAGTGGTAAGAAATAACAAAAGATTTATTTTTAAGAAAGTTAATACCGAAACTTTTTTATTTCAAAGAATTGAAGATCGTGAACGCGAGTATGGACTAAAGCTCAAAAACCTTTATCGTTCTTCATGGGAGAATGCATTAGGAAAATACAAGCATTTCGGTTATCAGATGCTAATTGGAGATACAAAATTCAGAGAAGTTGAAATTTATATTTCAAAAGAAAAAGTTTTAATGATGAAGCTTACGACATTTGGCAGTGTTAGGTCTATACCTTTACATGTAATATCACCTAAATACGCTGTTACATGTGGAATAAATGCAGGTTTTGGAGGATTTAATGTTTCCTTATCTGAAAAAGACAATCAACAAGTAGTTGAATTTGCCGGTCTGACATTTAGAAAGGACCAATGAAACATCCAACAGAAACTTGAAGCAATTAATACAGTCCATACGATTATTTGGGTCTTTTTTTAATGCGGTTGTTGAATATATGCTATATGCCGTACTAAACAATAGTATCGGCACATTGCTTTGGATTTGCATTACGCTTGTCTGTGTAGAAGGACTGGTTCTTCTTGCTTTCAGATGGACTTGTCCTCTGACAATACTGGCCCGAGGATCAATAACCTTCTATCTTAAAAGTTCAAGGTTCAACAAGTCAAAACTTGAACTTCTAATTATTTTCTTCTCCTTCTTGGTGATTTATCATCCGATTGATTAGAAAAATGATTTTCTTTCTCCTTTGAGGCACGTAATCCCCCAAACTGCCAGCTGAACGTCAATGTAGCGGCCCTATTATAAAATCTGTTGATCTGCGTACTTTGGAAAGTTGGAGCAAAAGCATACACAGTCTCCTTAAAATTGTTCTGAAATGGATTCGTGACCGCCAGGGTAAGACTTGCCTTATTATTCATAAAATCCTTCTTCATTGCAAAACGGTAAGAGTAATTCGCTGTAGTTTTACCCTGCAATGTGATAAAGCCATTGCCATAATCTCCTGAAGCACTGAACTGAAGCCCTTTCATTACATTAATGGTATTGCTGATGCTTGAATTAAAAAATGTCCCATCATTTTTCAGTCCTAATGAATTACTTTTGAATTTTAAATGGAAGAGCTCAACGCCTGCGTTGACCGTCCAGATTTTAACAGGATTAAACACCGCATTAACATTCACGCCCATTCGCGTGCTTTCACCAATATTATCCGGCATGGTATAGGAGATTCCCTTTTCATCAACCCTAGCGATCTGTTCAACCGCATTCTTATTTGAGCTATAATAAATGCTGCTTGTCAATAGTGTATTTTTGCTTCCGGTATAGGTATGGGAGAGTTCCAGCTTTTTGGTAATCTCAGGATTCAGATACGGATTACCCTGCGTAATATTCAGTGGATCTGCTGCATTGGCATACGGATTCAGGTCCATGATCCATGGACGTCGGATTCTTTCGTTATAATCTAATTTCGCTTCATGGCGCTCGCTTAATTTCTTTACAACCAACAAATTTGGTACCCAGTTAGAAAACTTTCTTTTGTAAGGGGCATTATTCTGAAAGGTCGCATTGATGTCAGTATTTTCAAAGCGGATCCCGGGACGTAATGTCCAGTCGTTTCCAAGATCAAAATTTAGGGTAGCGTACGCAGAGAAAATCTGCTGTCTGTACTGCATACTTCCCAAACGGCTAGGATCTACCGGCAGTGCACTGTTAAGAACTTCATACACGCTTTTGGAATTATTTCCCAGAAATTTTACCCCTGTTTCCAGTGAGGTTTTTCCCTCCTGTCCAAAAGGATGTGAATAATCGGCCTGAAGACTCCACTCCTTTTCCTTGCCCTTATTGGCCCCCCGCTCTGTAAAAGCAAGCGCCCCATCCGTTTTGTACTGCTCAGTCAAGTAATTGGACACATCAGATGCCGTAGAAGCCAGCCCTATTAGCTGCAACTCCTGTCCTTCACGATGAAATTTTTTCTGATAATTCAATACCCATTCAGAGAAATTGAATTTACCACTTTGCTCAGTTTTTTGTCTGTATACCTGGTACTGATCGGCATTGGTATATCGGTTAAACAATCCGCCCTTTTGCGGCCACGAACCGTTCCAATATGAATAATTTGCCTCAAGGGTCTGCAGGGAATCTATTTTATATTGTGCTGAAAGATTTGCAGAACCACCTTTTGTGGTTTGTAGCATATCAGATTCCTGAAACAGCGATCCGATCTGTTTTCCATTATTCAGATTGGTTCTGTTAAGAGAAGATGTCATTTTTTCTCTTTCCCGGCTATAATTACCCATAGCTGAAAAATTAAATTTTCCGGTGCTCATATTTAGGGAAAGGTTTCCAGTTTGCTCCAAATTTCCACCGGTAATATCCAATGTACCACTAGTGCCTTTTAATTTCTTTTTTGTAATGATATTGACGACTCCTGCAGCACCTTCCGCCTCATATCTGGAGGAGGGATTGGTAATCACCTCCACGGAAACAATAGAACTTGCGGGAATCATCTTTAAGGCTTCCTTCAGGTTCTTTGCCATGATACGGGAAGGTATGCCATTGATAAGGATCTTAATATTGGAATTTCCCCGCAATTTAAGGTCACCGTTGGCACCAACAGTCAGCATGGGCGCTTTGCGCAATACATCTGCTGCGTTTCCTGATTTGTTACTGATATCTGATGCTGCATTGTAGATGAGCTTGTCTTTGGTACTTTGGACCAACGGCTTTTTGCGGCTTGCCACTACGGTAACTCCCTCAAGCATCGTGCTTTTGGTATCCAGGTATATTCGTCCTAAATCAAGATCTTCTTGGTTAAGGGTTATAACACCTGAATTATACGCATTAAAACCGATATGATTGATGACAACCCTGATAGTCGTCGAGGACTTCACTTTTAAGCTAAATGTTCCATCCTTGCGCGTGTTGGTCGAAGCAAATGTTCGACCACTAGCATCATTGACTACAATTGTGCTTCCGGCCAAAAGTGCATTTTCGGACGCACTGACAACGGTTCCTTTAACCTCAATTTCATTTCCTGTCGTCTGGGCCATGCCCCATGTTGTACTTAACATTAGGGTAAAAACCAGTATTTGTCTGCATAAGTTTTTTAATAATTCTTTCATTTGCAAAAATTTAGTATTGCAAAACAAGATGATCTATAGCGGTATTAAAAATAAAACGGACGAACAGACCTTATTAAAGGTCAAAAAACGTTGGTCATTTTAATTTTCCGAATTACCTTTATTTTTAGAATTTTGAAAGATGAAAATAGTGCAATGAATTTTTGAATTAATCAAGAATGTGCTAAGATTTGAAAAGACTGTATTTATATGAATAATACATTAACCAACATGCGTAAAAGATGGATCCAGGAGACTATTATCTTCTGCGCCATGTTTGTTTTGACGATGCTTCACGAATGGATGTTTATCAACTCGCCAGAAAACTTTTTGAAAGGATTTGTCTTTTTTGTGATCCTCTACATCCAGGCGCAGATTCATCGTTTTTTTATCTTTAGGTATTATTTAGAAAAAAAATATATGATCTATGTCGCCTATTCATTATTTGTGATCTTCCTAGGAGCGACGATCCTTTATATCGCCGATATCAATTGGATACAACCTGATTTTTTCGAGCCGGATGAACTGGTAATTAGTTTTTTATATCATTTCGTAATCTGTATCATCAGTACAGCGACTATTATGGCCCTGTCATTAATGCAGAGTTACGCTTTGGAGGTGCAGCGCCGGAGCATGGACAAGATCCTGCTCAATGAAATGAATTTAAAATTCCTCCATGCACAGCTAAATCCACACTTTTTCTTCAACATGCTCAACAATCTTTATGGGGTGAGCCTAACCGAACCGGGCCGTACTCCGGGACTTATTGTCAAACTATCCGAACTCATGCGCTATCAGATAGAAAATGGCAACGTGCCGAAAGTTCCCTTGGCTGATGAAGTCAATTTTATACGGAATTATATTGATCTAGAAAGGGAAAGGGTCGGTAAAAGATGTGATATACGATTTATATGCAATCACTCACCGGAGGAATTGAATGTATGGCAAATATCGCCCCTGCTTCTTATTATTTTGGTTGAAAATAGCTTTAAACATAGTCAAAACCTATCCGAGTGGTTTGTACATATTCACATCGAGTTAAAACAGGATGAATTACTGATGACTATTGAGAATTCGCTTGCAGATGATAAATTTAAAAAAACCTCTACTCAGGTGGGTCTCAACAATCTTAAACAACGATTATCTTTTATTTATAATGGCAAGTTCAACCTTGATGAAAAGCAGTCTGAAACCAGCTATGGAACAACCCTTTTAATTTCCCTTCAAAAACAGCTTATATGAACCCACTAAATTGTATTATTATTGACGATGAAGAAGGTGCCCACCGCGTATTGGAACATTTTATCAGCCAACTGAAGCAACTTCAGCTAAATGGATCTTTTTACACCGCTGTAGAGGCAATGGAATATGTGTATAACAATCAGGTGGATGTGATGTTCCTCGATATCAATATGCCCGGTTTAACCGGAATGGAAATGCTGGAAGCAATGTCTAATAAACCTTTTGTAATCCTCACCACTGCCTATAAAGAGTACGCGTTGGAATCCTATAAATATGATGTGGTGGACTACCTGGTCAAGCCATTTGATTTTAAAACATTTCTTTCGGCAATCGATAAAGTAATTAACCGCCTGGGAACTTCTAAAAAAATTTTAGAGCAGAATAATCCCGATGCCCAACAACCTGTAACAAAAGCGGACCACCTTGTTTTAAAAGTCGACAATGAAATCGTAAAACTGGATTTTAATACGATATATCATACACAGAGTTATGGCAATTATGTCAAATTTTTCACACCGGAGAAAATGTATATGAGCCAGATCACGACACAGGAAGTTGAAAATAAACTGGACCCTGAACTTTTTGTCAGGATCCATAAATCTTATCTTGTTGCATTGAAGGAGATTTCCAAAATTGCCGGTGGTGAACTCTCTTTAAAAAACGGAACGATTCTTCCGATTGGAAAGTTCTACAAAAAGAATGTGATCGAGCGGATGAAAACCTAGAGCCATTCTTTTTTTAATAGTGCAAACTGCAGGGTATTCTCATATAGTGGTGATCCGTCATCACTTTTTGTAAAAGATATATATTCAAGAAATAATCCTTCTTGGCGCATACCTAAGCGCTTACACAATTGCTGTGAGCGTATGTTATAGTCCTCAACATAGCAATATATTCTTCTTGCATTTTTACGATGAAAGAGATAATCAAATAAGCTCTTTGCCGCCTCTGTTGCATAGCCCCTGCCTTCAATCTTGGTATTGAAATGCCAGCCAACATTGTACGTATCGCCCTCTTCCATCGCAAACAGGTGTCCGATCAACATATCATCTTCTTTCCTGCAAACTGCGAACTGGGATCTATCTTTGCTTTTCTTTCTGACATCAGCCAAAGCCTCCTGCATACCGGAGAGCTTTTCTTCCAAAAAACAATTTACGCGAGGGTCGCTCATATAATCCAAGAATGCTGCCGCGTCACTCTCGCTGAATCGGCGAATGACCAGTCTTTTAGTATGGTATAATGCCATAAAACTAGTATTTAATTGTCTTTCTATTTTACAAAAATGCGTTCCTTTGCTGTTCTATAACCCTACAAATCACCAGATAAAGGGAAATGCATAGACTTACAAACGATAAATAAAATACGGGCAATTGCTGATCGATTATTTTCTGAAATAGAATACCGCAGCAAACCAATAATAGAACAATCAAAAATACATCATACTGTTTTTGAGATATCAATTTCCATAAGTTGTATTTTTGGCTGAAGATGATACCTGTTACGGCGGAAACATAGCCGATAATCCCTCCTATTGTGACGTCCAATATATAATGTGCCCCAACCCCAACCCGCGTTATAGAAATGCCTGTGGAGAAGATGATAAAAACCAATATCCATATCAGTTTCTTCAATTCCCTTTTCGGCATAAATGCGATTAAAACAATGGTCAGTGTCATAAATGCGGTAATTGCATGACCCGATGGAAGACTGTTACTTCCAACAAGTTTTTTCCCGATAATCACAAAGTTATCCGTATCTAATACTGCCGCAGGTCTCGGAACACGAAAAAGCCATTTTAAGGGGCAGCAAAACACAGCTGAAATTAGAGATCCCAATACCAGTGGTCCACAGATTCTTGGCGTAACAATCAGCAGAGACGAAAGAACAGAAAGAATAACTAGCGCATCACCAAGCTGTGTGAGGTTTTCCATCCATTTGGGGTAGTGCGATAATATCAAATTAAGCTCCAAAAATGCCTCTTTTTGAACGGAAATATAGCTATCAACGGTCCAGATATGATGGCTACAAAGAAAAACTGCTAATATAAACAACAAGATAGACGGTACATAAAACAGCGACAGCTTTACCTTGCTGAAATTGGTATCAATTAAATTATTCATCATCTATTTTTTAACACGCATCACCTTATTGATGACCAGTGGTGCAGCCAAAAGATCGATATCATGGCTGTATACGATATATTTTTGTATCCAGAGCGGATCGTATTTCTCTTTGAATTCCCTTAACCCACGTGTATTTCTGAAATATTTATGTTTGCTATAGAGAAAATGTATGCTTTTTCCGATAACGCCTTTTTTACTGTCAAAACCTGAAAGCGGCGCCAGTCCCATATTTAACATCTCATATCCCTCTTCCCGGCAGTATTCTATAAAACGGAGCAACAACACGTCCATATTCCCGCCCGGGGCCGTATGGATTTTACGGATCAGGTCATAGGTCGCTTCTCTAGGGGCATAATTGGGGATGATGTTTAAAAACGAGAAGATTTTACCATGTTCATCTTCCAATGTGATGACATCACTATTTCTTACTTTTGAATCATCAAACATCCCCTGAGAAAAAACGCGCTCCCTTCTTTTCATGTCAATGAGCCAGCTGTCAGAGACATACCGAAGCTTCGCTACTAAATCTTCGGATAGAGGAGCACGGTAACATTGCGCACGATAGCCTTTGCGTTCAATGGTATTGACAGCGTTGCGCAGAGACTTGCGCTTCTTTCCCTGTAAACTAAAATTGTTGACATCAACAATGGCTTCTTCGCCGATAAGGAAATGTTTTTTTTCTAACGCCTGATATAATTCGAGTTGAGTGGCATCTACCCTGTAATAAGTGGCTTTCAGCCCCTGTATCCGACAATACCGCTCAAAAGACTGGATTAAATCTATCATAATATCCCGATCATTTGCACACACCGGTCCCTCCAGTACCACCGCGAAACCTAGGGTTATTTTATAAGCGATAAATCCAGTCTCATCGGCATTGAAATAAAAGCTTTTATCACCGTAGGTCTTAAAATAATCTACTGGCGACCGGCCATACTTTTCAAGCAGCAGCTGTGCCAGGTCAATCTTTGAGGCTATCGAACTATCCGGTTTTAATGCCGGCTTTAAAGCAGAATAAAACAGCACCGAAATACAACCAGCCCCGAGCAAATTAAGTGAGTATATAAAGCTGTGTCCTAAAAGCGTATGGGGATTACCTGCATCTGCATCAAGTAAAAAAAAGGCATGAAAAGTGGACTTTATTAGACTATTTACCGTGGCATCTATTGTGAAATGAGTACGATAAAGAAAGTAAAATCCAATAAGTCCATACATCAACGGACTTAGGATTATAGCTATTGAGGTAGTATTTTTTAATGAAAAAAACCTGTTTGTGTTTGTCACAAAATAATGCCTATATGAATACAATAAAATAATAATCATAAAAAAAGCACTTATACCCTCGGCATATACTTGACCGTCCATAAAACTGACTGTACATAGGACAAGACAAAGAATAAGCGAAATGTACCAGGCTGCGCGCAGGCCTCGAAGCAAAAAGATAGCACAGCGGATACAGACAATCCCGACAAATAGAAAACTGATCGTCGATCTGAAAAGTCCGCTTTCACCAAAAATCATCATAATAGGTTCCTTGGCTGGAAGAAATGAAGGCACAATGGTGGAAACAATATTCAAAAGCCCCGATACAAATAGAAAAATAGCCGGAAGCAGACGCACCAGAATGTTGTCCTTGCGGACAAAAAAGCATATACCGCCGATCAGCAAAGGAACCCAAAATTCAAATAACCTATAAAGCAGCGAAATCGAGATCGCCTGCTGTTCCGTATAACCAAAACGACACAATAAAACAACCATAGAAATCTCGACAAGGCCTACCCCTTTCATAAAGGGCGAAAAACAATAAAAGAGTGTGGCAACTGTATATACGATCAGACAGGCTTCCATGGAAGGTTCAAGATGCAGTGCAAGCATGGACACATACAGATGAAATATTCCGATAAGCTCCACGACCAGCGCCCAAACCAGACTCAAGATCAATGGTTTTATAGCTAACTTTCTACTGGTGAAATCCTGATGAAAAGACTGAACTGAAGGAAAATACCTTGCAATTAGCCTATAGACGGCCTTTTTTCTGTAAAAAGAGACGATACAACATGTTATCGCGATACAAAGGCCCAATGATCCCGCTAAGAAGAGCAGGAAAGACTCGCTGGCATTGTGGATTCCCCAAATAAATAATACAAATAAGCTCAGTAATAACAAGGAAAGTAGATTAACCAGGGTATAAATGACTGAAGCGAAATCCGTTGTTGAACGGGATATTTCCTCTTTTGCCGTATCGTTTCTAAACAGTGCAATAGAAGTAAATCCGCCAGCGGGAAGAAATACACCCACAAAATTTCGCTTTAAAAATAGCTTTATGGCTACCGTTAGAGAAAGTTTATAGGATAGCGCTTTAAAACTGGCGGTATAAACCAAGCCATGAACAACGATATAACCCAACGATAGTGCGGCTCCAGTACCTAGCCAAAGCGGAGCGGAATCCTGGATCAATTGACCGGCAGCGATGACTTCAGAACGCTGATCAATAAAGAAAAACACGCTCCCTATCAATAAAATCAGACCGAGGAGGACTTTAAAGAACACTTTCCAATTTTCCATGATTGATAGTTTCATAACTGAATGAGAAGAGTTTAAAAATCAATTCCAATTTTTGCCCTGATGCCCCATTTAGAAACCATTGGATTGTCCAGGTAGGTAAAACGCCTGACGACATCGACACGGAGTAATTTGAAGATATTGCCTAGCCCCACACTGCCCTCCACATACGGTCCTCTGTTCAGACCATACAGGCCAGGCATCGTTCCTCCGCCTCCGGAATTAAAAGCTTCAAAACCACCGTTGTTCAGCCTGTTTTCAGCATTGACATGGCCATACAATACTTTTACAGAAAGCCATTCTCTTAAATCCAGCTTTTTCAAAAAAGGCACCTTGTTGAGTATAAAACCGTTGAAACCATGCTGAAACTGCAATGAACTATAGCGATCACTCATAAACTCCATGGTATTCATCAGGTTGAAGGAGTTGGCCTGATAGGCGTAAGTCTGATTGGCCCTGTGGATCATCATCAAAGGATATGGTACTTTGCCGAATTGGATACCGCTCTCAAAAAGTACATCAGAAAATCCCAGCTGGGACATAAAAAATCTCTTGTTGGCAGTGAAGATAAAACGCTGATAACTATAATCACCTCCCAATACGTCTTTCATTCCCACTTCTCCTGACAGGGAGAATACTGGCATTCCCGTATTTATTATCCGACGAAAGCGCTTTCCCTGATAAATTTTTTCTCCCGGGGCCCAGCGGAAAATTCCGGTCAGTGCCGTCGTACTTATTTTATCCATGCGTACGCCATCATTATTTGATGGAAACAGCAACAGACCTCCAGGATTTAATGTTTCTTTTTTGAATCCGAGCTTAAAGGATATGTGATTGTCAAGTTCGTGATGCATCTCAACCTGGGTATTATGATAATAGATCATCCGGTCATTACGGCCACGCCTAAAAGAGAGCAGAAAATTATCGTTGTCCAAAAAATTGAGTTCCTGCCCCGGTACCCTGATATCACGGGTGGTACGAACAGAGATTGAACTGACCGGGTATTTGTAAACAGACTCGCCATTGAGCGAGTAAATAGCTCCCAGATTATATTTGAATTTCTGATCTTTACAGCCGTATGCCCCATAGCCTTCAAGGACCAGCCGCTTACTGAACTCGTCGGTTGTATTGCCCCCAAATTTGAAACGGCTTCCCTCAACAGGATTAAAACTATAAAACGAAGGGATGGGTCCTATTTCAAACAGACCTTTTCCAATATAACCGGATGTGACAATAGCACCGACCGACATTAAATTGCGGAATGACCTCGAGCTCTTTAAACTGTCAATGTTGCGAAACGCGTTGCTTTCAAGGGTACTCAACTTTTCAGGGCGCATAAGATCCCAGTTCATTTTCGCATCATTTTTTCCCGCGTCCAACTCATTATTGTTCGAAGAAGATAAATCGACCTTTGCCTGTTCGCCAACCGTTCTGATCATAACTTTCTCCCCAAACAGGTTCATCCCTTTTTGGAATAAGCCGAGGTCAATCTTAGTCACGCTCCTATTCAGGAAATACTTGCTATCCTTATTTTTACTGTAGTCAAAGTCCATTTGCAGGCTTTTCACCCAGTTGATGTTGGTCGCATCACTCAGGCTAAGCTCTGCTTTGCGCAGTGCATAGCTGCCATCTAGATCTACATAGAGATATCCTGAAAATAATGCATCCTGAGGATTGCGTGGAACAAATCGGATTTTTAATTGCTTGGGCGATGTGTCTCCGATTGTATCCATTCTATAATATTTATAGAAAGAAGGCCCCAGGGTGGCGATCGGACTTAAAAACCGTCTGTTACCAATAGCCACATCATTCTCATACACGTCGCTCAGGCCATAGATTTTATTAAGATATTCATCTATGCCGTCCTCATCAATAAACTGATCCACACGGGACTGGTTCTCCCCTGTTAACTTATACGAGGAACTATGGGTAGTGGATATAGTCCTTGCTCCAAGCTTCTCATTCATATAAATCGGTATAAGAGACCTTCCCGGCAACTTTACAGTATCAAGCCCAGCTTTAAGAAAAGTGAACTTTTTCAGCAGACGGGAGTCGGCAGTTTTTTCATTGAGAATACCCAATGACATTGAAAGTTTCTCATATTCTGAAAAAACCTCTTCCGTGTTTTTAAGCGCATTGTTTTCATCACGTCTTTCAATCACTTTGCGTATAAAATCAACAGTTGGATTGTTCTTATTCCTGTACTTCCTTTTTGGCGCGTTGATGACCACTTCCTCAAGATCTTTACTATCCTCTGATAGCCTTATCTCTATAGGTTTCCCCGGATTCATCTGAGCGGCAGATATTGTCTGGCTTTTGTAACCAACCGATGAGACAGATAGCATTCCTATCGTGGAGGGGATCTGCAGATTAAAATTACCAGCTTGATCGGTACTGCTTGCAACACCACTTTCAATATGCTTTATGGTAATTCCCCTTAATGCAAGGCCGCTGCTGGCACTGGTAATTTTTCCTGTGATCCGATGCTGTGCGGAAAGGGATGAAATAGCAAATAGAAAAAGGGAGATGAGGTAGTATCGCATAAAATTCATGAAAGTATTTTTATTTTTTAATCGTAGTTCAGCCCACAAGCATTATCTGCTGAGCTTGATTGCCTGGTAGATTGCCTGAAAATTCCTATTATAATTATGTGGGCCGTCTAACCGTGTTACCGGTAATCCGGCTTTTTCAAACACGGATGCCAGGTCCAGTTCACCTTCTTTACAAAATACATAGGTGGATGAAATAGATTTCAAATTGATAGCTTCAGGAAGAACCTCGTACTCATTTGCCTTCTGCTTGAGATTAAGCATGGTGGACAATGTCACTTCTAAACTTGCATACCTATCTGGAGAAAGATAGGTGGCATGCCTTATCTTTTTCTGCAGCGCATCGGAGAAATGATGTATAATAAATGGTAGCACACCAGCGGAAAAAGAATGACCGATGATATAGATATTATCGCATTTGGAGTTTTCCAGATACAGATTAATATATTTTTCAAAATTCTCACTTGCTTCCCTTGGCGTTTTCTTTTTCCAAAAAAATTTCTTGGAATCAAAGATCAACCTATCGAAACCGTCTTTGTCAAAGTGTTGCAGTAGACTCTTGGCAAAGTTGTTGTATCCACCATCTCCAGTGATAAATACAACCAAAGTTTTCTCTGCCGCTTTTCCATTTATTTCCGGGATAACATAGTCTGGAATCCTAGTATTCACTTGTTGAGGATTCACAAAGCTGAATAGTAAGATTGTTAAAAGGAATTTGATATTTAAAAGCATTATCGTTAGTGTGCTAAATGTCTAAATCTTATTTTACCTCTTTAAAAGGAATGCTGCAATGAGCTCTTTTTTGTTTTTCTAAATAATGGTTGTGTTGCCAATCACGAGATAATTTTAAACCATTATCGGATCTACCAAGTATGCCCATTACGCTGCAATCTTACTATTATGCTCTGGTGCTTTCAGCAATCTTAGTGCAGAAACATAGCTTACTTGTCATGTGCAAATCAATGACAAATTAAATGGGGAAAGAAAAATAAATGACAAACGGATAATTGGAAATGATGAAGTGTTTTTGTCAAGATATTTTCAGGTTAATTCTAAAAACAAAAACTGTAAAACGACATCTGGAACCTAGACATTGAGGGCTGTTTAATTTATTAACTTTATAAAATGAAAGATAACATTATTGACAAAGTTGCTTTAATCTGCATAGTTGACAAGAAAGTATTAACAGCTCTTTCCCATTCAAAATCAAAGCTATATCTACCTGGAGGCAAGAGAGAAATTTGTGAAACAG
>Ga0308161_1001334_pt1 | contig 30404 bp, 29 predicted proteins | sample PhyFR2_FD_201034 | JGI IMG/M metagenome (GOLD analysis project Ga0308161, IMG submission 201034) | Phyllosphere microbial communities from UC Gill Tract Community Farm, Albany, California, United States - DLSLF.R2 | ecosystem: Host-associated > Plants > Phyllosphere > Unclassified | place: USA...
GTCTTTAACCAACAGCAATTGATCGAAGTGATCACAACGGCAAAACCTACGATGTTGCTCATTGAACACGACCGTTATTTTCTTGATCAAATTGCAACAAAACAAATCAAGCTGATAAAACCCAAGGCAAACGACTGAGTGGTTTTTTAGAACGACCGTTAATTGACGTCGTTCTATTTTTTTGTTATTTTTACCCTCCTGATTGAGCGTGATAAACAAATAAGAATAATGAGAGTTGCAAGTGGCGTTGAGAACGTTTTATCTGTATGAATAAAAAAAGGGCTATTTTTCGCTTTATTTTTATGTAAATGCAAAAATAAATGAAGAAATGATAAGATAGGAAGCGATATTATGGATGCCGAAATAGATAGACGCATTTAAAATTAAAAATTCTTTCATAATTCCCTATGGTTTTTACAAAACATTTACAATAATAGTATCGAATGAAAATAATCGTTTGTTATCATTAAAATCGAATTTCTTTGCATGTTTGACAAGACATCAGGCGTTCGTGCTTTTTTTATGGCCTGATATGTTAGCCAACTGGATTGGGAATGAGAAAAAGAAAACGGAGGGGCAGTTTTTGATAGAAGTAGTGGGGTTGAAGAAGGTCTTTGATAATAAATTTGAAGCGTTGAAAGCAGTCGATTTTACCATTGAAAAAGGAGATCTAGTTTGTTTGTTGGGCCCTAGCGGTTGCGGTAAATCAACTATCTTGAATTTGATTGCTGGTTTGCTGCATCCAACGGGAGGCGATATCCGCTTTAATGGCAGCTCTGTAGTCAAAACAGAGCCCAAAGACCGCAATATCGGGTTTGTATTTCAAAACTATGCGCTATATCCGCATATGACAGTCTTAGAAAATGTGATGTTTCCTCTTACCGTGGGAGAAAAGAAAATCAAAAAGGCGGAAGCCAAGCAGATTGCTGAAACATACATGCGTTTGACCAACATTGAAGAGTTAAGTCAGAAAAAGCCGGGGACATTATCTGGTGGTCAACAGCAACGGGTAGCGATCACACGGGCATTGGTCCAAAATCCTGAGGTTCTCTTATTGGATGAGCCTTTAAGTAATTTGGATGCTCGACTACGGTTGAAAATTAGAGAAGAGATTCGGCGGTTGGTCAAAGAAGTTGGGATCACAACGATTTTTGTGACCCATGATCAAGAAGAGGCATTGTCCATCAGTGACAAGATCATTTTGATGAATGAAGGCGTGATCCAGCAAAATGATGATCCGCAAAACTTATACTTAGAGCCGAATAATCAATTTGTGGCCAAATTTATCGGTAATCCGATCATCAATATGCTGCCAGTGACAATCAAAGAGGGGCAAATGATGCATCCAGTATTTACGATCCCTCTTGCTCGGTTTACGGATATTCGTTTTAAGAAACCTGTGCCAGACGGACAATATACGTTGGGCATCCGACCAGAAAATGTATTGACCACGACACAAGATGCCTTGTTTACGACGCAGATCAAGAGTGTAGAACTGATTGGCCGCGAGCGGATCTTGAACTTTGACCTGGCAGATAAACATGTGAAGTCGATCGTCACTATTGAGGAAATCATCGAAGAAGGTGCAGAGGTGGCGTTTGATTTTCAGTATAAGAAGGCTTTCATTTTTGATGACAAAGGGGAGCGGGTCTACTAATGTTTAAAAAAAATTATAACCCCGAAAATCAACCCAAAGCCTGGCTGTTCTTACTGCCTTCATTGGTCATCATCTTTTTGTTCAGTGTCTATCCGTTGTTTCGCTCGTTGATCATGAGTTTTCAAAAAGGAACGCTGATCAACCAACGTTATGCTGGGATCGAAAACTATCAAAAAGTCTTGACCGATCCAGTTTTCTTTAAAGCATTACGTAATACTGCACTTTTTGCTTTCACGGTGGTACCGATTGCCTTGATTTTGTCTTTGGCGATTGCCTGGATCATCTTTGAAAAAGTCAAACATAAAAGTTTCTTTGAGACGATTTTCTTTATGCCTTATGTCACCAGTACGATCGCGATCGGGATCGTCTTTCGCTATTTTTTCAATGGTTCCTACGGGATTATCAATTACTTATTGAGCCTGGTGGGCATCGCGCCAGTCAATTGGTTGGATAACGTCAATATGAGTATGACAACACTGATCATCTTCGGGGTTTGGACGAGTTTGGCCTTCAATATCATCATTTTATTGGCAGGGATGCGCAATATTGATCAAGAGCATTACAAGATCGCAAAGATGTTTGGTGCCAATAACTGGGAAATCTTTCGCAGGATCACGTTTCCGCAATTGATCCCAACTTTTGCTTTCTTATTGACAGTCAACATTATTGCTGCATTCAAAGTGTATACCCAAGTATATGCATTGTTCGGTGGACAACCAGGAATTGCGAAGAGTGCGACAACAGCTGTCTATTACATCTACGACAAGTTTCATATCGCAGGTCGGCCAGGAATAGCCATGGCGGCAACGGTCATCTTATTTGTGATCATTTTGCTGGTCACTTTTGTCCAAAATAAAATCTTGAAGAAAGTCGGTGAGTAACAGATGAAAAAAATCGTGACCTGCCTCTCACTGCTATTTTTGGGTCTGTTGGCGATCATTACTGTCTTCCCATTTATTTATATGATTTTGGCAGGATTGATGACATACAGCGAAGCGACAAGCATTCCGCCGACGATTATTCCAGCATCCTTTCAATGGGAAAATTATGCTGAGGTTTTTACGAAAGCACCATTTTTGCGTTACTTCATCAACACAGTGTTCGTTTCTGCGGTCACAACGATTGCAACACTGATCACTGCGGTCCTCGCCGCTTTTGCGTTGACGAGTCTAGAATTCAAACACAAAGGCCTAGTCATCGCCTTGATGATCTCATTGCTGATGGTCCCGTATGAATCGATTATTTTCACCAACTACAATACGATTGCCAGAATGGGCTTGCTCAATACTTATAGCGCCTTGATCATTCCATTTTTGACCAGTATATTCTATATCTATTATCTGAACGGTTATCTTAAGAGTATTTCCAATACGTTCTATAAAGCTGCCAAAATCGATGGTGCTAGTGATCTGGCGTATATCCGCCGGATCTTGATCCCAATGTCAAAACCGGCGTTGGTCACAGTGGGGATCTTGACCTTCATTTCCAGCTGGAATTCATTTTTATGGCCGCTGCTTGTGACGAACGAGAAAAAATACCGATTATTGAACAATGGATTGGCTGCATTCACGACAGAAAGTGGCAGTGATGTCCATTTACAAATGGCTGCTGCCACACTGACGGTCATTCCGATTTTGATCATTTATTTGATCTTTAGAAAAGAAATTATCAAAGGAGTGGCAAAAGATGGTATCAAAGGATAAAACCAGTATTACATTTCACAGCGGCATCATGACGATAGGCGGTACAGTGATCGAAGTGGCATATAAAGATGCCCATATCTTTTTTGATTTTGGAACGGAATATCATCCTGAAACGCCATTGCCCAATGAAGAACTGAAGACGCTGGTCGATCATCGTTGGGTACCACAGCTGAAGAACGTCTACGATCCGCGATTGACCTATCAGTACCAAGGAGAAGAAAGCAAGACATACCGTGAAACAGCTGTCTTTTTATCTCATGCACATCTCGATCATTCAAAAATGATCAATTACCTTGATCCGGCGATTCCTTTGTATACATTGAAGGAAACCAAAGCGATTTTGGAAGTGCTGAACCGCAAAGGGGACTTTTTGTTGCCGGTTCCTCATGAAGCCCCTCATTTTGTTCGGGAGATGATTGGCTTAGCCCCTCACGATGTGATTCGGGTAGGCGATATCGAAGTGGAGATCGTCCCTGTCGATCATGATGCCTTTGGGGCCGCTGCGCTATTGATTCGTACACCAGATCACTTTATTGCGTATACCGGAGATCTGCGTTTGCACGGGAATCATCCGGAACGCAGTCAGGCTTTTTGTCAATTGGCGAAAGGCACGGACTTGTTGATGATGGAAGGCGTCAGTATCAGTTTTCCTGAGCGGACACCTGATCCAGCGACGATCGCCGTTGAAAGCGAAGCGGCACTTGTCCAAGCCTTTGTGGAATTGGTACAGGAAAATCCCCATAGACAGATCACCTTCAACGGTTATCCAGCCAATGTCGAACGGTTTTTGGCATTGGTAGAAGCGTCACCACGGAAGGTAGTATTGGAAGCACAGCAAGCTGCACTGCTGAAAGAAATATTTGACAAAGATGTTCTGTATTACAGTATCGATGGTCAGGTGCCAGACCTTTTGGCACCGGAACACGCGGTTTCTTATCAGGCATTATGTGCGGATACCACACAATATGTGTGGCAAGCGGTGGCACATTTTGAAGATCTACAAACGGGTGGATTATATATCCATAGTGACGCCCAGCCTCTAGGCGACTTTGATCCTGCTTATCAAACATTTTTGGATCAATTGGCGGCACTGGATATTGCATTTGTTCGTTTGCCTAACTCGGGCCATGCAACACCAGCAGATTTGGATCAAATCATTGCATGGATCGAGCCTAAATGTTTGGTTCCTATCCATACGCTGCGACCAGAAAAATTGGTCAATCCGTTTGGCGAAAGAATACTGCCGCAACGCGGTGAGAAAATCATTTTATAAGAAGGAATAGGGGAGAGAAGAAAATGACAACAAAGAAATGGGTATTTGCAGCAGCTGCTGCCGCAACATTGGTATTAGGGGCGTGTGGCAACAATGACTCTTCAGCTGGAAACGATGAAGAAATCGCAACGGAAATCACAGAAGAAACTACCGTCACTTTTTGGCATGCGATGAATGGCGCGCAAGAAGAATCATTAACCAAGTTGACCGATGCATTCATGGCGGACAATCCAAATATCAAAATTGAACTGCAAAATCAATCGCAATATTCAGATCTGCAAGCCAAAATCAATTCAACTTTACCATCTCCTAAAGATTTGCCAACCATAACACAAGCCTATCCAGGATGGTTATGGAATGCCGCACAAGATGAGATGCTGGTAGATCTAGGGGAGTATATCGACAATGATACGATTGGTTGGGATGACCAAGAAGAGATTCGCTCTTCTTTATTAGAAGGGGCACAAATCGAAGGTGTTCAATACGGGATTCCTTTCAATAAATCAACAGAGATGCTCTTTTATAATGCGGATATGCTAGAAGAATACGGGGTTGAGGTACCAACAACGCTAGATGAATTAAAAGCTGCTTCGCAAACGATTTATGAAAAATCTGACGGGAAAGTCGTAGGTGCTGGATTTGATTCATTGAATAACTATTATTCAATCGGCATGCAAAATCAAGGTGTCGATTTTGACAAAGATTTGCAATTAGACAGCGATGAATCAAAAGAAGTGATCAATTATTATGCAGAAGGGGTCAAAGATGGCTATTTCCGCATTGCTGGTTCTGATCAATACTTGTCTGGTCCATTCGCTAACGAACAAGTGGCGATGTTCATTGGTTCGATTGCTGGTGAGGGCTATGTCAAGAAAGATACTGAAGGCAAGTTTGAATACGGTGTTTCTGCTCGTCCAGAAGCCATTAATCTGCAACAAGGTACGGATCTATACATGTTCAATAGTGCATCTGCTGAAGAACGGACTGCTGCGTTTGAATATATGAAATTCTTGACCTCTCCTGCGTCACAATTGGAGTGGGCAGTCGCTACCGGATACATGCCTGTTGTAGAATCTGTCTTAGAAAGTGATGACTACACCAACAATCCTGATACAAAAGTCGCTGCTGAATTGGCATCAGCAACCAAAGAATTATTCTCTTTGCCAGTGGTTGAAAACAGCGACTCAGCGTACACTGAAATCCGCGCGATCATGGAAAATATTTTGTCAAATACTGACAAAGATGTCGATCAATTGATTGAAGAAGCGAAACCACAATTGGAAGATGTGTGGAATCAATAAGACGTCGTACGTTCTTTAAGGTATAATAAGCGTAAACGCTTTGATGAAACGATGACAAAAGGATTTGTGTCATAAGGTGTTGCGATACCTAGACACAGATCCTTTTGTGTACATAGCTGAATAGAGGAGAATAGTTATATGAAAATCACGTTCTTAGAAACAAGCGATATGCACGGTTATGTCGCACCTACCAACTTTTCTGACGACCAGGAGCAAGGATTCGGTACCGCAAAAGTCGCTGCCAAAATGAAACAGCTGAAAGCAGAAGCAAACGGCCCGGTGATCACCATTGAAAATGGCGACTTTATCCAAGGTTCGCCATTGAGTTATTATATTGCGAAAAGTCAGCATCCTGTCGCTGCATTGACAGCGCCCGTCAACCAACTTGGGGTAGATGCCCATGTGTTAGGTAATCATGAATTCAACTACGGATTAGATTACTTGAAAGAAGCCATCAGCAGCTACCAGAGTCCAGTGCTGGCGGCCAATATCGTCAACGATACCGGCGAGCCGTTTTTCGGACAAGCGTATACGATCATCGAAAAAGAAGGCGTAAAGATCGCTGTTTTGGGCTTGGTGACACAATATATTCCTCACTGGGAACAACCAGCAACGATCAAAGGGATGACCTTTCAATCAATCGTGGATACGGCAAAAGTGTATGTCCCAAAATTAAGAGAATTAGCTGATATTGTCGTCATAAGCTATCATGGGGGATTTGAGAAAGACTTGACGACAGGAGAACCGACAGAGTTGTTGACAGGAGAGAATGAAGGCTATCAATTGCTCCATGAAGTTTCAGGCATCGACGCGCTATTCACTGGCCATCAGCACCGTGAAATTGCAGGTGTGGTCAATGGTGTACCTGTTGTTCAGCCAGGATTCCGAGGAAGCTTCATCGGGAAAATCGAATTGACTGTAACCACAGATGAGGGGCGTGTCCGGGTAGTGGAACGTGAGGCAGCATTGGTGCCGGTGGCTGATGCAGCACCAGATGAAGCGACCTTGGCCTTACTGGCGCCCATCAATGAGGAGCTGAATACATGGTTAGACCAACCTTTAGGTCAAGTACAAGGCGATATGCGGATTACAGATCCAATGGGTGCCAGGATCAAAGAGCATCCTTATATCGAGTTTATCAATCAAGTACAAATGGCTGCTAGCGGAGCGAAGATTTCAGGTACTGCGTTGTTCAATAATGAAGGAAAAGGTTTTGGCAGCACGATCACGATGCGTGATGTCATCACCAATTATATTTATCCGAATACATTGGCCGTTGTCCGAGTGACGGGGGCAGAATTGAAGGCGGCATTGGAACAAACAGCGAACTATTTAGTGAGTGAAGCAGGGCAAATCATTTTCAATCCGGCATTCATCGATCCTAAACCGCAATATTACAATTATGATATGTACGAAGGCATCGAGTATACCGTCGATCTGCGGCAACCAACAGGGCAGCGGATCACTGCGCTCGCATTCGAAGGCGCAGCGATTGGCATGGAACAGCCCCTTGATATCGTGATCAACCAATACCGAGCAGTCGGTGGGGGCAATTATGATATGTTTTCTGCAGATAAAATCATTCGAGAGATCCAAGTAGATATGACCGAACTGATTGCTGATTATTTGAAGGCACATCCTATGATCGAAGCAGCAACCAATCAAAATTTCACCGTGATCGCCTAAAAAAGGCACCTGAGAAGTGAAGACTTCTTAGGTGCCTTTTCGCTGATTTAGTTCTCTACATTCCGAACATAGTCATCAAAATACTTGATCAAATCCGCTTTGACTTGTTGATAATCTGCTTCTGTGTAATCTTTGTCCGCTAATTTTGCTTCAAAGAATGGCATTTCCAGTTCTTCTCGCAGTCGGTCCAATACAGCTTCTCGATTCATCGGCTCACCTTTTCATGATTGATTTGCTTCCATCATAGCAAATTGAACGAGGCTGTCAATGCTTCATAGGCTGCAGCGGTTTGGTTTAAACGATTTTTTAAAGAAACAAAATCATCGTCAGCATGAAAAAGGACTTGTTTCAATTCGAAATAATAAATTTCGAAGGCATCAAAGAAGGCTTGGACTTCAGCTGTCTGCAGTTCTTTGAAGGTGTCACAGCGAATATACGCTTTCTCTGCGATCGCATAGGCTTCAGCTGTTGTCAGTAAAACCAGCGACTCATTATAGCGCCGACTGGTGACCAATTCATATGTTGATTGGGATTTATTGTAAATATTTGAGAAATCTTTTAGTACAAGTTCCTTTGGTGTTTTTTCAAACATGGGGGAGTCCTCCAGAGAGTTATTTTTCGAATAATACACAGACGCATTCAGGTGTATAAATGTCTTTTTCCAACAAGGTCAAGACACCAGTGTCTGTATCACGACGGTATAAAGTCAAGTTATCAGAATTTTGATTGGCATTGACTAGGTAGCCGTTGCTTGGATCTAAATCAAAGTCCCGCGGGAAGTCGCCTTCAGTCGAAATCGATTGAACAAAAGTCAGTGCGGCACCATCTGCTGCAACTTCAAAGACAACGATTGAATTATGACCACGGTTAGAGCTGTAAACAAAGCGTCCGTCAGTTGAAATACGTACGGCAGCACCACTATTGAAATCAGTGAAATCAGCAGGGATCGTTGGGACTTTTTGGATCGCTTCAAAGCTGCCATCTGCTTCGTTGTAACGCAGGACAGTCAATGAACTATCCAATTCACCAACAAGGTATGCATATTGATTGTTGGGATGGAAAACCAAATGGCGTGGACCAGTACCATCTTCTGCTACATAGACTGAAACTTCGGTCAATTTGCCTTCTGCGGATACATCGTAGGTGTAGACACGGTCTGTTCCTAAATCACAGACAGCCAAACGTTGATCAGGCGTTAAGTTTGTATAATGGACATGCGGTTTGTCTTGGTTTTCATGGGAGCCAACGGGTTCGTCATGGTAAATGCTGTCAGTGGCTTCGATACTGCCGTCTGCCAAAATTTTATACACATTGACTTCTCCTTTATGGTAATTGGCGCCATAGAGCAATTGACGACTTTCGTCTACAGCTACATAACATAAAGGCGCGCCTTCTTCAGTGGCTGTGTTCAATAGTGTGAAATCAGGGGTATATGCTGCAGCCCCGCCTTTACCATCAACTTCAGTTACGGAATAAACCGCTTCTTTTTTACTGCGTGCCAAATACGTAGGGCTGGTTTCTTCTGCCCGTAAGGTTAAATCAGATAATGTTTCTTTCTCTGTATCTAAAGCGATCGAATAAATCCCTTTACTTTCGCGACGCGTATACGTACCTAAATAAATCGTTTGCAACATAAATAACCTCCTAATATTTTCATTTCTTTTTAATTCTACCATACTATGCGGATTTCGGCGGTAAGAAAAACTCTTTATGTTATAATAATCATGGAAGAAGCGAAAGGGGAGTTTGTCTTATGAAACAAGGAACCATCAAAGAAATCGGGCCACAAGCCATCGATGAAAAAGAGAAAATGCTGATTTTCTTCGGTGAAGAAGCGGGTAGTACACTAAAAGAATATTCAGTGATCCAATCATTACCTGATTCCGAAGCGCTTATTGTCAAAAAAGATGATCAAATTCTTTTTGGGGATCAAGCCTATAGTGTACAATATGTAGGAGCTGTTGCGAACCAAATCTTGCAAACGATCCAGCACGTGACGTTTGTGTTTGGCGATGTACCAGCAGAAAATCAACTGTCTAGCGCTATTTATTTAACACCAGCTGTATTGCCGAGCTTGGCAGTTGATATGAAAGTGACCTACAAATAGGGGGCCGTCTATTCATGAAAGAAACAAATAAGAAGCCATATTCTTGGTTTTGGAAATGGTTTTTGAACAATCAAGCAGTGACTAGTCTATTGGTCATTCTTTTGGTTTTGCTGATTTTGTTTATGTTTACCAAAGTATCATATTTATTCGAACCTTTTTGGCAATTTTTGGCCATTGTCGGATTGCCAATTATCTTGGCAGGGATTTTGTACTATTTGATGAATCCGACGGTTGATTATTTAGAGCGTAAGGGAATCAAACGTATTTACAGTATATTTGGCTTGTTTATTCTGGTGGTTGGGTTGATCGTTTGGGGTGTTGTCGTGATCATTCCGAAGATCCAAGAACAGTCTTTAAGTTTTGCTGACAATCTGCCAGGTTATTTAACGATCATTGAAAATAAAGTCAATGAAATTTTGTCAGATCCAATCTTTTCACAAGTACAAGACCAAATCGAAGCTTCAAATGAAAAATTGATCACTTCAATGACCGATTTGATCCAAAACTTATCGAAAAGCACGATCCAGAATCTAGGCAGTTTCTTCGGTGCCGTAGCAACGATCGTGTTGGCGGTGATCACGATGCCCTTCATCTTATTTTATTTATTAAAAGATGGGCGACAATTGGCACCTTATTTTGTAAAGTTCTTACCAACGAAGATGCGCCAGCCTTCGCTGTTGGTATTGAAAGAGATGAATGATCAAGTGTCGTCTTATATCCGGGGACAACTGACGGTCGCTTTCGCTGTAGCGATCATGTTTATGATCGGTTTTAGCTTGATTGGTTTGGATTATGCGATCACTTTAGGTATCGCAGCCGGCTTTTTGAACTTGATTCCTTATCTCGGCTCATTTTTGGCCATGGTGCCAGCGGTTTTCTTGGGCATTGTTGGCGGGCCGATCTTGCTGGTCAAAGTCTTGATCGTCTTTGTGATCGAGCAGACGATCGAAGGCCGCTTTATCTCGCCGCTGGTCTTAGGGAATGAATTGTCGATCCATCCCGTCACGATTCTATTGGTCTTGTTGACATCTGGAAAGTTGTTCGGATTGGTAGGTGTGATCTTAGGGATCCCAGTCTATGCGGCTGCGAAGGTGATCATCACGCATGTTTTTGAGTGGTACACGAGAGTATCTAATTTGTATGAAGAGGATACAACGAGTGAAGTGAAACAAGAATAACAAGCAATACTGCAAAATACAAAAAAAACTTGCTGTCATCTGACAACAAGTTTTTTTTGATTGAAGATTAGGAAAAGTAAGCTCACAAATACTTCTCACGAAAATCAGCGATTGCTTGTCGTGACTCATAAATATTACGGGCCATCCGTTCATTTTTACTCAAAAAAACATAGAAAAGCACATCCACCGCCAACAAATGGGCGATGATCGAATTGGTGGCCGCACTACGACGGTTGGCTTCTTTGGCTCGAGAAACTTGCAACGGCACATCCGCTAGTTTTGACAAAGGATTATTGCCGAAACGGGTCAAAGAAATGATCGGTATTTTTTTCCCAGTGGCGAACTCTGCTAGATGGACCATTTCGGGGGTATGCCCACTATTGGAAATCACCCATAAGACATTTTTTTTCTCATACTTGACCAATTGGGGCAACAGCAAATTATAGTCGTTCTCGAAAATCACGATTTTCCCTAAGCGTGTCCACTTTTGTTGGATATCTTGGGCGATCAAAGACGAAGCACCGATACCGCAAACAAAGATTCTTTCGCGGGCCGCCAATAAATCGGTGGCAGCCACCATGAGCGCTTCATCTAAGAGATTGGCTGTCTCAGTCAAAGTGATCTGGGCATTATGACTCAATTTAGAGGTGATCGCTTGGAAAGGTTCATTTAATTCCACATCAGCGTAGCCCAATTTTTCATGGGGATTTTGGCGTAGGCCGGTTTCGGCAGATAGTTGTATTTTCAAATCAGTCAAACTGGCAAAACCAGTTTTCTTGGCAAAACGGACCACTGTAGGGGCGCTGATCCCGGTTGCATCAGCCAATTGGCTGGCAGTCATGGAAGGCACCTTCTCAGGGTGCTCTTCCATGAAGACAAAGAGTTTCTTTTCAGAGAGGGACAGTTCGTTTTTCATACTCTCGATTCGGGAAAGAACACTCATTCTTTCACATCCTTTACATCAATATCTAAAAACAGTATAACATAAGATTTGTATGAGCTTTCATTATTCGCAAAAAGAATCAGGTCATTAACTTGCTTTTTTGCCTAGAATAAAGTAAAGTAGTAACGTGCGAAATGCACGTGTCCTGTTACTTGGTTCAACGAATCACCAACGTTTTACTCAGTCGCAGGGGAAAAAGAAGAAGAGGTGAAAAACATGGCAATTTCAAAAGAACGCAAAAACGAACTAATCAACCAATTTGCACGTCATGAAGGAGATACTGGTTCTCCAGAAGTTCAAATCGCTGTCTTGACAGAAGATATCAACCAATTGAACGAACATGCACGTTTGCATAAAAAAGACCACCATTCATATCGTGGTTTGATGAAAAAAGTTGGACATCGTCGTAACTTGTTGGCTTACCTACGTAAAAAAGACGTACAACGTTACCGCGAATTGATCCAAGCTTTAGGATTACGTCGTTAATCAAAATGAGGAAAAGTGAGGTTCAACCCGAATCTCACTTTTTTTGCTATGAACCACCGCTTTTGAGTTGGTGAATCAAAAGGGATGGCCAAAAATAATCATGCTGGATCCTAGTGAGCAGTATCCTACTAACCAAATGAAAGTAGCGGATGAGATGCCGATTTTTTCATTTGTTTAGTAGTGACTTACTTGGAACAGCCCAAAGGAGCAGAACATGACAGAAAAACAAGTATTCAAAACAACTTGGGGCGGACGCCCATTAGAAGTTGAAATCGGACAAATGGCCAAACAAGCCAATGGCGCTGTTTTGGTTCGTTATGGTGATACAGTCGTTTTAAGTGCTGCTGTAGCTTCTAAAGAAGCAAAAGACGCAGACTTTTTCCCATTAACCATCAACTATGAAGAAAAAATGTACGCAGTAGGGAAAGTTCCTGGCGGCTTTATCAAACGGGAAGGACGCCCAAGTACAGCAGCTACATTGACTGCGCGTTTGATCGACCGTCCAATCCGTCCGATGTTTGCTGATGGCTTCAGAAATGAAGTTCAAGTCACGAATATCGTGATGAGTGTTGAACAAGATTGCACACCTGCAATGGCTGCAATGTTTGGTTCATCTTTGGCATTGTCTATTTCTGATATTCCATTCGACGGCCCAATCGCAGGTGTCGATGTTGGTCGTGTCAATGGCGAATACGTCTTGAACCCAACAGTGGAACAAGCAGAACAAACCGACATCGAGTTGACAGTTGCTGGAACCAAACAAGCCATCAACATGGTTGAATCTGGTGCCAAAGAAGTCTCTGAAGAAGATATGCTCGGTGCATTGCTTTTTGGTTTTGATGCCATCAAAGAATTGGTTGCTTTCCAAGAAGAAATCGTTGCTGCAGTCGGCAAACCAAAAATGGAAGTCAAATTATTGCAAGTGGATGCTGATCTGAAAAAAGAAATTTTCGATCGCTATTACCAAACAATGAAAACTGCGGTGATGACTGAAGAGAAATTGGCACGGGAAGATGAAATCGACCAAGTCAAAGATACAGTCAAAGAAGTTTACGCAGAAAAATTTGCTGGACATGAAGAAGAAGCACAGCTCTTAAAAGAAGTGAAACAGATTGCGGAAGATCTTGAAAAAGATGTCGTACGTGAATTGATCACGATCGACAAAATTCGTCCTGATGGCCGAAAATTAGATGAAATCCGTTCATTGGCTTCAGAAGTTGGCTTATTGCCACGCGTCCATGGTTCAGGCTTGTTCACACGGGGACAAACACAAGCATTATCTGCTTGTACATTGGCACCTTTAGGGGAGCATCAAATTATCGACGGATTAGGTGTCGAAGAATCAAAACGTTTCATCCATCATTACAATTTCCCACAATTTTCAGTAGGGTCAACTGGCCGTGCCGGATCACCTGGTCGTCGTGAAATTGGTCATGGTGCGTTAGGTGAACGTGCCTTAGCGCAAGTGATTCCTGATGAAACAGTCTTTCCTTACACAATTCGTTTGGTTGCAGAAGTTTTAGAATCAAATGGTTCTTCTTCTCAAGCAAGTATTTGTGCCGGTACGTTAGCATTGATGGATGCGGGTGTGCCAATCAAAGCGCCAGTAGCTGGTATCGCTATGGGTCTGGTTTCTGATGGTGAAAACTATACGATCTTAACGGATATCCAAGGCTTAGAGGACCACTTAGGGGACATGGACTTTAAAGTTGCGGGAACCAAAGATGGGATCACTGCTTTGCAAATGGATATCAAGATCCAAGGGATCACAGAACAAATCTTGACCGAAGCGTTAACACAAGCCAAAAAAGCTCGTATGGAAATCTTAAATGAATTGACTTCAACCCTAGCTGCACCACGTGAAGAGTTAAGTCAATATGCACCGAAGATCGAAATGATTCAAATCGAACCAGCGAAAATCAAAGATGTGATCGGCAAAGGCGGCGATACCATCAACGGCATTATTGAAGAAACTGGTGTTAAAATCGATATTGATCAAGACGGGAAAGTATCGATCGCTTCTGCTGATGCAGACATGATCAAGAAAGCCATCAAGATCATTGAAGAACTGACCAAAGAAGTCAAAGTTGGCGAAGTCTATCTTGGTAAAGTTGTACGCGTTGAAAAATTTGGCGCATTTGTCAACTTGATCAAAGGCAAAGACGGCTTAGTCCATATCTCACAATTGGCCAATGAACGGGTCAATAAAGTCGAAGATGTGGTCAAAGAAGGCGATGAAATCTTAGTTAAAGTCACTGAGATCGACAAACAAGGCCGCGTCAATCTTTCAAGAAAAGCGTTATTGAATGAAGAAAAAACAGAACAAAAATAAAAGATAAGCGTACGTCGTTTTTCAATACAACAAAGAAACAAAGTCGAATTTGATTCGGCTTTGTTTTTTTTTTTGTGATTTTTGATTGAAAGATTTTTTTTGAATGGCAGCGCTAGATAGGGACAGATTTATTCTTTGCGTTACGTGATAAAATAAGAGATAATTCAAAATATTCGCTATGAAGGGAGCCTATGATGAAAGCGAGTCAAGGGAGTGTCTACCGTCGTCGAGAAGCAATGATCCAGTATATTGAAAGAAGGGGACAAGCAACTGTTAATGAGTTAGCAGTCTTATTTCATGTGTCGTTGGTGACGATACGCAGGGACTTATTGTTTTTAGAAAAAAAACGATTGATTGAGCGATACTATGGGGGTGTGCGTATCAACAAAATCCCCCAACCATATCACCATCAAGAACAGTCATCTTCAATAGAAACAGCTGGATTGATCCAATTTTGCCAATCATTTGTGCAAAGGAAACAAACGGTTTTTGTCGGTGCCAGCAAGCATTCAACTGCTTTGATCGAGGCATTGGTTCAATTGGCTATCACCATCATCACAAACGATTATCAGGCGTTGTCTATCGCACAAAGGGAGGACCCCGGTATGATTTATTTATGTGGTGGCGAGTTAGAAGCTGGAACAAATGCTTTGGTCGGAGATATTGCGACATGGACTTTTTCAAAATTTGATGCGGATCTATGCTTTTTGGAAGTAGTTGGGATAAATGAACATGAAATCACTAGCCGTTCTTTGGCAGAGTCGTTTGTTTACCGCACGATGCTCCATCATACGAAAGGAAAAAAAATCATTTATACAGACGGGAAACATTTGGGGCAGGTGCCGGGATTTATGATAGACAGAACGTTCTCAATGGACCATTTGATCGTACCTAGAGAAGTACCTGCATATCTTCATACGTATTTTGCACAGGCAGGTGTGGTCATCGACTCGCTAGCTGCATCAAAATAAATCATCAAGTCAAGCAACCGTTCATAAAAAAAGATTCATGAACGGTTACAGGAGATGTCTTGAAATTAGCTTGGCAAAAGATTAATCTAAGGGTCAGAAAGCGCTTTACTAAAAAGAGATAGGAGAACGATATGACAGAAAGATTTCCAAAAGATTTTTTATGGGGGGCATCGATTTCTGCCCATCAAACAGAAGGTGCCTATGCAACTGATGGGAAGGGACTTAGTGTCCAAGATACCCGTCCCCGAGATAACCATGAGATTGCTGACTTTACCGTAGCAGTTGACCATTATCATCACTACAAAGGAGATATTGCATTGCTCGCTGAAATGGGGATCAAGATCTTTCGTTTTTCGATTGCTTGGACACGGATCTTTCCCAATGGCCGTGGGACCATCAATCAACAAGGGCTCGATCACTATAGTGATGTGATCGATGAACTGCTGAAGTATGATATCCAGCCATATATCACTTTGAGCCATTTTGATTTGCCGCAAGCTTTAGAAGATGAAGGTGGTTGGACGAATCGAGAAACAGTGACAGCCTTCAAAGAATATGCCGAAACGTTGTTTACAGCATACGGTGATCGTGTGACCCATTGGTTAACGATCAATGAACCCAATATCATGCTGTTGGTAGATCGCAAGATTTTAGGCAAAGAGATTCCTTTGCAGGAAAAATATCAGCAGTTCCATCATTTGATGATGGCTGAAAAACATGCCTTTGACCGGTGTCATGCATTGGTTCCTGGCGGAAAAATTGGCCCAGTGCCGAATATTTCATTGGTCTATCCGGCAACGAGTAAACCAGAAGACAATCAAGCCGCCCTATATTTCAATAGTGTCCGTAATTGGGCTTATCTAGATTTTGCGTGTTTTGGTCGTTACAATGCTGTTTTTAAGGATTATCTTCAACAAAATCAGATTGCTGTCACGTTTGCGCCTGAAGATGAAGTACTGATGAAAACAGCTTTGCCTGATTTTGTGGCGATGAACTTTTATACGACAGTGACTGTAGAACAACCGACGACAACTGGGGATATGAAAAATGGCATCAGCGATCAGCAAAGTGAAGATATCATGGAACGCGGATTCTATAAAGGGTTCACCAATACGTATTTAAAAAAGAATGCCTTTAATTGGACGATTGATCCGTTAGGGTTGAAAACCACGCTGCAGACGCTATATGACCGCTATCATTTGCCTATTATCATTACTGAAAATGGGTTAGGTGCGGAGGATCAATTAACAGGCGACGAAAAAATCCATGATGATTATCGTATCGACTATTTGGCACAGCATACAGCGCAATGCTTGGCAGCGATCAATGCTGGCGTAGAACTGATTGGTTATAGTCCTTGGTCGGCAATTGATTTGATCAGTGTCCACGAAGGGATCAAGAAGCGCTATGGGTTTATTTATGTCGATCGGACAGATGATGACGAGAAGGCACAAAAACGGTATCGGAAAGATAGTTTTTATTGGTATCAAACATTAATCAAAGAAGGGTGAGCCCTTGGTTGGAGGAGTAAAAATGAATAGTGTCTTTGGTTTTTTAGAAACACGCCTGATGCCGCCTTTGAATAAAGTGGCGAATCTGCGCTTTATCCGGGCGATCATGCAAGCCGGTATTATTACGGTGCCATTTACGATCGTGGGTTCTATCTTTTTGATTATCAATAATCTGCCCCAGATCATCCCACCGTTAGCTGGTTTTTTTGAAGGAACGATTTTGAAATTTTCCCCTTTGTATACGGTGGCAACAACGATGTCGATTGGCTCGATTGCGGTCTTTTATTGCTTGGCAACGGGCTATTATTTGACTGAGATCTATCGTAAAGAAGATAAGCTGGGGGTCAGCAGCTTTGTCGGGGCGATCCTGGGCTTGTACGCGTTCTTGATGACGATCATTCAAGTGGATATCACAGACGGGGCAGCGCAATTGCTTCAAACTGAAAGTGATACAGCCATTGTGTATAATGGTATCGCTGTTGGCGGTTGGATCACGCGTTTCAGCGGCGTTGGGATTTTTATCGGTATCATTACCGCTGTTTTGGCAACAACCGTCTATCGCTTGTGTGTCCAACACAATATCACGATCCAAATGCCTGAGGGCGTGCCGGATGGTGTCAGCAAGGCATTTGCTTCATTGATTCCGGCAATCTTGATTGCCTTTTTGATGGTGATCATCAATGGCATCTTAGCTTTGTTCCATACGGATCTGCATGGCTTGCTCTCAAAACCGTTTGAATTTGTGAAAGATTTGACGGGGTCATGGTTAGGGATCATGGTGATCATGTTGCTGATCCATCTATTATGGGCAGTCGGTGTTCATGGAACGGCAGTGATCAAGAATAGTTTTATCAACCCGATTTTATTGGTTGCCTTGACGGAAAACATTGATGGGGCAAACAATATTTTTGCTGGGGATTTCGTGAATATGTATATCTTTATTGGCGGAGCTGGTAGTACATTGGGCTTGGTTTTACTGATGCTTTTTGTCGCCAAATCGCAGCAATTGAAAGTATTGGGGAAAGCAGCCATTTTACCAGGATTATTTAATATCAATGAACCGGTGATCTTCGGGGCACCGATCGTCTATAACCCATACTTGATCATCCCGTTTATTGTGACGCCCATGATTACGGCATCCATTGCGTACTTTGCGTCATCCGTTGGCTTTGTCAGCAAAATCATCACTGGTATCCCTTGGATCTCTCCCCTTGGTATTGGGGCTTTCTTAGGTACTGGCGGCGATTTTCGCGCCGTATTGATCGCGTTGATCAATTTGGGTGTATCGATTGTCTGTTATTACCCCTTCTTCAAAATGTATGATGGCAAATTGTTTGCTGAGCAAGAAGGGCTTAAACAAAGTAAATAAAAGAAATCCAGCACATCCGTTTTTTAGATGTGCTGCATTTTTTGATATAAGACGCAATCATCACAGTGAGGGGTCGGTAGATGCTGCTCTTTTTTTGAGGGGAATCAACAGCCGCAAGCCATTGAGGATCACTAGGATCGTACTGCCTTCATGACCAATCACACCGAGGGGCAGTGACAAGAAACGTAAGAAGTTCGAGGCGATCAATAGAAGGATCACGCCAATGGAAAAAAGAATGTTCTGTTTGATGATCCGCTGTAATTTAAGGGCTAAACGATGACAGTCGACTAAACGCAACAGATCATTTTTCATCAACACGATATCAGCGACATCCATGGCCACATCTGTTCCTTCTCCCATAGCGATACCCAGACTAGCGGTGGCAAGTGCAGGGGCATCATTGATGCCATCGCCGATCATGGCATTGACTTGATACCGCGCTTTCAATGTCTTGATGGCCGTCGTTTTTTCATCGGGCAGACAGTCACTGAGATAGTCATCTATGCCGATTTCTGCGGCCACACGTTGGGCAGTGCCTTGATGATCGCCTGTCAGCATGGTTGTGTGGACACCTAGTTTACGGAAATAACGGATGCATGCCTGGGCATCTGTCCGAGGTTGATCTAATAATGCCATATAGCCAACAAGTTGCCCATCCCGGTTGATATAGATCATCGTTTTTCCCTGGGCTTTTAATTGATCTAGTTGCGCCGTTTGCTGCGGGGATAAATCGGCTGTAGTGGCTTCTTTGCCTATTTGCCAATGGTGGCCTTGAACGTCTGCAGTCAATCCAACTCCTGCGTGTTCATTCACTTTCATTGGTAATGGCTCCGTGTCGGCGTAAAACCTTTTGATTGCTTCTGCTAATGGATGCGCAGATTGTGCCTCCATGCCTACGATCAAACGGGCCAGATCGGGAATGTCCTCAAAAAAAGCAACATCTGCAACAACAGGTTGGCCATTGGTCAAAGTGCCAGTTTTATCAAAAGCGATCGCCTTCATGTGGGCGAAAGTATCTAATGCTTGCCCACCTTTGCAAAGGACACCGATCCGGGCAGCATGGGAGATCGCGGCCAGCGTAGCGGGTGTAGCTGAAGCCACCAATGCACAAGGCGAGGCAACAACGAGTAATACCATGCCGCGATAAAAACTTTCTTGAAACCCCCAATCCGTATATAACGTGCTCAAGATGATCATCAATGGCACCAGACCCATGACGATTGGCACATAGATCTTTTCGATTTTTTCAATGAGTGTAGCGGTTTGGCTAGGGAGTTGCTGGGCTTCTTCGACAAGTTGAATGATCTTGGCAAAACGTGTCTGTTCACTCGTGTGGGTGACAGTGATCAATAACGGCTGCCCTAAATTGATCGTTCCACCATAGACCGTATCTCCCTGTTGCTTATCTACGGGCAATGATTCACCGCTGAGGGCTGCTTCATCGACAGTGCTGGTACCATGGATGATTTGTCCATCAATAGGAATAGCAGTGCCTTTGGCTACCATGATCGTATCATGCACAGCCAATTCTTCGACGGCTACTTCTTCCAGTTGCCCATCTGACAGCACACGCTGTGCAGTGGTGGGTTTCAAAGCCATCAAGGAACTGATTTCACGGGTGCTTTTGTTGGTGGTATATTCTTCCAGTGCACCACTCAAGCAGAAAATAAAAGTCAGCATGGCACCTTCGAACCAGTGACCAATGGTACAGGCACCAAGTGCAGCTAATGCCATCAACAAATCAACATTGAGTGATTTATCTGTCCACAACTCCTCGATCCCTGCCCATGTTTGTTTCCAACCACCGGCAAGAATCGCCAATCCATAGGCCGCTTCACTGAAAGGCAAGGCAAGATAGGATAAAGCAGCGCCTACAATCATGAGAATAAGGCAAATGAGGGTAGATATCATGGCTGAACTGGTTGATTTAAGCATCAGAACGCCTCCTTCTTTTTTTTTAGCACTGTCTGCTTCATCTTCAGCATAGCATATTGGGCATTTTGATTGTAAAAAAATAGGCTACTTGATAATGAAAGTGATTATCAAAGCTATCGTCGGCTGAAAGGCCAGAAAAAAGAACGTCTGACTCCAGGAGAATCAGACGTTCTTCGTAAAGATAGGATGGATCAACGGAAACTATAAGTGGTTAAAGGAATACGTCTTGCTTCGCACCAGTCTTTGACAGGTCCGCTAAATACCAAAGGCACATTCGTCAAGTCACTGGTCTGGGACTGCCCAACCATGGCATAAAGCAAGGTCAATTCTGCTTGCCAAGATTGAATGGTGGCAATCGTTTCCTCTTTTCCTTTGGTCAATAGAAGGTTCAGGATCGTACCAGATAAACCAACGCTTTTGGCGCCGAGGCAAAGGGCTTTGAAAATATCGAAGGCATCTCGTATCCCACCCGACGCGATGCGGGTGAATGCTTGTTTGACTTCATTTGATTCCAATAAGGAGATGACCGTAGATTGACCAAAATGATCGAGATAAGCCATTTCGCGCTTTTTGCGACGGGCATTTTCGATTTGCGTAAAACTTGTACCGCCACTGCCTGCAACATCAATGGTTTCAACGCCAATATCCAACAACTGCTGAATGGTTTCCCGCGACATGCCGAAACCGACTTCTTTCACGATCACAGGGACATTGACCTGGGCAACGGTTTTTTCTAATAAGGTCAACCATTGGCGGAAGTCACGATCCCCTTCAGGCATGACCAATTCTTGGGGGGCATTCAGGTGGATCTGCAAGGCATCTGCTTGAAACAAATCAATTGCCCGCTGCGCATTCTCAACAGGGCTGCCAGCACCGATATTGGCAAGCAAAAAGCCATTGGGAAAAGCTTCTCTGACGACGGTGAATGTATCAGAGACAGACGAATCTTTCAGCGCCGCTGATACAGAGCCTGTCGCCATCATCAAGTCGCACGCTTGAGCAATCTCCGCCAAATCGCGATTGATCTCTTTGGTTTTTGGACTGCCGCCAGTCATGGCGTTGATAAAAAAAGGGCTGGTGAAGGAGCGGTCGAATAATGTGGTTGCGAGGGTCACTTGGTCAACATCTACTCCCGGAAAGGAATGATGGACAAGCTGAACCGCATCAAAGTCATTGCTGCGATCTTTGTGAAACGCCTTGGCTAAAGATACGTGTTCATCTTTTCGATTCATGCTTGATCCTCCCGATAGTGGTAGACATGTAAAGGCAATGGGATGATGTCGGCTTTTTCCCAGGCGCTCATCAAAGGCAAAATCCCCGTTTTTTGATCGACGATCACGATCCCGCAATCGCCGCCGCCGGCACCGGAAGACTTGGCTGCACCGCGATAGGTTTCTGCTAAGTCGCATAATTTCTTAAGGGCAGGGGTTTCGATCAAGACACCAGTCAGTGCAGACAATCCCACCAATAGTTTGCGGTTTTCAGTGATCATTTTTTTGATTGTTCGGCTATCTTCATTCAAGAAGCCATCGATCAACCGATTGACACAAGATTTGCTGGCATTGAGAAAATCAGCATAGGCAGTTTCCTTGGCTTCTTTTGATTGATACACTTGATCGACTAAATCAGAAGTAGAAGCGGGAGAGCCTGTCCAACCAATCAGCAATCGCAATGTTTTCGGTACGGTGAGCGGGCGAATCGACAATCCTGGCCAGTCCGCTGCCAACAAATCAGTCAGCGAGCGTTGTTTCTGCTGCGTCAAGACCCAGTCATGGTCAAAGGTCGAAAATGCCAACCAGCCGCCATAACATGAGGCCGCGATGTCACCGCAAGAGCCATTGCCTTGTATCGCTAAATGAGCCAAAGCGGCAATTTTGAATTGTGTCAATCGATCCATGTTCAACTGATAAAACAAATTCAATGCTTTGACGGTGGCCACCGTCACTGCACCACTAGAACCTAGACCATATTTCCGGCCATTGGAATTATCCAATTCACTGGTCACTTTTAAATCATAAAAGGACAAAGTAGTCCCTTTTTCTCGTGCGTACTTTTCTGTTAAGCGAATAGCGGCCAAAATATAATGGAAAGGATTGTCACGGTGATCTAAAACAAGTTCTCCTTTACGCCTAGTCCAACGGATAGGCAAGTCACTATATTGAGCAGATTGGATACTGCCGTTTTTCTTGGCTTGCTCGATCGTGATATTGATAAATTGGTCAACGGCTACGATAATCGCGGGGTGACCAGGCTCAACCACCGCATATTCACCTGCAATAAATAATTTTCCCGGGACAGATAGTTCAATCATGTCGACACTCCTATTTGCTCATTTTTGGTACGTCATTCTCTAAGGGTAATGCAGTCAGTCCAGAACCAGCGTGCGCCAATACCAGCTGTTCTGGTGTGAAGTTGGCTTGCAGTGCGTCTAAAATCGCTTGTTCGTCTCGCTTTTGGCACAAGACTTTGACATTTGGTCCAGCATCCATCGTAAAGTAACAAGGCAGACCTTGTTGGCGTATGTGTCGGACGCAATCCATCGCTCGCAGCGATTCTGGTGACCAGTATGTGAAAGGCGGCTGGGCAGCTAAGGTCGTCCCATGCATTTTCAACGCATTGGACTCGGTGACAGCGCCCAAAGCAGCAAAATCTTTGTCAGCAATCGCTTGTTTGATCGTTACCAAGTCTTTTGCTGCAGCGGTCAGCCAACCATCATAAAAACTAGATGTTTCCACCGTCCGGCGCATCCCATCGCGGCTGGAGACTTCCTTTTCTTGGTCATTGATCAAGATGAAAATCATGCTCAAGTCATTTTCCCAATTATCTGATGCTACTTGCAAAGCGTAAGAGGTGTCATCTGTTCCTTGCTGCCACTCAGCAAAGCCGCCATATATACTGCGGCAGGCGGATCCAGATCCTTTCCGTGCCAAACGGGATAGTTCCTTCACTGAAAGCTGCATGTTCAAAGCCTCGTTACAAGCGCCTGCTAAAGCAGCTAACCCACTTGCAGAAGAGGCCAAACCAGCAGCTGTCGGCACGAAGTTGCAGCTGTCGATGGAGGCATAGAGCGGACAGTCTGCTTCGGAACGGATCATATCTAAGAATGCGCTGATTTTTTTGGTAGCTGCTGCAGATTGTTCTATGCCATCTAAGAAAAATCGGTCCTCTGCGAAGTCTTCTGCGAACGTGATAGATGTTTCTGTATAAAACGCATCTAACGTGAGCGACAGACTATTGTTCATCGGTAAAATCAGTGCTTCATCTTTTTTGCCCCAATACTTGATCAACGCGATATTCGTATAGGCACGTGCTTTCCCTTTATACATGTTCATAAACTCCTAATCCTTGTATCCAAGTCGCACGGGCGCCTTCGGACAATAAAATATGGCTGATCGTTTCAGCCTTTTCTCTGGTATCGGTCAAGACGATCAAACAACCGCCGCGACCGCCACCGGTCAATTTGGCACCATAGGCACCCTGCTGTCTTGCAGTGGCGACTAAATGATCCAGGCGATCATTGCTGACGCCCAATTGTTGCAACGCCTGATGGGCATGATCCATAGCCTGACCTAGGGCAGTTAGCTGATTGTTGATCACAGCTTGCTTGGCTGCCTTTGTTTCTTGTCCCAACTGCTGGATCGCTTGACGAGCTGCCGTGGGTTCTGTATCGAAAAGATGTGCCACACTTTTGACTGCTTCACGGGTCTGTCCTTTGATTCCGGTATCTGCGACCAATAAGTAGCCATCGATCGTTAAGGGGAAAGAAGTGATTGGCTGACCTTTGATAAAATAGATCGCATCGTGTCCGCTGGCTGCGGCTGCATCAATGCCGCTCGGATTGCCATGGGCGATTTTCTCAGAAAAATCAACATAGACCATTAATTCTTCTTTAGTATACGCATGACCGATCCAATCAAAAAAAGCCCGGGTCAAAGCAACCGCTACTGCTGCACTCGATCCCATTCCTCGTTCAGAAGGGATGGTGCTGACGATCGTCGTTTGAAACGGCGCCGTCTGAAAATCCTGCTGCAACCGCAGTAACAATGTTTTGACATTCTTCATATGTGGAGGGGCATCCGATAACGAACCATGAAAATAGCTTGAAATCAATGTATTGGTTGTACTATCGATGATTTCGACTTGGACTTTTGCCCCCGAAAAAGGGAAGGCAATCGCTGGTTCTCCATAGACAACAGCATGTTCCCCCATCAAGATGATTTTACCCGTAGCTATGCCACTACCGACTGACATGTTTTTCCTCATTTCTTTAGGGAGCGTAGCCCACCTATATCTTTTTTAACTATCATTATCGTAAAAAACGACTGACAAAAATTAAATTGAATGAAAGATCCTTTCCTATTCTACTAGAAGATGACTGATTCGTTAAGCATTCCGACAGAGATTTGCAAAAAAAGCAAAAATCTTTAAACTTTTATTGAAAAAAAACTTGATGTATGCTTCATTAATTTTAGTTGACGGTACAAGATATAGTGTTGTATAGTTGATATCGCAAAAGAAACATACAATATTTAGTGTAAGTGAGTTGGGGGATATGAGCGTGATCGTATTAGCAGGAACGATTGGTGCCGGCAAATCAAGTTTAACAGCATTGATTGCCAATCATTTAGGCAGTGAAGCCTTTTATGAATCGATCGATGACAATGAAGTGCTGCCATTATTTTATGCAGATCCAAATAAATATGCGTTTTTACTGCAAATATATTTTTTGAATAAACGATTTGATAGTATCAAGAAAGCCATGACAGACGACAACAATGTGCTGGATCGTTCGATTTACGAAGATTCGTTATTGTTCCATTTAAATGCTGATTTGGGACGAGCAACTGATACAGAAGTCAAAGTCTATGACGAATTATTGGCCAACATGTTGGAAGAATTACCCTATGCGGCCTACAAAAAACATCCTGATCTATTGGTACATATCCGAGTATCTTTTGACACGATGCTAGAACGGATCCAAAAACGCGGCCGTGAGTACGAGCAGTTGACCTTTGATCCAACATTGTACGATTACTATGAAGAATTGAATAAACGCTATGATCAATGGTATGCGGACTATAACGAGAGTCCCAAAATTCAAATCGACGGCGATCGTTTCAATTTTGTCGAAGATCCGGAAGCTGCACAAGCCGTGTTGACCATGGTGGAAGACGCATTGAAAGGCGTACGCTAATTGATCGATTGACCCAAAGACCGCTTATAAGTGGGCTTTGGGCTTTTTTTCTTTTATAATAGAAAGGAAGACTGGAGGGAACGCTTTGGAAAAGAAACATTTATTCAATGATGGCAACTACGAATGGATCCAAGTGGACCAACAAGATGCCGCGAGTATTACTGCTTTACAAAAAGAATACCATTTGTCAGATGAGATGCTGACCTATTCATTGGACAAAAATGAACGCGCACGGGTGGAGTATGATACGGATGAAGCTGCCTTGCTGGTGGTGTACAATGTCCCACAGCAAGACAAACGGGACAATCACTTTGAAACAAGTCCGATAACCTTTATTTTGAAAAAACAGCAATTGTTTACCTTCTCTTCACAGCATACACAGTATGTGATTCCAATGATGGAACGTCTGATCATGCAATCACCGATGCAAACACCCATCCACTTTTTGTTTCAAAGTCTATTTTTGATATCAGGGACGTTCTTCCCGCTGGTGGAAGAAGTCAACAGTGACCGTATTCGACTCAATCAAAGACTACGCGAAAAAACAACGAACAAGAATCTATTGCAGATGTCCGACTTAGAAGTGGGGCTTGTCTTTTTGGTGTCTGCTTCTAAACAAAATGCAGTATTGTTAGAACAAATCAAAGCATTATCGATATACCGCTTGATGGATGCTGACGAAAAAGAGCAATTGGATGATGCACTGATCGAAGCCAAGCAAGCGGTGGAAATGACGCAGCTGGCTTTTCAGATTTTGGAACAGCTGTCAGGCACGTACAACAACTTGTTGAACAATAACTTGAACGATACCATGAAATTTTTGACAGTTTGGTCCTTGTTGTTGACCGTACCGTCGATCGTCACTAGCTTCTTCGGCATGAACGTACCTTTGCCCTTTACCAATTCTGTATTTGGCTGGGGGATCGCTTTGCTGATCAGTTTGGTGTTGTCGATTTGGATGCTAGTAGCCCTTTGGCGGCGCATTCGCTAATCGATGACTAAACCCAAACCTGCGGCAATGATCAAGGCTTGTTCTTGATCAACGACAAGTCCTTTCAGCTGCGCCATGGAGAGGGCGATTTTCTCAAAGTGATTGCTTCTGAAATCTAATGAAGCCAATTTTGTATGGAACCAATTGCTGTTGTTCAGCTGGTTTTCCTTTAGGGCCAGGTGCTTCCAATCGACTTCTGTAAATTCACTATCGTTGCACTGACAATGATCGATTAGCATGGTGCGTATATTGGTATTGCTAAAGGAAGAGAAGTTGGCGGTGCAATCGATAAAGGTACAATCGCGAAAGTAACTGTCCGCAAAATTGGTGCCAGTCAATTTGCATTGCTTAAAGACCACCCGATGAAAACTAGCGCCGTAACATTCAAGATTCGAAAAATCACACTGCTCAAACACGACATGTTGACATTCCCATTGTTCAAGTCGGGTTTTTTGCAGGGTGATTTTTTTGAGTTGGCATTGCTTTAAAAGCAAATTTTTGCACGTGTCATAACTGCAGTCAGCGTCTTCAAGAAACGCCCCTTCGAATATTTTTTCCTCTTCAAGATAAAAATCACTTGGAATGAGTGTCGGAAGCGATGGAGGGAGGGGCAGATTTTTTTTAGTCATAGAATGTTCCTTTCCTACTTTTTTTCTAGTATACCATGAGGGGTGATTTGCGGGATGTATTCTTGCTGAATCTTTGTTTGAGATTGTGAAATTTATTCAATGGCAGTCAGGAATGCTTTTAAATTGGTCGAAACCAAGCATAAAATTTATTCTAAAATTCACAATCTTGTCTTCGGACGAGATTGTCAGGTCTGTTTATCCATCAGTTTCATGCAACAAAGAGGGGGTAGTCTTGCGAAAACTGTCAATTTTTTTGAAAAACCCGAAAAAGTTGATAGTAGTTCTTTTCACAATCTAGCTATAATGACAATGTAAACAAAAGGAGGAAATTTTCCATGACAAAAACAGTCATCATCGGTGCGAACCATGCAGGGATCGCAGCCGCTAATACATTATTAGACAATTATCAAGATCAAGAAGTAGTCATGATCGATCGAAATACCAATTTGAGCTACCTAGGTTGTGGGACTGCTTTATGGGTTGGTCGTCAAATCGACTCATATGAAGGATTATTTTATACCAAACGCGAAGACTTTGAAGCCAAAGGTGCTAAAATCTACATGGAAACAATTGTTGACCATATCGATTTTGCTAAAAAAGAAGTTCACGCTGTGACACAATCAGGTGAAGAAGTCGTTGAATCTTACGATAAAGTTGTGATTGCAACAGGTTCTGTACCAATCTCACCTAAAGTACCTGGTCGTGACTTGAAGAACATCCATTTCTTGAAAAAATTTCAAGATGGTCAAACTGTGGATAAAGAATTGGCTTCAGATGAAGTCAAAAACGTAGCAGTCATCGGTGCTGGTTACATCGGTGTAGAGATTGCGGAAGCAGCAAAACGCCGCGGCAAAAATGTTCTATTGTTTGATGCAGCAACACGTGCATTGCCAAACTACTATGACAAATGGTTCACTGACGATATGGATGTCAACCTAGCAGACAATGGCATTGAATTGCATTTCGGCGAATTGGCGCGTGAATACAAAGGAACTGATAAAGTAGAAGCAGTTGTCACTGACAGTGGTGAATACCCAGTTGATTTAGTCATCAACGCGATCGGTTTCTTGCCAAACAACGAATTAGGCAAAGATCACTTAGAATTGTTTGCGAATGGGGCATACCTAGTAGACCGTCACCAACAAACAAGTGATGCAGATGTATATGCAGTAGGTGACTGTGCGACAGTTTACTCAAATGCTTTACAACAAACAACTTATATTGCATTGGCAACCAATGCGGTTCGTTCTGGAATCGTTGCTGCCCATAACATTGGCGGCACTTCATTAGAATCAACAGGCGTTCAAGGTTCAAACGGTATTTCAATTTTCGGTTATAACATGGTTTCAACTGGTTTATCTGTGGAAGCAGCTGAACGCAACGGGTTGAAAGTGAAATATTCAGATTATGAAGATACACAAAAACCAGGCTTCATGAAAGAAAATGCGACAGTGAAGATCCGTATCGTTTATGAAGAAGACTCTCGTCGCGTCGTAGGGGCACAAATGGCATCACGCACATCTGAAATTGCGATGGGCATCCACATGTTCTCATTGGCGATCGAAGAAGGCGTGACCATCGACAAGATGAAATTACTAGACATTTTCTTCTTACCACATTTCAACCAACCATACAACTACATTACAATGGCTGCATTGAAAGCTGAATAATCTTAAGAGCCGAGGCGAAGTGCCTCGGTTTTTTTGTGTAAAAACATTGACAAGTGGTGTGGAAGACTGTATACTATAAGAGTTGAGAAATAAAAGTAGAAGCACCCGCTTCTCGCCTGAGTGATGATCTTGCTGGGCAGAATAGGATTCCAATCATTTATTTGTATGGAATACGTGCGGGTTCGTGAAGAACTCGTTTTTTTATTGTCTGATTTCGAATCGACAAGCTTTTCTTTCTCTCAAAAAACTCGGAGGTGAATGACCATAGCAAAGGATATGATGGTAAACGACGGCATTCGTGCACGTGAATTGCGTTTGATTGATCAAAACGGCGAACAACTTGGTGTAAAGAGTAAAGCTGAAGCATTACAAATTGCAGAACGAGCAAACCTTGACGTGGTATTGGTGGCACCAAATGCAAAACCGCCAGTAGCAAGAATTATGGATTACGGAAAATACCGTTTCGAGCAACAAAAGAAAGACCGCGAAGCGCGTAAGAAACAAAAAGTAATCAGTATCAAAGAGGTTCGTTTAAGTCCAACGATCGATGTGAATGATTTCAACACAAAATTGCGTAATGCACGTAAATTCCTTGAAAAAGGCGATAAAGTGAAAGCTTCTATCCGTTTCAAAGGCCGTGCCATTACCCATAAAGAAATTGGTCAGAAAGTGTTGGATCGTTTAGCTGAGGAAACAACTGATTTGGCAACCGTTGAGCAAAAGCCCAAAATGGACGGCCGCAGTATGTTCTTAGTATTAGCACCAAAAAACGATAAATAATGACTCACTGAGTTTCAGTTTAAAGTCAGATAACGAAAGATTTTGAGGAGGAAATTAGTTATGCCAAAACAAAAAACACACCGCGGATTAGCAAAACGCGTCAAACGTACTGGCGGCGGCGGATTGAAACGCTTCCGTGCATTTACTAGTCACCGTTTCCACGGCAAAACAAAAAAACAACGTCGTCAATTGCGTAAAGCTTCAATGGTTTCAGCTGGCGATTACAAACGTATCCGTCAACAATTAGCACGCATGAAATAATTGCGTCACCAGTCTTTACGTCAACAAATAATGAGTGATTTTCAAATTAGGAGGAATTATACATGGCACGTGTTAAAGGTGGAACAGTAACTCGTAAACGTCGTAAAAAAGTGCTTAAATTAGCAAAAGGTTACTACGGTTCTAAACACACTTTATTTAAAACAGCAAAAGAACAAGTAATGAAATCATACAGTTACGCATATCGCGATCGTCGTCAAAAGAAACGCGACTTCCGTAAATTATGGATCGCGCGTATCAACGCAGCGGCTCGTATGAATGGCTTAAGCTACTCAAAATTGATGCACGGCTTGAAATTAGCTGAAATCGACATCAACCGCAAAATGTTAGCTGACTTGGCTGTAAACGATGCAACAGCATTTACTGCATTGGCTGACCAAGCAAAAGACGCTTTAAACAAATAATCAAT
>Ga0308161_1001335_pt1 | contig 30395 bp, 27 predicted proteins | sample PhyFR2_FD_201034 | JGI IMG/M metagenome (GOLD analysis project Ga0308161, IMG submission 201034) | Phyllosphere microbial communities from UC Gill Tract Community Farm, Albany, California, United States - DLSLF.R2 | ecosystem: Host-associated > Plants > Phyllosphere > Unclassified | place: USA...
CGGGCAGTGGCAATGGAGCGGGTGCTGCCGACGACGGGGGTCTCATCGCGCGGGCAGCGCGGATAGGCCGCGAAGCCGCGCGTCGGTTGCTCGAACGTGGGGCGGCCGACTTGGTACCACGAGAGTCGACCACATGAATGAAGGCCACTGGCACACGCCGACCACCTCGACCGGCAGCGTGCCCAAACCGCTCGCCGGCCGCCGCGTGCTCGTGCCGCGCGGTGGTCCCTGGGGAGACGGGGTCGCGGCGAGTCTGCGCCAACGCGGGGCCGTTCCGGTCATCGCCCCCCTCATCAACTTCGCGCCCACGAACGACCAGGCCACGCTCGAGAAGGCGCTCGCGGATCTCGCCGCCGGCGCGTTCGATTGGCTGACGCTCACGAGCGCGACCACCGTCGACGTGCTCTACGCCTACCGGGCCGAGATCCCCGCCGAGACGAAGGTCGCCGTCGTCGGTGAGACGACCGCCGCGGCGATGCAGGCCGTGGGATATCGCGTCGACCTCGTGCCCGAGCGCGACAACTCCGCCCAGGGCATGGCCGAACAGATGATCGACCTCGAATCCGAACCGCGCAAGGTGCTGACCCTCCGCAGTGAGATCGCCAAGCCCGTCCTCACGCGCCTGCTGATCGAGGCGGGCCACGATGTCCGCAGCGTCGTGGCGTACCGCACGGTCGGCGTGCCGGTGACCGAGAAGATCGCCGGCGATGTGCACTCGGGCCGGATCAACGCGATCCTGGTGACCAGCGGCTCGGTCGCGGAACAGGTCGTCGCGCAGTTCCCCGAGATCCCGGCATCCACCGTCATCGCGGCCATCGGCCCCCGCACGGCCAAGGATGCCAAGCGCGCGGGCCTCAGCGTCGACGTCGTCGCCGAGAAGCAGACCGTCGAGTCGCTGATCGAGGCCGTCGCGCGCTTCCCCCTCGCCCCCGACGAATCGACCTCATGAGTTTTCCCGAGTACCGCCCGCGGCGCCTGCGCCGCACTCCCGCCGTCCGGCGTCTCGCTCGCGAGACGCACCTCGTGCCCTCGCAGCTCGTGCTGCCGATGTTCGTGCGCGAGGGCATCACCGAGCCGAGCCCGATCGGCTCGATGCCGGGGATCGTGCAGCACTCGATGGACTCGCTCCGCCGCGCGGTCGCCGAGGCCGCCGAGCAGCGCATCGGAGGGGTCATGCTCTTCGGCGTGCCCGAGGTGCGCGACGCCGTGGGTTCCGGGGCCGACGACCCGAACGGCATCCTGAACCGCGCCACCGAGGCCGTCGTGGCCGAGGTCGGCGATGCGGTGGTCGTGCAGACCGACCTGTGCCTCGACGAGTTCACCGACCACGGGCACTGCGGCGTGCTGCAGCCCGACGGCGCCGTCGACAACGACGCCACCCTCGAGCGCTACACGGCGATGGGTCTCGCGCAGGCGCGCGCGGGATCGGCGATGCTCGGGCTGTCCGGAATGATGGACGGCCAGGTCGGCGCGGTGCGCGAAGCCCTGGATGCCGAGGGCTTCACCGACACGTTGATCCTCGCCTACTCGGCCAAGTACGCGGGGGCCTTCTACGGTCCCTTCCGCGAGGCCGTCGACTCCCAGTTGAAGGGCGACCGCCGCTCGTACCAGCTCGATCCCGGCAACGGCCGCGAGGGCGTGCGCGAGGCGCTGCTCGACGTCGAGGAGGGCGCCGACGTCGTCATGGTCAAGCCGGCCATGCCGTACCTCGACGTGCTCGCCGACGTGAAGGCCTCGGTCGACGTCCCCGTGTGGGCGTACCAGGTCTCGGGCGAGTACGCGATGGTCGAGGCCGCCGCGGCCCACGGCTGGATCGATCGCCGCGGGGCGATCCTCGAGAGCCTGCTCGGCATCCGTCGCGCGGGTGCCGACGCGATCCTCACGTACTGGGCGCTCGAGGCCGCGCGGTGGTTGCGCGCCGAGCTCTGAGATCCCGCACACCGACCCTCGCCTGAGAAGCGGCCGGGTTCGGCCTCGTTCGCGCGCCCGCCCGGAAGAATGGATGCCATGACCGATCTCAACGACCAGTGGTTCGCCCGCGCCAAGGATGTCATCCCCGGCGGAGTGAACTCACCCGTCCGGGCGTACGGCTCGGTCGGCGGCACCCCCCGGTTCGTGCAGTCGGCCTCGGGTCCCCGGATCACGGATGCCGCGGGCCGCGAGTACGTCGACCTCGTCGCCTCGTGGGGGCCGGCACTCCTCGGGCACGCGCACCCCGAGGTGGTCGAGGCGGTGCGGGAGGCGGCATCCCGAGGTCTGTCCTTCGGTGCGCCGACGGGCGCCGAGGTGGAGCTCGCCGACCTCATCGCCGGCCGCGTGCAGGTCGGCGACCTGCGGCCCGTCGAGAAGGTGCGCCTGGTGTCGACCGGCACCGAGGCGACGATGACGGCGATCCGTCTGGCCCGCGGTGTGACGGGCCGCGACCTGCTCATCAAGTTCGCCGGGCATTACCACGGTCACTCCGACGGCCTGCTGGCGGCCGCCGGATCGGGCGTCGCCACCCTCGCCCTGCCCGGCTCGGCGGGTGTGCCCGCGCCGATCGCCGCGCAGACGCTCGTGCTGCCCTACAACGACCTCGACGCCGTGCGCGAGGCGTTCGCCGTGCACGGCGACAACATCGCCGCGGTCATCGTCGAGGCGGCCTCCGCCAACATGGGCGTCGTGCCGCCCCTGCCCGGCTTCAACGCCGCGATCGCCGACATCGCGCACGGTCACGGCGCGCTGCTGATCATGGACGAGGTGCTCACGGGCTTCCGCGTGCACCCGGCCGGTTTCTGGGGCCTGCAGGCGTCGCAGGGCGAGACGTACCTGCCCGACATCCTCACGTTCGGCAAGGTCGTCGGCGGAGGGATGCCGCTGGCCGCCCTCGGCGGTCGCGCCGACGTCATGGACCACCTCGCCCCCCTCGGGCCCGTGTACCAGGCCGGCACCCTCTCGGGGAACCCGCTGTCGGTCGCCGCGGGCCTGGCGACGCTGCGGCTCGCGACACCCGAGGTGTACGCGGCGGTCGACGCCTCAGCGGCCCGGGTCGCCGACGCGCTCGACGCCGCGCTGACCGCCGAGGGCGTCGTGCACGCCGTGCCGCGCGCCGGGTCGCTGTTCGGCGTCGCGTTCCTGCCCGAGGTGCCGCGCGACTACGCCACGGCGCTCACGCAGCAGTCGTACCGCTACGCGCCCTTCTTCCACGCGATGCTGGATGCCGGTGTCTCGCTGCCCCCGAGCGTGTTCGAGGCGTGGTTCCTCACCGCCGCGCACGACGACGCCGCGCTCGAGCACGTCCTCGGCGCGTTGCCCGCTGCCGCGAAGGCCGCGGCCGAGGCGCTGGATCCCACGCTGCTCGCGCAGTAGACGGGATCTCATCCCCGCGGGGGAGGGACATCGTCCTTCCTGACGATGTGGCGGGGCGGCGCTGTCGTGAGGCTGGGACCATGATCGTGATCCCGCTTCTCGTCGTCCTGTCGCTGGCGCTCGCCGTCGTGGTCATCGCGGCTCTCGCGCTGGTGCGCCGACCCGCGCTCGTGCTCCCGGCGCCGGTCGGTACGCGGCGTCCGCGCCGCCGCCGTACGACGTGGCGACCGCTCGGGGCCGTGTCGTCCTGACGGTTGCGGCCGTCGGGCATCCCGGCGCGGGGCGGCGCTTTCCCTGACGTCGTCCGGGAACGCCCGGTGCACGGTCCGGCGGGTCGCCGGTGCGTCCGGGAACGCCCGGTGCATGGTCCGGCGGGGCTACCGGCGCGCCCGAGAACGCCCGGTGCACACTCTGTGGGGCTTACCGGTGCGCCCGGGAACGCCCGGCGCACGCTCGGCGTGGCTACCGACGCGCCCGGCGCGTCACCGCGATGGAAGACTGGACGGATGGAGTCTTCCGCCCCTCGCGTCGTGGTCCTCGCCGGTGGAGTCGGAGGGGCGAAGTTCACCCTCGGGGTGCGCGCCGCGCTCCGTCGACTCGGCGCGCCGGAGGCCACCGTGGTCGTCAACACCGGCGACGACCTCTGGCTGTCCGGGGTGCGGCTGCAGCCCGACGTCGACTCGATCACCTACGCGCTCGCCGGGGTCAACGACACCGAGCGCGGATGGGGACGCGCGGGCGACACCGAGCGCGTCAACGAGGAGCTGCAGGCTTGGGGCGCCGGCTGGCCGTGGTTCACGCTCGGTGACCTCGACCTCGGCACGCACCTCGCCCGGACCGGCTGGCTGAGGGACGGCCTCACCCCGACCCAGGTCCTGGCTCGGATGGCGGAGCGCTGGCCGCTCGGCATCCGGCTCCTGCCCATGACCGACAGCGAGGTCGACACCCACGTGCTTCTCGAGGACGGGCGGCGCCTGCACTTCCAGGAGTGGTGGACGCGCCACCGCGCGCAGCTGACTCCGCGGGCGTTCGAGAACCCCGGGATCGGGGATGCCACGCCCGCGCCGGGCGTCACGGAGGCGATCGCGGAGGCCGACGTGGTGCTGCTGGCGCCGTCGAACCCCGTCGTGTCGATCGGTCCGATCCTCGCGGTTCCGGGCGTGCGTGCGGCGCTCCGTGCGACGTCGGCGCGCGTGGTCGGCGTCTCGCCCATCATCGGCGGGCGGGTCGTGCGCGGGATGGCCGACGTCTGTCTGACCGCGATCGGCGTCGAGACCTCGGCCGCCGCCGTCGCGCGGCACTACGGCCCGCGGTCGGCGGACGGGGTGCTGGATGCCTGGCTGCTTGCGGAGGAGGACACCGCCGCCGCGGGCGAGGTGGAGGCGGCGGGTATCCACACGGTGGTCGCGCCGCTGTGGATGCGCGACGAGGAGACGTCGGCAGCGCTCGCGGAGACGGCGCTGCGGGCCTGAGTTTCGACTCGCTCGTCCCCGATGGACCCGACGGCGCGCGCGCATTCGGAGATGAGCCGCAGATCCGGATGCCGTGGGCGATCTCATCCGAATCCGTTGCGCATCTCCGAATCTACGCGGAGGGCTAGCGGGGCCCGCGTTCCGGGAGTGGGGGCATGCGATTCCCCGATGAGGATCACCGACTGCGTCGGCGGCAGCGACAGGTCAGCCGGGCCGGTACCGATCACTCGCGCGCAGGGTCGTCCCTCCGGCGTCGTGTCGACGACGGCGATGGTCACTGTCGTCGAGCCGGTAGCTGTACGGGCGGGCACATCGGCGCGCGGCTCGTTCGGGAAGGGTGTGCGGCCCGTCGCCGCCTCGACACGCTCCTGAGATGTCACACGTCGGTAATCGCTGTCTGCTGGTCTCCTGCGTCCAACCCGATCGGACTTTCCGATCTGCGGAAGGCATCCTTCATCGCCCGACTCGACGGGAAGCCGGCCCGTCGGGCGACGACGGCGGGATCGGCGGTCTCGTCGGCAGCGAGGAGGCGTCGGGCGATCGCTGTCCGCTCTGCTCGGAGGACGTTGCGCGGGGTGTCCCCGTTCGCGCGGAACATGCGCGTGAGATGCGAGCGCGTCATTCCGAGGTCTTGAGCGGCGCGTTCCACGCTGTATGTCGCGTCGGACGCCTTCTCGTGGAGCAGTCGTCGTGCTCGTGCGAGGCCGGGAGTCTTCTCGTCGCCGCGGCCGGAGGTTGGTCCGCGACTCAGTGGCCCGATCGCCGCGTCGGCCATCGATTCGATGGCGAGGGAGAGCAGACGTGACGACGTGTCGTCGAGGGGCTCCTCGCTGTTCAGGAGCATGTTGACGGATCCCGCGAGACAGGCCCAGGCAATGCCCTGGCGTTCGGTTCCCGGCACCACGAGGCTGCTCTTCGTGTGAGAGGGGGATCGCTCTCTGGCCCGTTCGATCTCGATGCGCGCGGAGGGCGCGTTCACCGACCACGCGCTCACCCCGAACGCGGACCACAAGGCGAGTCCGTACGGCGTGAGCGTTGTCTGCGTTCCCGAGGAGTCGACGAGGTTCAACGTCCCGTCGACCTGCAGCCAGATGTTTTCACGAGCGGGCGCCAGACGGCGTGCTGCGAGCGGCGTGTGCCAGACCCGCCGAATGGTCACCCCCGCGAGGTGGGCTTCATCGACGAAGGCGCGTGGTCGTGCTTCGGTGGTCGGTGTCGCGCGCCATCCTCGCTGGCGGAACCACTCGATGACCTCGAGGTCTATGAGTCGATGGTGAGAAGGCGGGCGCGGTGGGCTGGGCAGCAGATCGGCGGTTCTCATGAGATCGATTGCTCCTGATTTTCGCGAGACACGCCTCGTGCCGGTGGTGCGCGTTGAGTTCTCACCCGACTGGGGTGCTGTTTTGGTCTCTGCCGCAGCGAGGCGGATCGCAGACCGGTGTGCGAGCGCGAAAGGGGCACCCGTGACGTGAAAGGGGCATGGAGTTCGCGTTCGAGTCCGGGCTGCCTCACTGTCGTCCTGAACCCGCCTGGGGTGACCACCACAGGCCCCGATCAGCTAAGAGGCAGAGAATGACCGATCTGGAATACTCGTCGGATGCGCCCCAGGGGCTCGGCAGGCGGACGTTGCTCATTGGCGCGGCGTGGAGCGTTCCGGTCGTAAGTGTGATGACGTCCACGTCGGCTTTCGCGACGTCGACGGATAGGACCGTGACCGCAGGGCTCTCCACCGGCAACAGCATTCCCGCATCGGGTGCGGCCACCCTGACGGCGACCGTGCGCAACACGGGGGCGGCCCCGTTCGCCGGCGAACCCGTCACCCTGACGGGACCCGCCTCCGCCACGTTCGTGTCCGCCACGGGAACAACGGACGGCGCCGGTCAGTTCTCCACGAACGTCGACCTGAATACACGGTGGGCGGTGCCGGGGTCGACGGTGACTTTCGCCGCGCTCAGCACCGGCGCGGTAGGAACGGTGAGTCCGACGGTCCTGGGAAGCAACATCCTCGGCGTCGGCGGCTCTCGGTACGGGTCGGCTCTCGTCCAGACCGAACTGGTGTTCCCGTCGCCGGTCGTCGACGCCAAGTCCGCCGATACATTCGCCATCGCACTCCTTCAGGACGGCACCGTGTGGGCCATCGGCGACAACTCGAAGGGCCAGCTCGGGGTCGCCACCCCCGCCACTCGCACCGAATGGGCCGCCGTGCCGGGAGTCACCGACGCCGTGGCGATCGCCGTCGGCCGAGGCCACGGATTCGCACTGCTCTCCGACGGACACGTACTCGCGTGGGGCGCGAACGAGTCGGGCCAGCTCGGCGACGGCACCACCGCCACCGCTCGAGCCTCCGTCGCCCCCGTGAGTAACCTCGCGGACGTGAAGAAGGTCGTATCCGGCGGAGGGAACGGATGGGCTCTCAAGACCGACGGAACGGTCTGGACCTGGGGGTATAACCACGTCGGACAGCTCGGGAACGGCAGCCAGCAGGCGATCGCATACCCGGACGCCGCCGCGGTGGCGAACATCTCCGGGGCGACCGGTATCACGAGCTCGAACTGGACGTGCATCGTGCAGCTGAGCGACGGGAGCTACGTGGGGTGGGGCGAGAACAGGGCGGGGCAGCTGGGCGACGGCTCCACCACAATCCGTGACACCCCCGTCGCGGTGTTGAGCGGGATCAACAACGTGGTCAAGCTCGTGGGCGGACGCGAGACGTTCTACGCGCTTCTCAGCGACGGCACCGTCTTGTCATGGGGGGCCAATGATCACGGCCAGGTCGGGAATGGGGGTACCACGAACGCCCTCTCTCCCACGAGCGTCACCGGCCTCGCGCACGTCGTCGATGTGAACGGCGTGGGACGCAACGGATTCGCCGTCCTGAGTGACGGAACGGTGAAGGGATGGGGGTGGAACTCAGGGGGACAGATCGGTGATGGGACCTCGGGCAACGATCGGACGACACCGGTCACGGTGAACGTGCCGGCTGGTACGGGGTCGATTTCGCTTCTGTCGAACGCCGGCTACGACGGTGGGACATTCTTCGGGGTGCGAGCGACGGTTCTCAGTTTGTCGATCCTCCCGACCATGTTGGCGGCCGGGGCGGACGGTACGGTCACCGCCCTCGTGCTGTCGGGCTCGAAGCCGGTGTCGGGCCGCGTCCTGAAATTCTCTGCCGATTCGAACGCGGGGCTGTCGGCGACATCGGGCACGACGGATGCGAATGGAACGGCGTCGGTGGTCGTCACCCCCTCGCCGTGGACGACGCCTGGTGCCACCCTTGTCGTCTCGGCTATCAGCGACGCGGGAGAGGCACGCCAGTCCCTGACCGTCACGGGCAGCAACGTGCTGGGGGTCGGCGGTGCCTACGGCGGTGGACTGAAGCAGACCGAGCGCGTCTTCCCCTCCCCGGTGGTCGAGGCAATGTCGGGTCAGGGATTCAGCATCGTCCGCCTGCAGGATGGAACGGTCTGGACGGTGGGCGAGAACGGGCTGGGTCAACTCGGCGACGGCACGACGACGACCCGCAGCACCTGGGCCGCCGTGTCGGGAATCTCTGATGTCGTGAGCATCGCCGTCGGCATCCAGCACGTCCTCGCCCTCACTTCCGATGGGTCCGTGTGGGCATGGGGCGATGGCCAGTCCGGCCAGATCGGCGACGGGTCGACCGGGGGGCGCACATCCCCCGTCCGCGTCCCGAACCTCTCCGGTGTCACGCAGGTGCAGGCGGGCGGGACGAACAGCTACGTGTTGAAGTCCGACGGAACCGTCTGGGCGTGGGGCTACAACCACATCGGTCAGCTGGGCAACGGAACCGCCCAGGCAGCGGCGAGTCCGTCTCCGACACAGGTGAAGAACATCTCCACGGGTTCTCTTCTCCTGGCCGCCAACTGGACGATCTTCGTTCAACTCAACGACGGGTCGTATGTCGCGTGGGGGCAGAACAACCACGGCCAGATCGGCGACGGCACCACGACCGATCGGTCCCTCCCGACGGCAGCCCTGTCGGGGCTGACGGGGATCAAGAAGCTCGCGTTCGGTCGTGACAGTGGCTACGCCCTGCTGAACGACGGCACGGTGTCCGCCTGGGGAATGAACCAGCACGGCGAGTGCGGCGTCGGGACGACGACGAACGTCCTCACCCCGACCCCCGTGAATGGACTCTCGGGCGTCAGGGACGTCATCGGCGCCGGCCGCAACGGATTCGCCGTCCTCAACGACGGTACGCTGAGGGCGTGGGGGTGGAACGCCCTCGGTCAGATCGGTGATGGGACTTCGGGCAACGACCGGTTGACGCCGGTCTCCGTGGTCGTTCCCGCCGAGGCGGGTCCGCTCTCTCTTCTTCCGGGCAACAAGCAGGACCATTCAGTGTTCATCGGAACGACGTTCCGCGAGGTGAGCGGCTCCAACGTGGCGCTCACGGCGACTGCGACGGCGAGCTCGACGTTCAGCTTCCGCGTGCCGACCTATGTCAACGACGGCAATCCCAGTACCCGGTGGTCGAGCGATTACAACTCACCGACCCCGGACGACCAGTGGCTCCTGCTCGACTTCGGGGGGCAGCGCAGGCTCTCACGCGTCGTCATCAAGTGGGAGACTGCATCCGCGAAGGAGTACGTGGTGGAGCTCTCGGTCGACGGGAACACCTGGACGTCGATCTACTCGACCACCACGGGTGCTGGAGGAAATGTCGACATCCCCTTCACGACGCAGAGCGCGCGATACATCCGCATGACAGGAAAGAAGCGGAACACCTCCGCGGGCTACTCCATCTGGGAGTTCGAGGCGTACGCCTGATCCCATCGAGTGGCGGGGCCGTTCGACGGTCCCGCCACTCGTGCCTCGTCACACGGAGACGTCGCGTCCGGGTGGCGAAGCCGCTGCGAGCACCGTTGACGTCCGCGGTCCCACGCCCAGCTCCACCGCCTCGGACAGCTGTGCGGCCGTGTCGACGTCGCGTCGCAGCGTCGAGTCCCGCTCGACCGCGAGATCGGTGCAGCCGAGCAGGCGGTGGCGCGCGGCGGAGTCGGGGCCGAAGGCCGAGACCCACACCGCTCCGGCGCGGGCGGTGATGAGCGTGGAGCCGGTGCCCTCGGCATCCGGGACCAGACCTCGTTCGACGGATGCCGCGAGCTCGAGCGCAGCGTCGAGATCGGCGGGGCGCAGGGCGGGGACGTCGCCCAGCAGCGCGGCGCGCGGGGCGCCCACACCGGCAGCCTCGGCGCCGAGGGCGATGGCGGCGTCGAGGCCGCGGGTGTCGCCCTCGGGCACGACGTCGACGGTGCGCGAGCGGCGGAACTGGGAGCGGACGCCCTCGTCGTCGGTCACGACGATGACGCGCGACACCAGAACGGCTGCGGCCGCCGCGGCGATGGTGTCGAGCGCGATCGCCCGCGCGAGGGCCTCGCGGTCGGTGCCCACGTCGGTCAGACGCGTCTTGCCGACCGCGGCGGGCTTGACCGGCACGACGATCGTCCAGCCGGAGGTGTCAGGAATGCTCATCGCCTCCATTGTGTGCCGGGCATCCGACATTCCCGTGCGGGGGTGGCGGGGTGCCGCGAAACGTGCAGGCGGGGCGGCGAGATGACGGGCCCTCGCCGAGAGGACCCGGGATCAGACCCAACCGCGGGTCATGTCGACGAAGGCGCGTGATCTCGGCGCCGCGGACGCCGGGGCCGACCCGTGCGGGCGAGGCCCCGGAGCCTCAGGCGAAGCGCTTGCGGAGGCGGGGGAGGATCTCCTCGCCGTACATCCGCAGGAACTCCTCCTGGTCGTGGCCCGGGTCGTGGAACACGAGGTGACGGAAGCCGAGGTCGACGTAGGTCGCGATGCGCTCGACGTGCTCGTCGGGGTCGGTCGAGACGATGAAGCGGGAGGCCGCGCGCTCGATCGGCAGCTCGTTCGCGAGGCGCTGCATCTCGATGGGGTCGTGGACGCTCATCTTCTCTTCGGCCGTGAGGGCCAGCGGAGCCCAGAAGCGGGTCTTCTCGAGCGCGGTGTCGTGGTCCGGGTGGTACGAGACCTTGACCTCCATGAGGGTGTCGACGTCGTCGCGCGTGCGGCCGGCTTTGGACAGGCCGTCGTCGAGTGCCGGCAGCAGCTTCTCGGTGTACAGCTCGGGGTCTTTGCCGCTCGTGGTGATGTAGCCCTCGGCGATGCGGCCCGCGAGACGCGTCGCCGCGGGACCGGAGGCGCCGATGTAGATCGGCACCTTCTGCTCGGGGCGGTCATAGATCGTGGCATCCTTCACCGAGTAGTAGGTGCCCTCGTAGGTGACCCGCTCGCCGGCCCACAGCTCGTTGATGATCGTGATCGCCTCCTTGAGGCGCTGGAACCGCTCGGGCGCCTCCGGCCACTCGAGGCCGAGGGTCACCTCGTTGAGGGCCTCGCCCGTGCCGACGCCGAGGACGACGCGGCCCGGGTACATCACACCGAGGGTGGCGAAGACCTGGGCGATGACCCCCGGGTGGTACCGGAAGGTGGGGGTGAGCACGCTGGTGCCGATGATCACGCGTTCGGTGCGGGCGCCGAGGGCGCCGAGCCAGGGGAGGGCGTTGGGGGCGTGGCCGCCGTCGTGCATCCACGGCTGGAGGTGGTCGGAGAGGAAGACGGAGTCGAAGCCCATCTCCTCGGCCAGCACACCGAAGTCGAGAAGCTCGTTGGGCCCGAACTGCTCGCTCGAGGCCTTGTAACCGAAACGCAGAGGGATGGTCATCGCTGTCTCCTAGCCGTGGGGGTGAGTGGGGAGGGAACCGGTGACGGGCGTGCGGGCGGGCTCGAACTCCGACCCGTCGCTGCCGGTCAATCGCTCGTGGAAAGCCTGCACCGTGCCGGGCCAGAGCAGGGTCAGCCGGCCCGAGCGGTCGTCGACGTACCAGTTGCGGCATCCGCCGGTCAGCCAGGGGGTGGATGCCGCGGCGGCGGCGATCTCTTCCGTGTACGCCGCTTCGGCCTCGGGGCGGACGCGCAGCGTCCGGTCGGGGCGGCGGTCGCGCTCCGCGAGCGCGTGCACGACGTACGCGGCCTGTTCCTCGGCCATGAGGACGGCCGAGTTGTGGCCGAGGCTCGCGTTCGGACCGTTGAGGACGAAGAGGTTCGGGAAGCCCGCCACGACCGTCGACCCGAACGAGGTCATCCCCTCGGACCAGTGCTCGGCCAGGGTGCCGTCGTCGCCGCGCACGAGGTCGGCGTACGGCTGCTGCGTCGACGCGAAGCCCGTCGCGAGGACGAGGATGTCGGCCTCGTACCGCTCGCCGCTCGCGGCCGTGAGCGTGGATCCGTCGACCGCGGTCAGGGCCGTGGGCTCGAGGGTGACGACCTCGGATGCCACGGCGGGGTAGAACGCGTCCGAGAGCAGCACCCGCTTGCAGCCGAACGCGTAGTCGGGGGTGAGCGCGGCGCGCAGCGCGGGGTCGGACACCTGGGCGTGCAGGTGCGCGATGGCCGCCGCGCGGGCGGAGGCGGATGCCGCGACGTCGCCCGAGCGTGAGGCGAAGCGTTCCTCCCCCTCCGCGTGGAGCTCGGCGCGCAGGCGGGCGAGGTCGCCGGGGCTCTCGCTCAGGCGTTCGCGCTCGGCGAGCGGGATCTCGCCCCCTCCGCGCGGCACGATCCACGCGGGGGTGCGCTGGAACAGCGTCACGTGCGCGGCGTGGCGGGCCAGCTCGGGGACGAGTTGCACGGCGCTCGCGCCGGTGCCGACGACGGCGACCCTCTTTCCCGTGAGGTCGACGTCGTGGTCCCAGCGGGCGGAGTGGAACAGGGGTCCCTCGAACGACTCGAGCCCGTCGATCGCGGGGACGTGCGGCTCGGTCAGGCGGCCGCACGCGAGGACGAGCGAGCGGGCGACGAGGGGCTCGGCGCCGGTGTCGATGCGCCACACCGCGTCGGCGGCATCCCATTCCGCTCCGAGCATCGGCGTACGCAGTCGCAGGCGGTCGCCGAGGCCTTCTCGCGTCGTGACGTCTTGCAGGTACGCCTGGATCTCGCGGCCCGGGGCGAACGTGCTCGACCAGTGCGCGTTCGGGTGCGCGGCGAGGCTGTAGAGGTGGGCGGGGACATCGCACGCGACGCCGGGGTAGGTGTTGTCGCGCCACGTGCCGCCGACGTCTCCGGCGCGTTCGAGCACGACGAGGTCGTCGCGGCCTGCTCGGCGGAGGGCGCCCGCCATGGCGAGGCCGGCGAACCCGGCGCCGACGATCGCGACGTCGATGGTCGTCACGCGCGGGCCCCGCTCCCGGCGGCGGTGTTCTCGGCGGCGGGGCGCGCTGCGGCGGTGTTCCCCGCGGCGGAGTTCCCGGCCGCGACCCGGTAGTCGGTCGTCCGCCGCCGGAAGGGGCGCATGAGGCTCCGCGCCATGCGCTCGGCCGCGGCGACGGGGAGCTCGAGACCCTGCTCGATGCCGGTGTCGGGGAGCACGCGACCGTCGTACAGCGTCCCGCCGAGGTCGTCGCCGCCCGAGCGCAGGAGGACGGCGGTGGCGTCTCGGCCCACGCGCGTCCACGGGATCTGCACGTGCGGGATGCTGCCCGACAGCAGCAGGCGCGACACGGCGACCATCGCGCGGTGCTCGTCGAGGGGGCTGCGTCCCGCGACGAGGGGGACGTCGCCCCCGGGCAGCGGGATGGGCACGAACTCGGCGAAGCCGCGGGTGTCGGCCTGGATCTCGCGCAGGCGGCGCAGGTGGGTGACGCGTTCTCCGGCCGTCTCGACGTGACCGTAGAAGAGCACCGAGGTCGAGCGGAACCCGGCGCGGTGCGCGGCGCGGATCCCCTCGACCCAGCGGTCGATCTCGAGGTCGCCGGGCGCGACGAGAGCGCGCACCCGCTCGCTGACGATCTTCACCCCCGTGCCCGGCACGGTGTCGACCCCCGCTTCGCGCATCGCGGCCAGGGCGCCGTCGAGCCCGAGTCCGCCTCGGTCGGCGAGGTCGCGCACGTCGGCGGGGCGGTAGGCGTGGACATGGATGCCGGGGGCCCCGCGCTTCACGGCCCGCACCAGGTCGAGGTATCCCGAGGGGTCTTCGTCCGCACGAAGCGCTCCCTGGATGCAGATCTCCGTGGCACCGAGGTCGGCCGCGTCGGCGGCGATCGCCGCGGCGTCGTCGAGGTCGAATTCGCCCGCGCCGGCGCGGCCGCCGCGCCGGAACCCCGTCGACGTCAGGTTGCGGTTCTGCACCAGGGTGATCGGCTCGCCCACGGTGTAGCGGCGCGCGTCGTCGGCGGCCGCGGTGAGGGCGTCGAGTTCGGCGCCGGTCGCGCGGAGCAGGCGCGTCCAGTCGCCGTCGTCGAGAGCGAGGGGATCGGATGCCGCGCGCTCCGCGAGGCGCTTCACCCCGGGGTCGGAGGGGATTCCGGGAGCGGAGGATGCCACGCGGCCGGGGAGTCCTTCCTCGGCCGGATCTGCTCCCGCCCGGGAAACGACGGCGGCCCGCGGGGTCACGTCCGCGGCGAGCCCCTCGGCATCCGCCAGGGCCCGCACCGGCGCGTGAAGGGCCGGGTCGATCCAGTGCGCGGCATCCTGAACGAACTCCGGGTGCGCGGTGAGGCGTTCGCGCAGCGTGTAGCCGTGGGCGGCGGTCTGCGCGGCGAGGTCGTCGATCTGCGGCCAGGGGCGCTCGGGGTTCACGTGGTCGGCGGTGAGCGGCGAGACGCCGCCCCAGTCGTCGATACCGGCCGCGATGAGGGCACCGAGCTCGCGCGGGTCGGACAGGTTCGGCGGAACCTGGATGCGCATGTCGGGGCCGAACACCAGGCGCGCCGTGGCGACCGCCGCGAGGTACTCGGCCAGGTCGGCGTCGGGCGCGCCCTGCATCGCGGTGCGCGGCTTCGCGCGGAAGTTCTGCACGATCACCTCCTGCAGGTGCCCGTGGCGGTCGTCGATCTCGCGCAGGGCGACGAGCGACTCGGCGCGGTCGCGGACGGTCTCGCCGATACCGACCAGGATGCCGGTGGTGAACGGGATGCCGGCCGCGCCGGCGTCGTCGATGACTCTCAGGCGCAGGTCGGGGTCTTTGTCGGGGGAGCCGAAGTGGACCTGCCCCGGCTCCTCGTACAGGCGCCGGGAAGTGGTCTCGAGCATCATGCCCATGGACGGCGAGACCGGGCGCAGCGCCTGGAGCTCGTCGGGGTGCATGACGCCGGGGTTGGCGTGCGCGAGCATCCCCGTCTCGGCGGTGATGAGCCGCGCGATGTGGGCCACGTAGTCGATGGTGGAGGCGAAACCGTGCTCGTCGAGCCACGCGCGGGCCTCGGGCCAGCGCTCCTCGGGCCGGTCGCCGAGGGTGAGCAGCGCCTCTTTGCAGCCGAGCGCCTGGCCCTGCCGCACGACCGTGAGCACCTGCTCGGGGCTCATGTACGTGGGCTTGCGCAGGAGGCTGAGCTGGCCCGGGGTGTCGACGAAGACGCAGTAATGACACCGGTCCCGGCACAGGGTGGTGAGCGGGATGAACACCTTGCGGGAGTAGGTCACGACCCCGGGTCGCCCCGCGCGCACCAGGCCGTCGTCGCGCAGCACTCCCGCGACGCGGAACAGCACCTCGAGAGGGGCGCGCAGCAGCTGCTCGGTCTCGTCGACGTCCGGCCGATGCCCCGCGCTCACGCGCGCGAGGAGATCGTCGATCGATGCGCCTCGGGCCGGTGCGACTCGCGGCGCAACACTGCCCGTACTCATCGCTCCAGGCTATCCCCCGCCTCCGACATCCGGGCCGGTTCGCGATCGTTGCCGTCTCGTAAAGGTCGTGCCCGGTGGCGATCAGCGAGGGCTGGCAGGATGGATGCCATGGTGACCCTGCTGCTCGACTCGACGCAGCTCGAGGTCGTGCTGTCGCCGACCGAGCGCGCGCTCTCCTTCCGCAAGAACAACATCGTGGTGCCTCGCGAGCACATCGACCGCGTCCAGTTGACGGACGACGCGTGGACGTGGCTCCGCGGCGTGCCCAACCCCGGGATCAACCTCCCCGTGGCGGTCGGGGCGGGGACGTGGAAGTCCGCGAGCGGCAACGATTTCGTGATCATCCGGGGTCGGAAGCCCAGCGTCGTGGTCGATCTCACCGGTCACGACGAGTTCGAGCGGCTCGTGCTCACCACCAAGCACGGTGTGGCCCTGCTCAAGGCGCTGCGTCTGGACGTGGCATCCGAGCCCGAAGACGTGGCCGACATCGTCGCCTGAGGTGGGTGTTTCCCTCAGGACGTGAACTGGACCACCGTGTCCCAGGCGAGCTTCACGATGAGGATCGACAGGGTCACGAGGAACACGATCCGCACGAATCCGCTGCCGCGACGGGTCGCCATGTGCGCGCCGATGAATCCGCCCGTGACGTTCATGACGGCCATCGCGAGCCCCAGGACCAGCAGGATCTCGCCGTGCACGCCGTAGACCGCGAGCGCCGCGAGGTTCGTGGTGAGGTTGGCGATCTTGGCGTTGACGCTGGCCTGCAGGAAGCCGTAGCCCAGCACGCCCACGATGAGGATCACGAAGAACGAGCCGGTGCCCGGACCCAGGATGCCGTCGTAGAAGCCGACCGCGAGGCCGATCGCCCCCGCCCGCCAGGCGACGGCCGCCGCGCGATCGTGGCGCGGCTCGTGCTGGAGCCCCATCTTCGGCTTGAGCAGCGTGTAGAGCGCCACGGCGATGACGGCGACGAGGACGATCGGCGTCAGAACCTCGCGCGGGACGAACCGCGAGAGCGCCGCGCCCGCGGTGGACCCGGCGTAGGCGCCGACGACGAGGGGGATCAGCAGCACGAGCTGCACCCTGATCTTTCGCAGGTACACCCCGCTCGCCGAGAGCGTGCCGAAGAACGACGAGAGCTTGTTGGTGCCGAGGATGAACGGCGTCGCGACGTCTTTCGGGACCGCGATGACGAGCGCCGGGAGCTGGATCAGGCCCCCGCCCCCGACGACCGCGTCGACCCAGCCGGCCACGCCCGCAGCGATCAGCAGCACGACGAGGGCGGCCACCGAGACGGGGAGCCACTCGGCGATCACCGGTCCATCGAGCACGGTTGATTCTCACCGACGCGCGGGAACGCGCCAAATGCGCTGCGCTTGGTGGCGCGGCGGTTGCGCCGGGGTTCGCGGAGCCTCTCAGTCGATGTCGCGACGCCAGGTCGTGAACAGACCGATCACGAGGAACACCACCGCGTACGCCAGCAGCACGAGGCCGCCGACCCACCAGTCCAGCGAGCCCGAGCCGCCGGACGACATCGCCCCGAAGATCGTCTTGCCCACGAGCGCGTCGCTCGCGGCGCTGGGGAACCACTTCACGACCTCGCTGAAGCCCGAGACGAGCCCGCCCAGGGTGCGCACGATCGGCTCGATGAAGAGGGTGACGGCGAGCACGATGACGATCGCGGCCACCTGGTTGCGCACCACGGTGCCGACGCCGATCCCGACCAGGGCCCACAGCGAGAAGGCGAGCAGCATCCGTCCGACGAGCGTCCAGGTGTCCGGCGAGCCGAGCTCGGCGTCCACGCCGAAGATGCTCAGAACACCGGCGCCCGCGGCGACCGCGGCGGCGGATCCGAGGATGCCGTAGAGCAGACCGACCACGATGCCGACGAAGAACTTCCCCCCGAGGACGACCCCGCGGCGCGGGGTGGCGAGGAACGTCGGTGTGAGCGTCTTGTGCCGGAACTCGGTCGTCACCATGAGGGTGCCCACCAGCAGCGGGAAGACGTAGCCGACCCCGCTCGCCGAGCTGTAGACGAGGCCCGCGAGCCCCTCGGTCTGCGGCGTGGGCCCGTTGCCCGTGAGCCGGCCGGAGGCGACGCCGCCGAAGACGAGGGCGAGCACGCCGGCGGTGAAGGCGACGTAGACCACGAGCACGATCGCGAGCACCCACCACCCGACGGTGGAGAACTGCTTGGTGTACTCGGAACGCGTGACGGCGACGAGGCTCATCGCTGCACCTCACCATCGTCGGTCGAAGTATTGCCGGGCGCTGTGTCGCCTGTCACCGTGTCGGCTGGCACTGCGTCGGCCGTCGCCGTGCCGTCGTGCGCCGGCGGAGCCGTGGCGGTCTGAGCGGGCGGCACCACGTCGATGACCCCCGTGGATGCCACGGAGTAGGACGACCGGGGTGCCTCGGGCTGCGTCGGTGCGGGCGGAGCCTCTGCGCGGAGCGCCGGGGCCGGGGCGGCGACCGTCACCATCGCGGTGGAGGGGGCCGGTTCGGCACCGGGGCCGGGCTCCACGGGCACGGACTCCGCAGGCACTGCCGCTGCCGGCACGGGCTCCGCGGGGACTGCCGCTGCCGGCACGGGCTCCGCGGGGACTGCCGCTGCGGGCACGGACTCCGCGGGCACCGCCGCCGTGGGCACCGGCGCCGGGGCCTCGGCATCCGGAATCCCGGCGGTCGGAGTCGCGGCCGGGACCGTCGTGCCGCCCGCGCTCGCGTGCGCGCGCACGCCGCTGACGAGCTCGAGGAAGATGTCCTCGAGGCTGGCGCCCTTGCTCTGCAGGTTGGACAGCGCGATGCCGGCCCCGGCGGCGAGAGCGCCGACCTCGACCGGCTCGAGGTGGCGGATCGTGAAGCCGTTGCGCAGCAACTGGTACGGGATGCCGCGCTCGTCGAGCAACGCGGACAGTGCGGCGCGGTCGGGTGCGTCGACGACGGTGGCGTACTCGTCGGGGTCGGCGAGGTCTTCGACGCCGCCCTGGAAGACGAGGCGGCCGTGCGAGATGATCAGCAGCGCGTCGACGGTCTGCTGCACCTCGGCGAGCAGATGCGAGGAGATGAGGACGGTGCGTCCCTCCTCGGCGAGGTGGCGCAGCAGCGAGCGCATCCACCGGATGCCCTCCGGGTCGAGGCCGTTCGTGGGCTCGTCGAGCACGAGGACGCCCGGGTCTCCGAGGAGCGCCGTGGCCAGGCCCAGGCGCTGGCGCATGCCGAGCGAGAATCCGCCGACGCGGCGCCCGGCGACATCGGAGAGGCCGACCAGGCCCAGCACCTCGTCGACGCGCGAGATCGGGAGCTTCGCGGCGCGGGCGTACACCTTGAGGTGGTTCGCGGCGGAGCGGCCGGGGTGGAAGCTCGAGGCTTCGAGGGCCGCGCCGACCGTCTGCAGGGGCGACGCGAGGTCGGCGTAGCGCTTGCCGCCGATGGTGGCCGTGCCCGACGTGGGCCGCACCAGGCCCAGCAGCATGCGCAGCGAGGTGGTCTTGCCGGCGCCGTTCGGCCCCAGGAAGCCGGTGACGAGGCCTGGTTCGACGCGCGCGTCGAGGGAGTCGACGGCGGAGACCGCACCGAACCGTTTCGTCAGGCCGGTGAGTTCGAGCACCTGTCCCTCGGGCATGCGGCACCTTTCGTTGGCGGGCGTTCCTGCCCATCTTCCCCGATCCGGGGCAGAAAACGCACGTCCGCACGACCGGAGGGCTCCGCGGGCGCCTGTGTAACGTGGCAGCGTGAACGCTGAGCGAGCCGACGACGACGCCGTGTTGGCGCAAGCCCTCCGCGGTGTCGGGCATCTGACCCTGAACCGACCGCGGGCGATCAACGCCCTCGGGCTCGACATGATCCGCGACCTCGCTGCGGCCCTCGACCGCTGGCAGGACGACACCGACATCGAGCTGATCCTGCTCGACGGCGCCGGGGAGCGGGGCTTCTGCGCGGGCGGCGATGTCCGCGCGCTGCACGGGCTGGTCGTGGACGGCCGGGTCGACGAGGTGCACACCTACTTCCGCGAGGAGTACGCGCTCGACCACCTCATCGCCACGTACCCCAAGCCGGTCGTCGCGATCGCGGACGGAGTGACCATGGGCGGCGGCATCGGCCTCGCCGGTCACGCGGCGATCCGCATCGTCACCGAGAACTCGCGTCTCGCGATGCCCGAGACCCGCATCGGCTTCACCCCCGACGTGGGCGGTTCGTGGCTGCTCGCGCGCGCCCCAGGCCGACTGGGCGAGTACCTCGGGCTGACCGGAGCGACGATGGATGCCGCCGACGCCATCTACGCGGGATTCGCCGACCACCTGGTGCCCACCGCGCATCTGCCCGCGCTCTACGACGCGTTCCAGGTGCGGGCGGACCCGGCGAGTCCGACCGAGCTCGTGCTGCTGTTCGACGAGACCGCGGGCCCCTCCCGGTTGGAGGCCGCGCGGCCGTGGATCGACGACGCCTTCGCCGCCGACGACGTCCACGGCATCCTGGAGCGCCTTCGTGCCCGTCCCGAGCCCGATGCGCACGAGACGGCGGAGCTGCTGGCCGCATCCGCCCCGACCGCTGTCGCGGTGACGCTGGCCGCGGTCCGCCGGGCGCGGACGCTCCCCGACCTGCGGGCGGCGCTGGCGCAGGAGTACGGTCTCGTCATGTGGTTCGCCCAGACCCAGCCCGACCTGGTCGAGGGCATCCGCGCGCAGCTCATCGACAAGGACCGGTCGCCGACGTGGTCGCCGGGGCGTCACGACGACCTCGCGCCCGAGGTCGTGGCATCGGCCCTCGCTCACGAACCGGCGACGCCGCTCTGGTGAGGCGCCGGTGACCCGCAGAAGACGTCGGTGGTCGATCGGGCATCTGCTCGACGGCTTCTTCTTCGTGTTCGCGGGGCTCGCCGCCATCTGGCTGGCGTACCTGAGTCTCACGCAGGCGTTCCAGGTGGGCTGGGCGGGCGTGCTGCTGGCGATCGTCTTCTGGGGACTCCTCGCCTATCTCGTGCTGCCGCGCCTGCACCGCATCCTCACGTCGATCTACGTGCCCGACTACTTCATGGGGCGCACGCGCACCTCGGACGGGCTGCTCGGCGATCCGGTCAACCTCGCCGTGCTCGGCGAGCGGGAGCAGATCGAGCGGGCGCTGGCGGCAGCCGGCTGGATCGCCGCCGACCCGGTCGGGTGGGGCTCGTCGTGGCGGATCATCACCTCGACGCTCGGGCGGCGCAGCTACCCGCGCGCCCCCGTGAGTCCCCTGTTCCTGTTCGGTCGTATGCAGGACCTCGCGTACCAGCAGGAGGTCGCGGGATCGCCGGCGCAGCGCCACCACGTGCGCTTCTGGCAGTGCCCCGACGGCTGGCTGCTGCCCGGCGGGCGGCGGGTCGACTGGCTCGCGGCCGGCACGTTCGACCGGGCCGTCGGGCTCTCGCTCTTCACGCTCCAGGTCACGCACCGCATCGACGCCGACACCGACATCGAACGCGACCACATCGTCGAGAGCCTGTCGGGTGTTCCCGGGGTGGAGGTCGACGTGATCCGCGACTTCGCAACCGGCTATCACTCGCGCAACGGCGGGGGAGACAGCATCACCACCGACGGGGATCTGCCGATCCTCGACGTCCGCGCGATCCGGATTCCGGATGCCGCCGAGTCGGCCCGGTCGGCTCCCTCCGCCGACGCGGGGGTCGAACGATGAACGCCTCGCGGCCACCGCGGAAGAGGGCGGCCTTCGAACCCCTCGCGCCACCCGCGGAGCGGAATCCTCGGATGCGGCGCCCCGCCGCGACCGTCGCGGGGGGAGTGCTCGTGCTCCTGCGGGCCCTGTCGGGTGCCGTCTGGGGAGCGGCGGTGCTGTTCGGGCTGCCGCCGTGGCTGCGCGCGACCGCGGGGTTCGCGAACGGTGACAACATCATCCCCGCGGAGGACACGATCGACGACCTGGGCCTGCCGCCCGAGGTGTTCGTCGGAGTGCTGGGCGTCGTCTTCCTCGTGCAGGTGGTGTTCGGCATCCTGTTGCTCTGGGGGAGCAATGCGGCGCGGGTCATCGTGATGATCGTGTCGACGATCTCGATCGTCACGGCGTTCGTGAGCTGGTGGGAGGTGGGCGCCGAGATCACGGTCGCCACCACGCTGGTCACGCTGGCGCTGGACATCCTCGTGCTGCTCGCACTGTCGAGCCGGGATGCCGCGGCTTTCGCGCGTCGCAACGAGAAGCGCGACTGAACCCGGCCGCGGCCCCGGTCGCGCGTCCGGTCCCGCCCCGGGCCGCCTTCCGGCGCGGCGGGTTAGCCTGAGAGGCGCCGCGCACGCGCGCGGCGGAGGGGATGACGCAGGTGTTCGACAGCCCGATGTCGGTCTCGGCCTACGAGGTGCTTCGCGTGACGGTCGACGTCGACGACGAGGCACTGCGTCGCGCCTACCGCACGCGCCTGCGCGAGACGCACCCCGACACCGGCGGCGATGCGGCCCTGTTCGTGCAGGTGCAGCGCGCGTGGGAACTCGTCGGAACGCCCGAGGCGCGCGCCGCCTACGATCGCGGCCGGGGATCGTCGTCCGGGGAATGGGGCGCGGGGCCGGCGGCATCCGCTCCCTCCCGTCCGGCGGACACGCGCCCGCGGGCACGCTCCCACGGCCAGCCCGGGGGCTGGCGGCGCGAGCGGTACCTGTCGCTGATCCGCGAGTGGGTCGGGCGCGGAGTCGACCTCGCGGATCCGTACGACCCGGCGCTCGTGCGCTCGGCGCCCCCCGAGATCCGGCACATCCTCGCCGACGCGCTCGCCGAGGAGGAGACGGCGCGGCTCGTCTCTGAGCTGGGCATGGGCTACACGGTGTGGCACGACGTTTTCGCGGACCGCGACGGACGTGACCCGGAGCAGAAGATCGATCACCTCGTGCTCGGCCCGAGCGGGCTGTACGCGATGCTGAGCGAGGACTTCGGGGGACCGGTGGGCGTCCGGCGCGGCGAGATCTCGGGCCCGAACGTGATCGGCTCGCCTGTGACGCAGCTGGTCTCGCGCGCCCGGGTCGTCGCACGCGCGGCGGGCGTGCGCTTCAGCGGCGCGATCGTCGTCCTGCCCGACGATGCGGTGCTCGACGCGATCACCGACCTGGGCAAGGTGCGCGGGACGCCCGTGGCGCTCGTGACCCGCAGCGCTCTGACGACCCTGCTCCGCCGCGGCATCCCCGGGGCACGCGAGGTCGGGGGCACGGAGCTGTTCGACATCCGCACCCGCCTGCAGCAGCGGGTGCGGCACGTCTGAGGCTCTTCCGTCGTTCGCCTCGCCGTTCGCCTCGCGGCTGCCGGCCGCCCGCCTCGCCGGCGCCCGCCTCGCCCGCGCCCGCCTCGCCGTCGCGCCCCTCGCCGCAGCCCGCCTCGCCGGGCCGGCGCCGTCGGCGTGGTCGCGTGGCGGGCGGGGCATGCCTAGGGTGGGGACATGAGTACCGACGAGACCTCGGACGCCTCGGCCTCCGACGACATGAAGCGCAAGTTCCGTGAGGCGCTGGAGAAGAAGAACGGGCAGCAGCGCTCAGGTCAGGCGCACCTCGACGGCAACTCGGCGGTGCACGGGACGCACGCTGCCGTGACCAAGCGCGAGTTCCGTCGCAAGAGCGGCTGAGCGCCGCCCCCGCTTACGGCTCGCGCCGGCCTCGTTCACGGCTCGCGCCGGCCTCGTTCACGGCTCGCGCCGGCCTCGTTCACGGCTCGCGCCGGCCCCGCTCACGGCACGCGCCGACCCCGCTCACGGCACGCGCCGCAGCGGCGCTTCGAAGAAGGCGAGTTCGAGCGCCATCGAGCGGTCGTAGGCCGCGGCCATCGCGGCCCGGACGGTGGGGGATGCCGCGTGCGCCGCGGCATCCGTGATCCGGGCGGCGGTGGCCGACGACGCCGCGAACCGCTCGTCGCCGTAGGCGGTGAGCCAGTCGGCGTACGGGTGGTCGGTGTCGAACGTGCCGCGCCAGCGGACGCCGATGTCGGTGTAGAGCACGAAGCACGGCAGGATCGCCGCGACCAGGACCGGGTACGAGCCCGACGCGGACGCCGCATGCAGGTGGTCGGTGTAGTTCCGGGTGGATGCCGCGGGCTCGAGCCCGGCCGGGTCGACGTGCGACTGGTGGAGTGCCGCTTCTTCTTCGAGGCAGGACACCGAGGCCGCGGCCCAGAAACGTTGTTCGTCGACCGAGGGTGCCAGCGCCGCCGCCCGCGCGAGGACGCGCGCGTACTCCCGCAGGTAGAGCAGGTCCTGACCGAGGTACCAGGCGAACGCGGTGCGATCCAGGTTCCCGGATGCCAGCCCCCGCACGAACGCGCAGGCGTCGACGTCGGCGCGGGTCGAGGCGGTGGCATCCCATCGCTCGGTGCTCCACGACCGGCCGAGGTCTCCGGGGATGACATCGATGTGCGGACGGAGCTCGTGCAGGTGGTCGATGGGGCCGTTGCCGTGGCCGACGTGCAGGGCGTCGGCGTGCTCGAGGGCGCCGGTGAGCCACTGCTTCGCGCGTCCCAGCGCCGCGGGCCAGGGAATGCCGTGGGCGGCGAGGGTCGCCATGGCGGACGACAGCGAGCAGCCCGTGCCGTGCGTGTGGCGGGTGGCGACGCGGCGCCCGGGCACCGGGTGCACGCCGGCGGCGTCGACGATGGCATCCGGGCTCTGCTCGCCGCCGAAGTGGCCGCCCTTCAACAGGACTGTCGTGTCGGCGTTCTCGGCGAGGCTCTGGGCTTGGGCGACCGCGGCGTCCCAGGTGGTGGCGACGGGCGCGTCGACGAGGACGGCGAGCTCGGGGAGGTTGGGGGTGACCAGATCGGCTCGGCGACAGAGCGCGCGGACGGCGTCTTCGGCGTCGCGGTGGAGCAGGCGGTCGCCGCTGGTCGCGACCATGACGGGATCGAGGACGACGAGGGGCGGGCGCACCGCGGCGAGCCAGGCATCGACCGTCGCCGCGATGTCGCCCGAGCCGAGCATTCCGATCTTGACCGCGTCGATCTCGACGTCGTCGCTGACGGCGCGCAGTTGCGCGTCGAGGAACGCCGTGGGCGGCACGTGCACCTCGCGGACGCCGCGGGTGTTCTGGGCGACGAGCGCGGTGACGACCGCCATGCCGTAGCCGCCGAACGCGGCGATGGATTTCAGGTCGGCCTGGACGCCGGCACCCCCGGTGGGGTCGGTGCCGGCGATGCTGAGGACGCGGGGGATCATGCCGCCGCCGCTCGGAGCTCGCGCACGACCGCGCCGGGATCATCGGCCGCGCACACCGCGGAGACGACGGCGACTCCCGCCGCTCCCGCGTGGCGCAGGGCGGCGACGTCGTCGACGCCGATGCCGCCGATCGCGACGCACGGCAGTGCGGTGGATGCCGCCAGCTCGGCGAGACCGTCGACGCCCAGCGGCTGCGGGTGGTCGGGCTTCGTCGCCGTGGCGCGGATGACGCCCACGCCGAGGTAGTCGACGGTGCCCTCCGGGAAGGCGGCGGCCGCGGCCAGGTGCGCCGGGGTGTTCGCCGTCCAGCCCACGAGGGCGCCGCGGCCGAGGAGGGCGCGCGCGGCGTCGACGGGAAGGTCGCTCTGCCCGAGGTGGATGCCATCGACCCGCGCGCCGCGGTCGCGCGCGGCCAGCACGATGTCGAGGCGGTCGTCGACGACGAAGGTGCAGCGCCCCGCGACGACGTCGGCGAGGTCGAGGGTCCGGGCGAAGAGCTCGCCGCCGGTGGCGAGCTTGTCGCGCAGCTGGACGACCGTGACGCCCGCGGTGACGGCCTCGTCGACGATGTCGCGCAGGCGCGGGAACGGGACGCGGTGGTCGGTGACGAGGTGGAGGGAGAGGTCGGTCATCGCGTGACCTCCACGCGGGCTCGAAGGTCGGCGGGCTCGACCTGCGCGAGCTCGTCGAGGAAGGCGACGGCGAACGATCCCGGCCCTCGTGCTCCGGATGCCGCCCGCTCCGACGCCACGGCCCACACGACGCTCGCTGCGATCGCGGCGTCGAACGGTTCGGCGACGGCCGCGAAGGACGCCATCGCGGCGCCCAGGGCGCAGCCGCCTCCGGTGACCTTGGTCAGCAGGACGCTTCCGCCGGGGATGCGGGCCGTGCGGGTGGCATCCACGATCAGGTCCGTCTCGCCGGAGACGGCGACGGTGCCTCCGGTGCGCACGGCGAGAGCGCGAGCGGCGTCGAGGGCGTCGTCGGCGGCGTCGGTCGCGTCGACGCCGCGGCCGCCCGCGCCCACGCCGGCCAGGGCGAGGATCTCGGACGCGTTGCCGCGGATGATCGCCGGGCGCGCGTCGAGCAGTTCGTGAGCGAGCGCCGTGCGCACGGGGAGGGCGCCGACCGCGACCGGATCGAGCACCCAAGGGGTGCCTGCCGCGACGGCCTCGCGCGCGGCGTCGCGCTGCTCGGCGGTGGGGGTGCCGAGGTTGACGAGCACCCCGCCGGCGATCCCCGCGAACATCCCGGCCTCGCCGGGGATGTCGCACATCGCGGGAGCTGCGCCGAGGGCGAGCAGCGCGTTGGCGGTGAAGTTGGTCACCACCGCGTTGGTGATGCACTGCGTGAGCGGTGATGCCGTGCGGAGGAGCGCCAGCGCTTTCGCGGAGGCTTCCGCAGGGTCTCCCGTGGGGTCCGCGGCAGGGGTGGACGGAGACGACGACGTGCGAACGACCATTCGCGACATCCCTTCGCTAGTACGAACTAGATCAGGTTCGACGGGTGTGTTCTCAGCCCTCGCGGGCACCCCGTGTCACTGCGGGCGACGCTAGCACAGCGGTTCCTGCGGCGGTGCGAGTGGGCGAGAGCGTCGGCGATGCGGCGAGGCGAGGCTGTGCGGCGAGGCGGTGTGGCGAGGCGGTGCGAGTGGGCGTCGGGGCGCGAGCGCGGACGCAGGGGTCCGAGTGGGCGTGGGCATGCGTGTGCGCGTGGGCGCGGGCGTTGCGATGCGAGTTGGCGTGGGCGCGGCGCAAGCGTGGGTTGCTGGTCGGTTCGGGTGGAGGGGTTGCGGGCGCGCGGGCAGTCTCTGGTGGGTGTCGGGTTAGAACGGGGCGTGGTCGGGGTCGTGGTCGGGTGGGGGTGGGTCGTCGGGAAGAAACCTCACCGCGGGTGAGTACGGGAGGGGTTCGTCGCGGTAGGTACGGCCGGTGGGGCTTGTCCATTCGAGGATCCCGTCGGGGAGTTGTTTCACTTTCCAGCGGGTGAATTGCTTCTGGGTGTGGTGTCTTTGGCAGAGGTGGCTGAGGTTGCGGATGTCGGTGGGGCCGCCGAGGGCGTAGTCGAGGGTGTGGTCGACTTCGGAGCGGATGGCGGGGACGGTGCATCCAGGCCACCGGCAGTGCCGATCCCGGGCGCGGAGGTGCCGGTCGATGGCGGTGGTGCGGTGGTAGGTGTCGGTGTGCAGGACGGCGCCGGTGATCGGGTGGGTGATCACGCGGTCCCAAGGGACGGTCGTTGATTCGGTGAGGGTGCGGGCGGTGTCGGCGTCGATGGGGCCGTGTCCGATGAGGTTCGCGGGGTCGGTGTTCTCGTTCCGCGGGTCGAGCATCGTCAGCGCCGGGACCACGACCTGAACCCGCGCGCGGATCGCGCCCAGCGTCCCCGGGCCATCCGCGTGGGTGGGGTCGGCGTCGGGGGCGCCGGTGAGAAGGAGGTCGGCGAGCAGGTCGGCGCGGACCTGTGCGGTGGTGCGTTCGTCGGTGGCGGTGACCGGGGTGTCACCGCGCGCGTCGATAACTGTGCGGGCTTGTTGGGTGAGGCGGTCGTAGATGCCGACGGCGAGGACCGTTGGCAGCGTCGCGACCAGGTCCGACATCCCCTCCTGCCCCGTCACGACCCGCACGCACCGTGCCTCGCGGCCACGCTGGTGGCGTTCGGTGATCGTCGTCGGCTGCAAGCCCTCGGCGAGCACGGCCAACCGGGAGCGTAGCCGCCCGGGGCTGAGACCCTCGGCGGTCGCAACGGCGAGGGCGTCGAACTCGGCGCGGACCTCGACCGGGAGGGGCGCACCGATCTCGAGGATCGTGTGCACGTGGGCGCGGGTGATCGTGCCCTGCTCCCACGCGGCGAGGGTGGCGGGGTAATCGTCGACGAGGGTCATCGCGCGGCCGATCTGCGTCTGCAGGGACCGGTCGGAGAGGTTCTCAGCCGCCGCGATCTCAGACGCCACCTCCCGCAACGCCATCTCCGCCACCCGCGAGGACGCGGGCCGCTCGGCCATCACATCGAGAGCGAGATGCCCCGCCTCCGCCAGAGCGCGCGTGCGCGCCACCTCCGCCGCGGCGACCGCGGCACCGGTGCGGAGCACCTCACCGAGCACCGCGAACAGGGCACGCGGCCCACTGCCGGGTGGTGTCGATGAGACGTCGATAGACATGTGTGCATGCTAGCCAGGGGGTCCGACATTCAAGGGGCTCCGGAGGGCTGTGTGGGGATGAATGCCGACATTGCCGAGGTGTGTAGAAGGGCCTTGGTTCCGACACCTGTGCGGGCCGCCCCCCAGCCGGCCCGGTTTCGGCGCAGGCTTTGTCTCCCCGCCGCGCAGCCCGGAGCTCGGCCCGGTGCTTGTCAGCGCCCGCTGACCGTCCACGCAGCCGGCGAGGCAGCCCACCGCCCAGCCCAGCGCCCACTCCCAGCGCTCCCGTCGCCGAGCTCGGCCACGACGCTTAACGCCCAGCCCAGCGCACACCGCCCGGCTCCAGCGCTCAGCCGCCGCCAGCGCTAGCCCCCAGCGCTGAGCCGTCGCCCGCTTTAGCGCTGAGCCGTCGCCCGCCCCAGCGCTCAGCCTCCGCCGAGCCCGCCGAGCGCTCAGCCGTCCGCCAGCGCCGCCCGCACCAACTCCACCGCGTCCGCCGGCGCGACGCCCAGCCGGCGCACGGCGTCGGCATACGCGCGCGCCGCGACGGCCGCCTGCGCCGCCGCGGAATCCCTGCCGCGGACGACGGTTCCGGCGCGGCCGCGCGTCTCGACGTAGCCTGCTTCCTCGAGTTCCTTGTAGGCGCGGGCGACGGTGTTCGCTGCGAGCCCGAGGTCGGCCGCGAGCGTGCGCACCGGAGCGAGACGCGTTCCCGCGACCACCGAGCCGGCGTCGATCGCGGCGATGATCTGCGCGCGCACCTGCTCGTACGGCGGCGTGGGGGAGGTGGCATCCACGCGGATATCGAGGCTCATCGGCCGTTCAGTCCGAAGAGATCGAGCGGGTGGGTCAGGCGCCACCACGGGTCGGGCGGATCGATCGTGGTCGACAGCTGCGCATCGACCGTGTCGGAGTCGAGGGGGCCGGTCGCCGTGAACGTGCCGACGGTGTCGCCGGCCGTGCGGGAATCACCGAGATCGAAACGCGTCGAGGTCGAGGCGACGGCGCTGTTCCAGAGGACGACCGTGGCATCCGCGGTCGTGACGACATCGGCATCCTGTCCCCAGAGCGTTTCGACGCGGCCGATCACCGTCCCGGACGTCACCGAGGGACGCGGCTGCAGCTCCTCCGCGATGCGGGCGTAGAGGTCGCGGCTGGCCTGGTTGCGCTCGTCGGGTCCGGGTTGGCCGAGAACCGCGGCGTAGGCGCGAACGGTCACCGTGCCGACGGTGAAGTCCTTGGCCGACAGGAGGTTCCACGCATCGAGGGTCCCCGTCTTCACCCCCACCACGCCGGGGTCGGCGAGCAACGGATTGCCGTTCTTGAACGACCCGGCCCCGGGCAGGGTGAGCTCGGGGGTGCGGACGATCTCGGCGATCACCGGGTTGGCGAGCGCCTTCTCGGCGAGAGCGATGAGAGCTGCCGGGGTCGCGGTGTTGCCCGCCTCGATCCCGGTCGGGTTCACGATGGTGACGCCCGTGATCCCGCGCTCGGCGAGGTAGGTGTTCGCCGCGGCGGCGAAGTCCGCGTTGGACGGGAAGAGATCGGATGCCAAGCGTTGGGCGTAGTTGTTCGCGGAGGCGATGAGCATGCCCTGGAGCATCTGCAGCTCGGTCAGGCTGCCGTCCACGGGCACGTCGAGGGAGGATTCCCCGCGCGCCCGGTACTGCCAGTAGTCCGCGCTGTCGGCCTGCGTGAAGGCGTACGAGGGGCCCTGCTCGCCCGGGGCGAGCGGAAGCCGATCGAGCACGACGAGAGCGGTCACGATCTTGGTGATGCTGGCGATCGACTCGGGGGCGCTCGCCGACGACGAGAGCTCACCGGGCACGCCGTCCAGCGCGATCGCGGCCTCGCCCTGGGCGGGCCATGCGGGGTCGGCGGGCGGTGCCGCGGTGGGCTGGACGGCCACGGACCGGACCGTGGGGCGCACCGCCGAGAGCGGCCACAGCAGCGTCGCGGCCGTGTACACGCCGACGAGTAGGAGGAGGAGGATCGCCGGGACGACCGTCGCGGGGCGGAACGCCCGGCGGCGGCGGCGTCCGGCGAGGAGGTCGGCGGGGCGCCCCGTCGCTCCCGAGACGACGAACGCGGGAGCCGGACGCGGCGCACCGGCGGCCTCGGGGTCGACCCACCCGAGCGCACCGAGGGCGGTCGCGGTGGAATCCGCCGGGGAGTCCGACGCGGAGGGCACGGATGCCGCGGGCGCGGCCTGCGCGGGCACCGCGGGGTTGACGGAACCGGGCGTGGATGCCGCGGGCGCGGCCTGCGCGGACGCCGCAGCGTCGAGGGAATCCGGCGTGGATGCCGCCGGCGCACTGCCGTCCGGCGCGACGGCATCCGGAACCGTCTCGGAATCCGCCGGCACGGGCGTCGGCGCGAGCGCCGGGAGCTCCCCGGCCGAGGCGTCGACCTCGCGGGCGGGATCGGGTGCCGACGACGTTGCGGCACCCGGCAGATCGGCGGCGTCGCGCGCGGCTCGTCGCGTGGCCGGAGTCTGCTCGTGCACCCGCCCACGCTACCCCGGGCGTCCCTCTATACTCGTCAGCACAACCACGGGAGTCCGGTGAGCCGGGCTGAGAGGAAGCGAATCCACGCTTCGACC
>Ga0308161_1001342_pt1 | contig 30259 bp, 22 predicted proteins | sample PhyFR2_FD_201034 | JGI IMG/M metagenome (GOLD analysis project Ga0308161, IMG submission 201034) | Phyllosphere microbial communities from UC Gill Tract Community Farm, Albany, California, United States - DLSLF.R2 | ecosystem: Host-associated > Plants > Phyllosphere > Unclassified | place: USA...
CACAGGCCGGGTTGAAGTTGCGCGCGGTCTTGCGGAACACCAGGTTGCCGGCCTCGTCGGCCTTCCAGGCCTTGACCAGGGCAACGTCGGCGCGCAGCGCGGTTTCCATCACATAGTGCTTGCCATCGAACTCCCGGGTTTCCTTGCCCTCGGCGACCACGGTGCCGTAACCGGTGGCGGTAAAGAACGCCGGGATACCCGCCCCGCCGGCACGCAGGCGCTCGGCCAGGGTGCCCTGCGGATTGAATTCCAGCTCCAGCTCGCCGGCCAGGAACTGCCGTTCGAATTCCTTGTTCTCGCCCACGTACGACGAAATCATCTTGCTGATCTGCCGGGTTTCCAGCAGCTGGCCCAGGCCAAAGCCATCGACGCCGGCGTTGTTGGAGATCACGGTCAGGCCCTTGGCGCCACTGTCGCGCAACGCGGCGATCAGTGCCTCGGGAATGCCGCACAGGCCAAAGCCCCCCACGGCCAGGATCTGGCCATCGGCGACCACGCCCTGCAGGGCCTGCGCCGCAGAGGCGAAACGCTTGCTGCGCGTGCCGCTGGAAGTTGATTGCTGCATCTCTACTGCCCTACCCGGTGAGAATGCCGCCATTCTAGCGGCACACCCGTTACCGGCTGGGATGCGCCGCAGCATGAACCGGCATGCCGGGCTGCCAATCCGTAGAATGTTCCCTTTCCCGCTTGCGGTGCCCTTGGCAACGCGTGCTGTAGATGGAGAGGACAGGACGACGCATGGCCGAAGTATTCACCGGAGGGGAACTGTCCCGCTGGCTGGATGCCGGGACGCTGGAAAAGGGCAACCACCAGGTGTCGGCAGTGCGCGAGCTGCGCTACCGGTCACCGCTGCTGACCGCCCAGGTCGAGGGCTGGCAGGTGGCGATCGACCTGGATGCCAGCGCCCGCACCCCGCACAGCCCCCTGCAGAGTCGCTGCACCTGCCCGGCTGGCACGCACTGCGAGCATGTCGCCGCGGTGTTGCTGGCCGCACTGCGGAACTCGCTGGAGGGTGAACCGGGTTCGCTGCGTGCGGCCGCCGATCCGATACTGCCTACCCTGCAGATCCAGGCGATGACGCCGATCCTGCATCTGCACAGCATGGAATACCGGCCTGCCTGGCTCACCGAACGTGACCCCTCGCAGTGGCTCGACGTCGCCACCGTCGCGTTCGAGTACGACGAACACGTGCGATTTCTCGAAGACCCCTCGCTGTTCGTGCACGACGCCGAGGGCCAGCTCTACCTGCTGCCGCGTGACCTGGCCGGGGAGGCACGGCGCGAGGCTGAACTGCACAGCGTCCACCTGCACCGCGAGCGGCAACCGCGCATCGTGCTGGACGGCGGCGGGCCGTTGTTCGAGCTGCGCAGTTTCGACTGGACCCGCTTCCTGCTGGAGGACGTGCTGCGGCTGGAAGCACTGGGCTGGAAGATCGAGACTGACGACGCCTTCCGCCACCGCATCACCCGGGTGGAGGACATCGACCTGGATGTCCGGTCGGTGTCCGCTGACAGCAACGAGCTCGACCTGGCCCTGACCATCGACGTCGATGGCCGCAGCATTGCGCTGGTTCCGCTGCTGCAGGGTGTACTGCAGTCCGATCCGCGCTGGCTGCGCGGCCAGCTGGATGCCATTGGCGATGACGAGAACGTATTGCTGACGACGGCAGACAATGAACGTCTTGCCCTGCGGGCAGCGCGGCTGAAGCCGGTGATCGCGCTGCTTGCGGATCTGTTCGGCGACCGTGGGCAACCGCTGCGCCTGCAGGCGCATGATCGCGGCCGCCTGCAGGCTCTGCAGGACGCTGCGCAGTTACGGCTGCACAGCAGCAACGATACCCGTGCACGCGTGCAGCGCCTGCTGGACGCCCCGGCGATGAGCGCTGTCCCAGCGCCCCAGGGTTTGCGCGCGACGCTGCGCAGCTACCAGCTTGAAGGCCTGTCCTGGCTGCAGTACCTGCGCCAGCAGGGCCTGGGCGGCGTGCTGGCCGATGACATGGGCCTGGGCAAGACACTGCAGACCCTGGCCCATCTGCTGCTTGAAAAGCAGAGTGGCCGCCTGGACAAGCCGGCGCTGGTGGTCGTGCCAACCTCATTGCTGCACAACTGGCAGAGCGAAGCGGCGCGCTTCACCCCGGATCTGCGTGTACTGACCCTGCACGGCCCCGCACGTGACACGCAGTTCGACGCCATTGCCGCCCATGATCTGATACTCACCACCTATCCCCTGCTGTGGCGCGACGAACCGGCGCTGCAGGCGCATTCCTACCATCTGCTGATCCTGGATGAGGCACAGCAGGTGAAGAATCCCAGGTCGCGCGCGGCGGCCACGCTGCGCACGCTGCAGGCGCGTCATCGCCTGTGCCTGACCGGCACCCCGCTGGAGAACCATCTGGGCGAGCTGTGGACGCAGTTCGACTTCCTGCTGCCCGGCCTGCTCGGCAGCGAAAAACAGTTCAACCAGCACTGGCGCCATCCCATCGAGCGCGGCAGCGACCAGCGTCGTGCTCAGCTGCTGGCCCAGCGGCTGCGACCTTTCATCCTGCGCCGGCGCAAGGACCAGGTCGCTTCCGAGCTTCCACCGAAGACGGTCATCACCCGCACCGTGGCAATGGAAGGCGCCCAGCGCGATCTGTACGAAGCCGTGCGTGCGGCGATGGAAAAGCAGGTCCGCGATGCGATCAACGGCAGCGGGCTGGCGCGCAATCACATCGTGGTACTGGACGCGTTGCTGAAGCTGCGCCAGGTCTGCTGCGATCCGCGCCTGCTGCCAGGCGAGACACCCGCGCGCGCTGCCGGTTCGGCCAAGCTGGACCTGCTGCGCGAGATGTTGCCTGCCATGGTCGAGGAAGGGCGGCGCATCCTGCTGTTCTCGCAGTTCACCGGCATGCTGGCGTTGATCGGCCAGGCCCTGCGGGAACTCAGCCTGCCCTACGTGCAGCTCACCGGCGATACCCAGGACCGGGTCACGCCCGTGCAGCGCTTCATGCAGGGCGAGGTTCCCGTGTTCCTGATCAGCCTGAAGGCCGGTGGCGTGGGCCTGAACCTGACCGCTGCCGACACCGTCATCCATTTCGATCCCTGGTGGAATCCGGCCGCCGAGAACCAGGCCACCGACCGTGCCCATCGCATCGGCCAGGACCAGCCGGTGTTCGTCTACAAGCTGATCACCGCCGGCAGCGTCGAGGAACGGATCGCCGAGCTGCAGCAGCGCAAGGCCGACCTGGCCGACTCCATACTGGAAGGGAGCGGCAGCGCAGCACCGCGCTTCGACGCTGCCGACCTGGAGGCGCTGCTGGCACCGCTACCCGGTGCGCCCAGACGCCCTGCTGGGAAACGCAGGACTACCCGCGCCTGATCCCCGGCTGGCCAGGCAACAACCGGGCCGCGTACCGGAAGATATGAGCGCAGACCTGGCCCTCCGCATGGGCGTACAGCGGGCGACAAACCTGTGCAGCACCGGAAGTCAAGTGATCGACCCTGGCCTGTGCGGCAGCGAGCAGCTTGCCATCCGATCCGCTGGAGTGCGCCGCACCAGGAGCCTGCAACGCCGCCGGATTCACCGTGGATCTGGCGTGGCAGGCGCTGCCGGGTCAGCCCGCCAGACTGCAACCGTGGCCGCCAGGAACAGCAGCAGCACGACGGGCTGACGGACCCGGACGGCGCTGGTCTGCAGATGCCAGGCCAGATCCTGCGGCGTACTCAGGTAGACCAGGAAGAGCCGGCGATTTCCGCCATCACACGCTTCAAGCCGTCCTGCCATGCGGGCAGCTGCAGGCTGAAATCACGTTGCAGCCTGCGGTTGTCCAGCACCGACCACGCCGGCCTGCGGGCTGGCGTCGGGTACTCGGCGCTGGTTATGGCCTGCACCCTCGGCACTTCCACCATCATGCCGGTGGCCAGTGCCTCGGCAAAAATCGCCTCGGCGAAACCATGCCAGCTGGTTTGCCCATTCGCTGTCAGGTGCCAGGTGCCGGACAAGCGGCCCGGGTGCTGCAGCGCATGCGCAGTGACATCGGCGATCAAGGCCGCCGGGGTAGGCGTACCAACCTGATCTGCCACTACCCGCAGCTCGCTGCGAGCAGCGCCAACGCGCAGCATGGTCCGCAGGAAATTGGTGCCATGTGCGGCATACACCCACGCCGTGCGGAAAATCAGATGGCGCCCGCCCGCCGCGCGCACGGCCTCTTCACCACCACGCTTGCTGCTGCCGTACACACCCAGCGGCGCGGTCGGCTCGTCTTCGCGGTAGGGCGTGTTGCCCTGTCCATCGAACACGTAGTCGGTGGAGTAGTGCACGAGCGGGACATCGTGGGCTGCGCACCAGCGCGCGATGACCCCGGGCGCTTCGGCATTGGCACGAAATGCTGCTGCAACATCCTGCTCGGCGCGGTCGACTGCGGTATAGGCCGCGGCATTGACCACGATCGACGGCTGCAGCCGATCCAACAACGCCGGCAGGCTGTCCGGCCGATCGAAATCGGCCACTTCGCAGCATCCTCCGTCGGGCAACTGGCCGCTGCGCGTGGTTGCCACCACGGTACCCAGCGGCGCCAGAGCGCGCAGCAGCTCCTGGCCTACCTGGCCATTGCCGCCGAATACCAGGATCGTCATGGCACGTAGACCGGCAGCCGATCTTCGGCCAACTGATCCAGGAAAGGCGCCTTCTGGTCCTTGGCCGAAAGAATCGGAGCACCTACCGGCCAGTCCACCGCGATATCGGCGTCGTTCCAGCGGATGCCGGCATCGGCTTCGGCCACGTAGATGTCGGTGCACAGATAATTGAACAGGGCCGTTTCGGACAGCACTGCAAAGCCGTGCGCGAAGCCTTCCGGAATCCAGAACTGCTTCTTGTTCTCTGCACTCAGCACCACCGCTTCCCACTGGCCGAACGTCGGTGAGCCGCGACGGATATCTACCGCGACGTCGTACACCTCGCCTTCCAGTACAGAGACCAGCTTGCCCTGTGGGCGCGGCCACTGGTAATGCAGGCCACGCAGAACGCCCCGCGCGGAAGTCGATACGTTGCTCTGCACGAAGCGCTCCGGCAGGCCCAGCGCGGCAAAGCGCTCGGCGTTCCAGGTTTCAAAGAAATAGCCGCGCGCATCGCCGAACACCGCCGGCTCGATCACCATGCAGCCGGGCAACTGGGTTTCAATCACTTTCACGGAACGACTCCACGCAGGGCGAGCTTGTGCAGGTACTGGCCATAGCCATTCTTGATCAGCGGTGCAGCCAGTGCTTCCAGCTGCTCGGCGCTTATCCAGCCCTGGCCGAACGCGATTTCTTCCGGGCAGCAGACCTGCAGGCCCTGCCGGGTCTGGATGGTCTCGATGAAGTTGGAGGCTTCCAGCAGTGACTGGTGGGTGCCGGTATCAAGCCAGGCATAGCCACGGCCCAGTTGTTCCAGATGCAGGTTGCCCTCTGCCAGGTAGCGCTTGTTGAGATCGGTGATCTCCAGCTCGCCACGGGGTGAGGGCTTCAGTTCGGCGGCATGGTCGCTGGCATTGCCGTCGTAGAAGTACAGGCCGGTAACGACGTAGTTGGAACGCGGATTCTGCGGTTTCTCGACCAGACCGACGACCTTGCCATCTTTGTCGAACTCGGCCACACCGTAGCGCTCGGGATCATTCACCCAGTAGCCGAAAACGGTGGCGCCCGCGTCGCGTGCGTCGGCGCGCCGCAGCATGTCGGTCAGGCCATGGCCGTGGAAGATGTTGTCACCCAGCACCAGGCAGCTCGGCTTGCCGCCGACGAAGTCACGGCCGATCAGATAGGCCTGCGCCAAACCATCAGGGCTCGGCTGCACGGCGTACTGGATGTCCATGCCCCACTGCGAGCCATCGCCCAGCAACTGCTGGAACAAGGCCTGTTCGTGCGGGGTATTGATGATCAGCACTTCACGGATGCCCGCCAGCATCAGCACGCTGAGCGGGTAATAGATCATCGGCTTGTCATACACCGGCAGCAGCTGCTTGCTGACGCCCTTGGTGATCGGGTACAGCCGGGTGCCGGAGCCGCCGGCGAGAATGATGCCCTTGCGTTGGGTCATGTCGTGTCCTTGGTTCAGGCCGCGGTGCCGATGCGCTGCAGGCGATAACTGCCGTCGAGCACGCCGTTCACCCATTCCTGGTTGTCCAGGTACCAGTCGACGGTGAAACCGATGCCCTGTTCAAAGGTGTAGGCCGGTTCCCAGCCCAGGTCGTTCTTCAGCTTCGAGGCATCGATCGCATAGCGGCGGTCATGGCCCGGGCGGTCGGCAACGTAGGTGATCTGGCTGCTGCGCGGCTGGCCGTCCGCACGCGGGCGGCGCTGGTCCAGCAGCGCGCAGATCGCCTGCACCACTTCGATGTTCTGCTTTTCGGAGTTGCCGCCGACGTTGTAGGTCTCGCCCACCTGGCCCTTGGCCAGCACGGTACGGATCGCTTCGCAGTGGTCGGACACGAACAGCCAATCACGCACCTGCTTGCCATCGCCGTACACCGGCAGCGGCTCGCCGGCCAGCGCCTTGGCGATCACCAGCGGGATCAGCTTCTCCGGGAAGTGGTACGGACCGTAGTTGTTGGAGCAGTTGGTGGTCAGTACCGGCAGCCCGTAGGTATGGTGGAACGCACGCACCAGGTGGTCCGAGGCGGCCTTGGACGCCGAGTACGGCGAGTTCGGGGCATACGGGGTGGTTTCGCTGAACTTGCCGGTCTCGCCCAAGGTGCCGTACACCTCGTCAGTGGAGACATGCAGGAAGCGGAAGGCCGCGCCCTGATCGGCCGACAGCGCCTTCCAGTAATCGCGCACGGCCTCGAGCAGGCCGAGAGTGCCGACGACATTGGTCTGGATGAACGCGCCCGGGCCGTCGATGGAACGGTCGACGTGGCTTTCGGCCGCGAAGTTCAGCACCGCCTCGGGCTGGTGCTCGGCCAGCAGGCGTGAAACCAGCGCGCTGTCGCCGATGTCACCCTGGACGAACACGTGGTTGGGATTGCCGTCCAGGCTGGACAGGGTCTTCAGGTTGCCGGCGTAGGTCAACGCATCGAGATTGACGACCTTGATGCCGCTGGAGACGGCCTCGAGAACGAAGTTACCGCCAATGAATCCGGCACCGCCGGTGACAAGCCACGTGGGCACTACCTGTTCTCCTGTTCGATGTTTCGCCCCCAGGCACTCGCAGCACCCCGGGAGCGCGACAGAATACATCGGCGACCTCTTCACGACTGCCCGCCGCAGGTGAACGAAGGCTCCGAGCGGCCCGTTTCCGCCGCACCGCAGCAAAACCATACGCATTCGCATGGTCGCCTTCGGCCAGTTAGAATCGAGGTCCCACCCCCGAACCGGTTGCTGTGCGAGGACCGGACGTTTCCCGTTACTGTGAGCCGGCCAGCGACCGGCACTACAAGGATCTCGTACCAGATGAAAATCCTCGTCGCGTACAAGCGCGTGGTGGACTACAACGTCCGCATTCAGGTCAAGCCGGACGGCTCCGGCGTGGTCACCGATGGCGTCAAGCTGTCGCCCAATCCCTTCGATGAAATCGCCCTGGAAGAGGCCCTGCGCCTGCGCGACAAGGGCATCGCCAGCGAAGTCGTGGTGGCCACCATCGCCCCGGCCGACGCCCAAGCGCACCTGCGCAATGGCCTGGCCATGGGCGCAAACCGTGCAATCCACGTCGTTACCGACCAGGCCATCCAGCCGCTGACCGCCGCCCGCACCCTGCTCAAGCTGGTTGAGAAGGAACAGCCGGACCTGGTGATCCTGGGCAAGCAGGCCATCGACGACGACGCCAACCAGACCGGCCAGATGCTGGCCACGCTCTGGGGGCGTCCGCAGGCCACCTTCGCCAGCAAGCTCGACATTGCCGACGGCAAGGCCACGGTAACCCGTGAAGTCGATGCCGGCCTGGAAACGCTGGAAGTCGACCTGCCGGCCGTGGTCACCACCGACCTGCGCCTGAACGAGCCGCGCTTCATCAAGCTGCCCGACATCATGAAGGCCAAGGCCAAGCCGCTGGAAACCCTGCAGCTGGCCGACCTCGGCGTGGACGCCGCCGACACCTTCAAGACCACCCAGTACGCCGCACCGTCCAAGCGCAGCAAGGGCGTGATGGTCAAGGACGCGGCCGAACTGGTTGCCGCACTCAAGCAGAAGGGGTTGCTGTAATGAGCAGGATTCTCGTCATCGCCGAGCACCACGACGGCAAGCTCAACGCCGCTACCGCCAAGACGGTCAGCGCGGCCGCCGCCATTTCCGGCGCCAGCATCGATGTGCTGGTGCTGGCCGCCGACCCGACCGCCGTTGCGGCTGAAGCGGCCAAGATCGTCGGCGTCGCCAAGGTCCTGACCGTGGCCAACGCCGCCAACGCACAGGCGCTGGCCCAGGTACTGGCCCCGCAGATCGCACAGCTGGCCACGGGTTACACCCACGTACTCGGCCCGTCGACCACCTTCGGCAAGGACCTGATGCCGTGCGTGGCCGCCCTGCTTGGCGTCAACCAGGTCTCCGACCTGATGGCCGTCGAAGGCAGCCACACCTTCAAGCGCCCGATCTACGCCGGCAACGCGATCATCACCGTGGAAGCACCAACCGACCAGATCGTGGTCGCCACCGTGCGTGCCGCGTCGTGGCCGGAAGCCGCCCAAGGCGGCAGCGCCTCGGTTGAGGCCGCAAGCGTCGACGCCTCCCTGCCGACCCACACCCGCTTCGTCGGCCTGGCCGCCGGTGCCAGCGACCGCCCGGACCTGCAGAGCGCCAAGCGCGTGGTCTCCGGTGGCCGTGGTGTTGGTTCGGAAGAGAACTTCAAGGTCATCTTCCAGCTGGCCGACAAGCTCGGCGCCGCCGTGGGTGCCTCTCGCGCTGCGGTGGATGCCGGCTACGTGCCCAGCGACCTGCAGGTCGGCCAGACCGGCAAGATCATCTCGCCGGAGCTGTATGTGGCCGTCGGCATCAGCGGCGCCATCCAGCACCTGACCGGCATCAAGGATGCCGGCACGATTGTCGCCATCAACAAGGACGCGGATTCGCCGATCTTCGAGATTGCCGACATCGGCCTGGTCGGGGATCTGTTCACGATCCTGCCGGAGCTGGAAGCGGCGCTGGGCTGATGCGTCTACAGGAATGCCGTGCAATCAACAAGTTGCACGGCATTCCAACATTTTGGAGGGCCCGCAGGGACGCTGGGCAGGATCACTCGTTCCAACAGGGCCAGTCGCTATAATCCGGGGTCAACCCGTGAAGGACTGCATTGATGACGCTCCCGTGTTTCAAGGCCTACGACATCCGCGGCCGCGTCCCGGACGAACTTGACGAACGCCTGGCTCGCCGTATCGGCGCCGGTACTGCGGCGTTGCTCGGCCCGGGCCCGGTGGTTGTGGGACACGACATCCGACTGAGCAGCCCGGCCTTGTTGCAGGCGGCCATCGAAGGCCTGACCGCAAGCGGTCGCGATGTCATCGACATCGGCATGTGCGGCACCGAGGAAGTGTATTTCCAGACGTTCCACCGCAAGGCGGCAGGCGGCATCATGGTGACGGCCAGCCACAATCCGATGGATTACAACGGGATGAAGCTGGTACGCGACGGCGCCAAGCCGATCAGCGGCGACACCGGCCTTTTCGATATCCGCGATTTTGCTGCTTCCGACGCTCCGCTTGGCGACGGCAAGGGATCGGTCTCCAGCGACACCGACAAGACTGCCTATATCCAGCACCTGCTGGGCTATGTCGATGTGGCCAAACTGAGGCCGCTGAAGATCGTCACCAATCCGGGCAACGGCGGTGCCGGCCTGATCATCGACGAACTGGCCCCGCACCTGCCCTTCGAGTTCATCCGCATCCAGCATGAACCCGATGGCAGCTTCCCGAACGGCATTCCCAATCCGCTGCTGCCGGAGAACCGCGCGGCCAGCCGCGACGCAGTGCGTGCCAGCGGTGCGGACTTCGGCATCGCCTGGGATGGCGACTTCGACCGTTGCTTCTTCTTCGATGCCGACGGCAATTTCATCGAGGGCTATTACCTGGTCGGCCTGCTGGCCACTGCCCTGCTCGTCCGCCAGCCCGGCGGCAAGATCATCCACGACCCGCGCCTGACCTGGAACACCGTGGAGATGGTCGAACAGGCAGGCGGCGTACCGGTGATGAGCAAGACCGGCCATGCCTTCATCAAGGAACGCATGCGCGCCGAGGACGCCGTCTATGGCGGCGAGATGAGCGCCCACCACTACTTCCGCGAGTTCGCCTACTGCGACTCCGGCATGATCCCGTGGCTGCTGATCGCGCAGCTGGTATCGAGCAGCGGCAAGTCGCTGGGCGAACTGGTGGCCGACCGCATGAAGGCCTATCCCTGCAGTGGTGAAATCAACTTCCGCGTCGAGGATGCCAAGGCCACCGTGGCCCGCGTGCTGGCCCATTTCGAGCCGCAGCAGCCGCTGCTGGATCGTACCGACGGGGTAAGCGCCGATTTCGCGGAATGGCGCTTCAACCTGCGCAGCTCCAACACCGAGCCGCTGCTGCGCCTGAACATCGAAACCCGCGGAAACGCGGCCCTGCTGCAGGACCGAATCCGTGAACTGACCGACTTGATCGGCGGCACGCCGGCAAATCACTGAGTAAAGGACGCACCATGACTCCAATCGTTCCCGTCATTCTTTCCGGCGGCTCCGGCACGCGCTTGTGGCCGCTGTCGCGCGAGGCATACCCGAAGCAGTTCCTGCCGCTGGTCGGCGATGACACGATGCTGCAGGCCACCTGGAAGCGCGTCGCATCGATCGCCGGTGCTGCGCCGATCGTGGTCGCCAACCAGGAACACCGTTTCATGGCGGCCGAACAGCTGCGCGAGTGCAAGGTCCTGCCGCAGGCGCTGATCCTGGAGCCGGTGGGTCGCAATACCGCTCCGGCCATTGCCATCGCCGCCCTGCAGGCGCTGGCCGGTGGCAATGATGCGTTGCTGCTGGTGCTGCCCTCCGACCATGTCGTGCGCAACGAAGCAGCCTTCCATGCAGCCGTGAAACAGGCCGCGGTTGCCGCTGAAGCCGGCAAGCTGGTGACCTTCGGCATCGTGCCGACTGCTGCGGAAACCGGCTATGGCTACATCAAGGCTGCCAGCGGCGAAGGCGTACGCGCGGTCGACCGGTTCGTGGAGAAGCCCGACCAGGCCACCGCCGAGAAGTACGTCTCCTCCGGCGAGTACTACTGGAACAGCGGCATGTTCCTGTTCAAGGCCTCGCGTTACCTGAAGGAGCTGGAGACCCTGCAGCCGGCGATCCTGGCGGCCTGCCGCGCCGCGCTCGACAAGGCCGCTCGCGACAACGATTTCATCCGCCTGGATGCGGAAGCCTTCGCCGCCAGCCCGAACGATTCCATCGACTATGCGGTGATGGAAAAGACCGCCGATGCCGCCGTGGTCCCGCTGGATGCCGGATGGAACGACGTGGGCTCCTGGTCGGCACTGTGGGAGGTGTCCGACAAGGACGCCGACGGCAATGCCTGCCACGGCGACGTGATCGCGCTGGACTGCAAGGACAGCTATGCCTACGGAAACCGCCTGATCGCGATGGTCGGCCTGCAGGACGTGGTTGTGGTGGAAACCGATGACGCCGTGTTTGTCGGTCACAAGGACCGCGTGCAGGACGTCAAGGAGATCGTTGGCCAGATCAAGCGCGATGGGCGCAGCGAAGCCGCCGCGCACCGCAAGGTCTACCGCCCGTGGGGCGCCTATGACTCCATCGACAATGGTGCCCGGTTCCAGGTCAAGCGGATCACCGTCAAACCGGGTGCGACCCTGAGCCTGCAGATGCACCACCACCGTGCCGAGCACTGGATCGTGGTCAGCGGCACGGCCGAAGTGACGCGCGGCGATGAGGTCATCCTGTTGTCGGAGAACCAGAGCACTTACATCCCGCTGGGTGTGACCCATCGCCTGAAGAACCCGGGCAAGCTGCCGCTGGAACTGATCGAAGTGCAGTCGGGCAGCTATCTGGGCGAGGACGACATTGTGCGGTTCGAAGATCAGTATGGCCGTGCGGGAGTCTGATCAGTGAGTGCACTTGGCGCCGGCCAATCGAGGCCGTTGTGTGTTGATCTGGACGGCACCTTGTTACGCAGCGACCTGCTGTACGAGACCTTCCTGAGGATGCTTGCACGGCAGCCGTGGATGCTGTTTTTGCTGCCGTTCTGGCTGCTTCGCGGGAAAGCGCACCTCAAGCATCAACTGGCCGTACATGGCGCTGGTGATCCTGCACTGCTTCCCTACGACCTGCGCGTGGTGCAACTGTTGCAGGCCAGCAGCGACCGTAGGCGGGTGTTGTGCACTGCATCCGATGCTGCGCTGGTGGACCCGATCGCGCGTCACCTTGGCGTGTTCGACGACGTGTTCTGCAGCGACGGGCAGACAAATTTGGCCGGCCACCGCAAGGCCGAATTGTTGGTGAAGCAGTTCGGGGAACGCGGCTTCGACTATGTGGGCAACGCCCGGGTCGACCTTGCGATCTGGAAGCATGCGCACTCTGCATGGGTGGTCAATGCCGACGCGGGCGTTGCGCGGGCGGCCGCTGATTGTTCGAAACTGGTCGAGCATTGGCCTCGCGAAGGTGGCGGATTGCGGGCGTGGCTCAAGGCGATGCGGGTACACCAATGGTTGAAGAATCTGCTGGTGTTCGTGCCGCTGTTGGCCAGCCACCGTTTCTTGGAACTGGAGACCACACTCAGCGCTGTGCTGGCGTTCATCGCCTTTGGTTTGTGCGCCTCCGGTGTCTACCTGTTCAACGATTTGCTCGACCTCGATGCCGACCGTCAGCACCCCCGCAAGCGTAAGCGGCCGTTTGCCTGCGGCCGTCTGGAACTGCGCTCAGGGCTGTTGGCCACACCGGTGCTGACTTTGACCGGCTTTCTACTCGCCGCCGCGGTCGCACCAGCATTCATGCTGGTGCTGGGAATCTACTTCTGCCTCACCTTGGCCTACTCGCTGCGGTTGAAGCAGGTAGTGATGATCGATGTAGTAATGCTCGCCGCGCTCTATACCATCCGCATTGTCGGGGGTGCGGCAGCAATCGACGTCACCCTGTCGTTCTGGCTGCTGACCTTCTCCATGTTCATCTTCCTCAGCCTGGCGATGCTGAAACGCTATACCGAGCTACGCCTGACCTTGGCCAGTGGCAAACTGAAACCCAGCGGGCGGGGCTACCATGTCGAGGACCTTGGCTTGGTGCAGAACTTGGGGACCGCATCCGGCTTGGCCTCCGTACTAGTGCTTTGCCTGTACATCAACGCACCGGAAAGCCAGAACCTCTACAACCACCCGCTGTTCCTGTGGCTGCTCTGTCCAATCCTGCTCTATTGGATCTGCCGCGCCTGGCTGCTTGCCCACCGAGGCCAGATGCACGACGATCCGGTTGTTTTTGCGGTTAAGGACTCAGGCAGCCTGATCACCGTACTGTTGGGTGGACTATCGGTGCTGGCCGCAATCTGACCGGATGTTCAGGCAAGCGACTAACGCTCCAGCACGAAAATGATCGACTCCCCGCTGCCGGCGGGGAGTAGTGGTCGGGCGAAAATGAACTGGAATAACGTCGGCCAACCAAGCATAAGGACTTCTGCCTTGCCTAACCAAGGCAGGACATACGGAAAATCCCAAAGGCCGTCGGCGAATCGGTGCACGACGCTGAATCCAGCCGCTTCGAACGCGGCCTGCCACTGGGAATGGGACTTCAGGTTGATATGGGTTGGATCGGTGAACGCGATCCAATCTTTACCCTTGCGACGGTGTGCAAACCCCTCGGCATCAGGGGTAACCACCATTGCCTTGGCCCCAGGACGGAGTACGCGGTGCCACTCGGCCAGGACGGCGTCGAGAGCGGGATCTTCGATGTGCTCCACGACATGCACCGACACCAGTGCATCCATGCTGGCATCAGCCAGCCCGGCCATCGACTCATGCACGTCAACCCCTGTCCTGCGCCGCGCCTCCGCGCTGGCCCACGGACTTTGCTCGATACCCACTGCATTGAAATGACGGCGGAGGTGATCCAAGAAGAAGCCAGGACCACAACCGAAGTCAAGGATACGGCCGGGCGGCAGGTAACGCTTGGCCAGACGAGTGAAGAGTCTCAGCGCCGGACGATCGCCGTCCTGCCCGTTACCGCTGTAATACCGCTCGTTGTACTGCTCCGATACCTCGGTCACCATACGCTCCCTATGTCGCGCCAACGCACTCGAGAACCGCTTCAGAACTGCCGCCATGAAGGGTGATGGAGAGGACGCCCGAGCGCAAGGCCCCCCCCGACCCGGGAGTCAGAGTGCCTGGGGAGAGCCGCCGTAGCAAGTTCACTGCTATAGGTTTGTGACGGCTGCTTTGGGAGGCGGATCAGGCCGTTGGGTGGGGCGGCTCACGTCCAACCAGCATCGCCTCCTGCAGGTCATAGAAGCGTCGGAGTGGATAGGCCCGCAATGCCTGTTCACGTACCCCGTTACGGGTTACTCCATGGCGGCTGGCCATCAGGCGCAGCATTGCCTCAGCCAGCGCGGGTGCATCACCGATGGGCACGACTTCACCGTTACCGGTGTTCTGCACAATGGTTCGAACACCGGGCAGGTTTGAGGCGATTACCCGAGATCCGCTGAGCATCGCCTCCAATTGCACCATGCCGAATGCCTCATAGCGGTTGATGCTGGGAAGTACCAGCACGTCGAGCTGGGAATAAAAGGTTTGAAGCTCTTCTTCAGTGACCCGGCCACGTACTTCAACTGCATCACCGAGAGCAGCGATTGAACCATGGATGGCATCCATGATGCCGCCGCCGGCAATGTTGTGAGTGTCGCCGACCAGCACCAGACGCACCCGTCCGGCGTGCTGCTCATGGACTTGTGCAAATGCCTCCAGCAGCACCGGCAGTCCTTTCTCGGCAACGAACCTGCCCACGAAGCCAAAGCGGAAGACCTCATCGTCCTCAATCTGCGCCACAGGCCAAGGCATTGCCTTCATGGGAGCCAGAACTTCACGCTGTTTGTGTCGAATGCCTTGCAACCAGGCAGATGAACCGGCGTAATCATGCGTCAAGACACCGACCTGACGTGCCCGTCTCACTGCCAGCCAGCATGAGATCCGAGTCACATTGACCGCCACGCGATCAATCAATCCACCGACCACTGCCATATCGCATTGGTAGTTAACAACCAGCTTACGGCTAGGAACCAGCATTGACAGCAGCCCGGACTCCAACATCGGCATGTGCAGATTGACTACATCGCTCTGTCTGGCCAAATGCACGAACTGTGTAATGAGTTTCCAACTCAATACGCCCTTATGCATCCGTGCGAATACCGGTGCACGCACCACACGCACACCATTCATCGCCTCCTCCAGCGGCAGTTCCGCATCGTGCTGGGTAGTGAGTACGGTAACGTCATGCCGCTTAGCAAGATCCTCCGCCAGCATGCGAGCAAACTCAGTAACGCCACTCATGTAAGGCGAGTAATACGTCAGGACGACAAGAATCTTCATGGATCAACTCGCGCTTACCAGCACAACGCCGGCGACAATGAGACCGATACCTGCCATGCGCAGGGGACTGACCTGCTCACCCAGGAACAACACTGCCAGAACCGGCGTCACCACGTAGGTCAGGGCGATCATTGGCTGCAATTTGGTGAGAGGCATGAACTTGAGCAACACCACCCAAGACACCAGCGGAATCATCTGGAGCACGAATCCACACACCAGCGGCGGATTGCGCAACGCTGACTCGAGCAGGGGCAGCAGCCCCTGCGTGTACTGAACCCTCTCCGCACCCATCTTGAGTAGCAGAGTTCCGAATGCTCCCAACAATACCAACCCGAACACGATAAGCAATTGCATGCACAGTCACCTTGAAGAATGGAGTGGAGAAATCATCATCGGGTCACAATGATTCCGTCCTCCCGGAACATTCGCCTCCGGCCTGCCACCATCTCATCGCCGGCCGGGAAAAAACTACTTTGACGCCACCCCAGCGCAGGAACTGGTGACCTCGCGAACGACCCAGAGCGCACCCGGGGTGGCATTGGGATCGGTGAAGGTAATGCGCTGCCATCCCGCGACCAATGGGATATCAATGCCTTCCGGGGCGAGACGATGTGGCTGCAAGCGCGCATTTCCCGCGTCGATGATCACTTCCAGTGAAGGATAGTCAGCAGCATGATCGGCATGCAGGGTCAAATGACAGTCCGTGCCCTGATCAGCCGACACTAGAGCTTCGATCTCAAAGCCAGAAGCGACCGGGCAGCCCTCCGCCTGACACGCAAGCCAACCCCAGCCCGATACAGCAGCCACCGGGCCAGCCTTGGAGAGATCAACCAGGTTGTACTCCGTTGATGGTTTTATCGACTCTGGCGCGTACTTGAATGGCGATTGAACTCCCGTGAAGGACTTCAGCTGTACGACCCAACGTGGATCAGTGGCAGACTTCAGACTGTCTCCCAGCGCACGCCTTGCGTAGCCACCGCGCATTCCCTCTTGATCCAGCTTGGGCAGGTAAGCACGTGACAACCGCTCATGTGCGAGATAAGCGACGTAGTGCGACTTCTGGAATCTCTCTACTCCCTCTACACCGGTATCGTCTATCACCCAAGCTTGGTTGTCAGCTCTGGGCAAATCCCGCTCGAAATCCAGTGAAAGGCCATGCACACCTTTCCAGCCCTCCACAACGCGCATTGATGGACGCGCGTGTTCGTGGATTGCAGCCAGCATAAGCAGAAGAACAATCACACCGTAGACCAAGATTCCCCAGCGCTGCCACTTTCCTCGGTCGGCTTCGCTGAACACTCTGAACAAATTCAACAGCAGCGCCGCGGCAAGCACACAAGCCGCAGGGCCGATCATCTGCACGACCTTGTGTTCACCGTACGCGTAGTCACGGATCTCCACGAACCCGACCAGAAAAAGCGAGACCGCTACCAACGCCAGCAGCGCTGGACGCATTGACTTCAGGTAGACACAACCAACTCCGACGAACAGCGTCAAGGACCATCCGACCAAGAGCATTCCCGGGCTGACGTAGGGGCTGCCGTTGACCACCATCCCAGCGAATGGAGCGGCCAACCAGGTCCAAGGACTGGCATGAAGGTACATTCCTTCCCACGTCCCGCCGCTGGCAATACCTTCGACGTCGCTCGCCGACTGCAGCAGTTCGCCGAGCAGGACGTTGGATGCGATGAAAAACGCCCCGGCACACAGAAGTGCCCCTTTAAGGAAGGTGCTCCAAGAACGGTCCAGCAGGGCACCTGCAATCACACCGAAGGCGGCGAAAATCACGGCGGCGGCGGCGGCCTCACCGTAGCAATGCGCCGCCAGCGAGGCACCGAGTCCGAGCAACATCGCCCTGCGCCAACCGCACCGATCAAGGGACGTTGCAAGCGCCAACACCATTGCAGCCGCAGATGCGCCAATAGTGGTCGCGACGTTGCTGTTGATGGCCGCAGCCAACATGCTCGGCGAAAAATAGATCACAACCACAAGCAGCGCCAGCACGGGCAACCACAGGAAGCGCCACTTGGCAGTCCCGACCCTTCCCATTACCGCAACCGGAAGCAGGCCAACACCCATGAACAGGGCACCCAATGCTGAGGCGATAAGCATGTCATTGGCAGCTCGGCCCGCGCCAAAGGAGAGCGCCATGCCCAGCATCGAGTAACTGCCACCCCGATATACCGGACAGTCGATGCCGATGTAAACCGCACCAAGTCGGCATCCGCCTAGATGCAAGGCATCTGAGACCACCTCGGGCTCAACAAAGACCGGGTGGTTTACGGCCCAGCGTGCGCCCTCGAAATAAAAGAGCGTGTCATGGTTCGACGTTTCAACCAGCCAATAGTTGGCGGCGTCCACGCGCAGTCCAACTCCGTAGGCGACAGCGGCAACGGCAGCGGTCAGGATCAACAGCCAGACGAGAATCTCCGCTCCGCCGCTTCGCCGCAGCACGACCAGTCTCAGCAGGCCGCACGCCCCCAGGGCCACCAGCCCGTGATAGACCCACTTGCCCGGGAACCAGAGATTTACGTTGATCACGAAAAGCGCTGTTGCAATAACGCCAAGCGTCAAGCTGGCAGCCGCGCCCACAGCTCCCTGCAGGTCAGCGGGTAACAGCTCACCCTTGTTCGCACGCACGAACAGAGAGCCGCACGTGAGCAACACCATGGAGCATGCGGCGACGCTGAATACCGTCGCCATGTACGGAAGCATATCCAACAATCCCTAGTAGACGCCGTCGACAAAAGCGTCTCGACAGCTTGACAAAATATTCGGCAGCGAACGCTGATGAAAGGCATCTGCCGTGCGGGGGCGGCCTTGAACAGTCGCCTTCCTGCGGGGTTACCAACTAACCGCCCCAGTCGCCTGATCGATTCGAAAGACCGCAGTCTCTTTCTACTGTGTGCGCAGCATCCATTCGAGCGTCTGCTGGATAGGTGGGCTCTGCCAGTCTCCGATCAAATGCCTCAGCCGATCATTGCTACCTCGAAGTACGCGCACTTCGTTCGACCGGACAAAGGCCGGATTGATCTTTATCGAAATATCCTGCCCAGTAATCTGGCGGCAGAGATCGACGATTTCCCTCAGGGAATGTGAGTGTCCTGAGCAGACGTTCACGGTAGTAAGGGAAGCGAGCGGCAGTGCGATGAGTTGTGCATATGCATCGACCACGGCTCTCACATCACCGAAATCGCGCCAGACGTCGATGTTGCCTAGCTCAATTTCGGTGTCTCGCCGCAGGAAATGGGAAACTATCTTTGGAATAAGGTACTTCTCTTCCTGGCCGACACCCGTGTAATTGAACGGACGCGCAATGATCAGCGGAAGCTTTTCGCTCCACAGACCTGCGACGTGCTCCATCGCCAGCTTGCTGACTGCGTAGTCATTTGCTGGCCTGGGTGCGAAAGACTCGGAAATCTCGCCCTCGTAGGCATTCCCATACACATTCGCACTGCTGGCGAGGAGCACGCTGCTGGGCTGATGCCCAGCGTCCTGCATCGCTTGCAGCAGGTTGCGCGTTCCCATCAGATTGACCTGGTAGAAGTCGTCAACCTGACCGTGAGCAACATACGCCAATGCCGCGAGATGGATCACGTGGTCTGGGCGCACCTCGTCCATGACCCGTGTCAGCGCACGAAGATCACGCAGGTCTGCTCGTTTTACGTGCGCGACACCAGCCTGCGACTGTGGCGCGCCATCAGGCAGCCCGACAGCACTGGCCAAGGAAATTACGGAGTAATTTCGGCTTTCCAGCGCCTGCACCATGTAGCGCCCGGTGAAACCAGAGGCCCCCGTGACCAGTACAGTCTTGGGCGCGCCGTCAGAACGAGAAGCCACGCTCGTTCCTCTTGAGATCGGCCTCGACCATCATCTGGCACAGTTGCTCCAACGTGGTTTGCGGCTTCCAACCCAGAATGCGCTCGGCCTTCTCCGGATTGCCGATCAGCAGATCGACCTCAGCGGGGCGGTGGAACTTGGCATTGATGCGCATCACGGTCTTGCCACTGGCCGTATTGATCGCAACCTCATCGACGTCATTGCCCCTGAACTCCACATCGATTCCGGCGCCCTTGAAGGCCATGCTGACGAAATCACGCACGGTCTCGGTGCGATTGGTAGCCAGCACGAAAGTATCCGGCTGATCGGCCTGCAGCATGCGCCACATTCCTTCCACGTATTCCTTGGCAAAGCCCCAGTCACGCTTGGCATCCAGGTTGCCCAGTTCCAGGCAGTCCAGCTGGCCCAGCTTGATCTTGGCAACGGAGTCAGTGATTTTACGGGTCACGAACTCACGGCCGCGCAGTGGGCTCTCGTGGTTGAACAGGATGCCGCTGGAACCGAAGATGCCGTAGCTTTCGCGATAGTTCACCGTCATCCAGTGCGCATAGAGCTTGGCCACGCCATAGGGGCTGCGCGGGTAGAACGGGGTTTCCTCGATCTGCGGAATCGCCTGGACCTTGCCGAACATTTCCGAGGTCGAGGCCTGGTAGAAGCGGATCTTCGGATTGATCAGGCGGATTGCCTCCAGCAGGTGCAGCGCGCCCACACCGGTAATCTGCGCAGTCGTGGTCGGCTGCTCGAAGCTGACGCCGACGAAGCTCTGTGCGGCGAGGTTGTAGATCTCGTCCGGCTGGATCTTCTGCACCATCGAAATGGTGGTACCCAGGTCGGTGAGGTCGTACTCCACCAAGTGGAGGTTGGGGTGTGAAGCCACGCCCAGTTCTTCAAGGCGCCAGAAGTTCACGGAACTACTGCGGCGATACGTGCCATGCACCTCGTAGCCCTTGGCGAGCAGCAGCTCGGTCAGATACGCGCCGTCTTGACCGGTGATGCCGGTGATAATCGCCTTTTTATTGCTCATTCCGATCTCTCTTCAAAAAAGTCCGTTATGGCGGTAGCCGCCAGATCCTACGGGCAGCGCCGGGGGATGGGAACGCGCCCATCGGTAGTGATAGGGATGATAGCTCAGGTGCGCCCAGGGGCAGACGTGTCGCCTGCGCCCTCTGGCCGCAGCAGCACATCCTTGAGCTGTGAAGCGCTCTGGGCCCAGGTAAGCCAGGGCAGTCCGTCCGAGCGCGGATGGGTGTCCTCGGCGTGCAGCGCCAGCCACTCGTCAACCGCCGCCGCGATGGGAGCATCGCCGACGCCCCCGAAGTAATGCGCATGGGGACCGGCCACCTCCCTGAATACGGGAATATCGCGCGCAATGATCGGCAGCCCCCGCTGCGCGGCTTCGATCAGCGGAAGCCCGAAGCCCTCACCTTCGGAGGCGGCCATCAGGCAGCTTGATTTGGCGTACACCACGTCCAAGAACTCGTCACTGGCGTTCTCCAGCCAGAACAGCTGCTGTCCGCGCCGCGGGTGCTCTGCCAGCTTCCTGCAGACCGTATCCACCAGCCAGCCCTTGCGGCCGATGATGACCAGGTTGACGTCATGCCCCTTGGCCCAGAGCGCATCGAAAGCGGCCAGGACCGCCTCATGGCCCTTTCGGGGCTCGATGGTACCCACCATCAGGAAGCTGGGGGCGGCGGCAAGGCGTGTGAGAATGTGTCCAGCCTCATCCGGCAGTCCCTTGGAGGGAATGCTCCCGTCCAGATCCGCGCCCAAATGGAACCACTCGATCAGCGCGTGGCTCTGAACCTCGCTCTCCTGCATCCAAGCGCGAACGTCGTCCGCCACAGCCTGCGAAATGCAGATCAATTGGTCGGCGCACGCCAGGATTTCACGCAGCCAAGCCTCATGATGCTGGCCGCCGCCACCCGGCCACCACTGGGGGTGCCTCACTGGCAGAATGTCATAGACAACGAAGGAGACCTTGACGCCGTTGCGACGGAGATGGGCGAACCATTCACTGCCGGCCTTCACGCCTGAACCGACCAGGTCCAACCCCAGGAAAACGTCTCCCGCGTGGCAGATCGCGGGCACATCGGCCTGCGACTCAATGCCCAGCAAGGTGGCCGCATAGCGGTTGGCGCAGACGTAGAGACCCGTATTCCGGTCAAGCCGCACCAGCTGCAGTCGGTAGCCTGCCACCGGTGAGCGTCCCCACTCGGCCAGCACGGCGCGAGTGACGCGCTGAATGCCTGTGCGCAGATCCTTCTCTGCAAGCTCGGTAACGTCCACCAACAACTGGAGATCATCCGCGCAACTGCGGTCCAGCCCGTCGGCCGCTGCCAGTTTTTCGCCTACGCTCGAGCCCTGCATCGATCCCAGTCGAGCGACCGCGCGCTCCATCGCATGCGTCGGCGAAATGCGCTCAAGGCCGAGAGCGGCGACGTGCTCGCAGGCGTCAAGGAAGCGCTCGGCAACCTGCCCCCACGAGAAGGCCTTGGCTCGTTCAAGCGAGTAACGCCGCAGACGCTCGGTCTCTTCGGGACTATTGAGGAAATGTGCCATGCGTTCGCTGATCGAGGCCACATCCTGCGGATCGAACAACGCTGTCTTGTCCGTTGCGATCTCGCGGATGCTCGATGCGTCCGATGCTACCACTGGTGCCCCACAGGCCATCGCCTCCAGTACCGGCAAGCCGAAGCCTTCGTGCCAGGAGGAGAAGACGAACAGGCTGCACTCGTTGTACAGGGCGATCAGCTGCTGGTCTGTGATGTAGTCGGTGAAAACCAGTTCTTGCTCGCCCAAGCTGGCTTCGGCAGCCAGGCGCTTCAGCTCGGCAACCTGCGGGCCGGGCATATGCCCGGCGAACACCAACTGATGGGTGGCGCGCGTGAGTGCGTCGAGGCCGGCATAGGCCTGGACAAGGCGATCGAGATTCTTGCGACGGTCCGCGCCACCGGTGTACAGCACAATACCCTTGTTCAGTCCGAACGCCGCGCGGATGGAGGCGCGCTGCGGGTCAGAGGGCGCCAGCTTTTGGAAAGCACCATCGCAGGCCGCAGAAATGTTGAAGATCCGCTCCTCGGGGAAACCCGCCACCTCGTGGGCTTCCGCTGCGGAGGTCTCGGAGATTGCGACCAGCGCGTCTGCGCGGCTCAGATGCTCAAGCTTCCCATAATAGAAGTCGCGATACCGGGTATTACCCTCCAGGTACACGTTCGCATTCATCAGCGGGATCATGTCGTACAGCGTCACGATCGTCGGCACCCGGCAATGCTGGTTGACGCTTCCCACCGCATTGTCGGCGAAGCCTTCGAACAGGCTGGAAAGGTGCACTATGTCGGGGCGCAGTGTAGCGATGGCCGCCTCGCGGATGATTTCCGCACGCTGGCGTCGTGCTTCGTTGCCGGGCTCACGTTGGAAGACGGGAAGCGGCACGTGGAAGACGTGGATGTTGGCCCTCGTCACGACACCTTCGAAAGCGCGCCGGATCTGGTCGATGCTTTCAGGGAATGCGCCGTTCAACAGAAGGTGCAGATCGTGACCTCGACGGTTCCGCGCGACTGCCAGGGCGAGCGACAGCGAGTATCGACCGATGCCCCGGCGCCGGCTTTCGCCCTGAACACCCTGTAGATCCAGAAGGATTCGCATTAACGATGCTCCTTGGAAGAACCGGCTGCAATACCTCGGTAGAACCCACGCGCCCTGATAGACAAGCGGTCGAGGCCCTGACTCTCATTCAGCCCGGCAAAGTCGGCAACACCGCCAACAATACCTTCATGCTCCTTGCTCGCCGGAACTTCGGCAATGATCTGATTATTGACCGCCACAGAGACCAGCTTGGCATGCAGTGGCGGCACCATTCGTGTGACCGCGCTGAGCTGATGTGCCAGATCCGGATGGCGCTTAATGCGGCGCATCACGGCAAGCAGGACGCGACGCAACACCGCAATGGGCTGCTGCAGCAACTGCCGGAAACCACGAAGCGGCCGAGTCAGCCGCCAGGAACGGCTTTGTCGAACCCGCTCCAGCAACGACTCCAGCTCGTTGGCGCGCCCCTGCCAATGATGCAGGGCCCCCAGCACGGAGGCGTTGTCCCCATGGAACCTGCGCGTCTCGGCCTCCTGCACTGCGAGCTGTGCTTTTAGACCTTCCACCATACGCTGCAACGCAGCGACGCTGGCAAGATCGTGTTCACGCGCCTCCGCAAGCAAGGAACCCCGGTGCGCATCCTCGCGTGAGCGATCCAGCTCCTGCCGCGACTGGTCCAGATCCTGGCGCGACTGATCCAGCGCCTGGCGGGCAAGCCTACCCTCATGCTGCTCAGCAGCGAGCGTGCCTTCCAAGCTCAGCATTCCACGCTCAACGGCGACCAACGCGGCGATGTAACCGGTAACTTCGGTCGATTCGCCGGGCCAGCTATTGATCCGCGCAGCGAGTTCCTTGAACGTCCACGCACCCTGAGGCAGCGATAGTGCGTGCGCGAACGCGGCCTGATAGCGCATCGGCAGCATGCATACATCCAGCAGCCCGCGACGTACCGGTAGCACTGGTCCCACGTGGCCCATGAAGATTTCCCGCACCGTGATCAGCAGCGACAGCAGCAGGTCGTGTGGCCAGACGCAGTCCGCGCGCTCCGGTGAAATGGCGCCAAAGTCGATGAGGTGCGCCTGAGAATCCACGTCGACCAGCAGGTTCCAACAGCGCACGTCGTTATGGAAGAGATTCTGCTCTTCCAGTACCACCAACTGGCGGATCAGCCCATCCACCACGCGCTCTGGTGCGTAGGGAACATGCTCCTTCATCATCTCCAGGAGAATACGACCCGGTGTCACTTCCCGCACGATCCAGCAGTTCTCACAATCCACCACCGCCTCCAGCAGCGCGGGCGCTTCCATCGCCTGCGGTGCGTTCGCTAGGAAGCCAGCTTCGTTCTGGTACTCATCGCGATTGAAGTCACGCCTGGTCGAATTCGCGAGCGAGTACTGTTTTAGCATCACATCCTTGCTGAAGAAGTAGCGTCGCGATTTCCGGTGGCTGCTCATATCCATGGGGTGCGACTGGAAGCGCCAGGAATCGAAGGCACGGAAGTCGTTACCGACGAACCAGTATTTTTCACTGGCAAAGTAGAGCGGACGCTCCACGCCGGAAAGGTGGGTAGGCTGCCACGACATGACACGCAGAAACGCATACGGGCTCAGCAGTTCAGCCGGGTGCTCGGGCTGCGAGGGTCCCCAGTACAACGGCTCCTCGCGCACGGCGACTTCGTAGATACCACAATCGATCTTGCTGGCGATGTTGGAGATGATTGCCACGACAGCCGACAACCCATGCTGATGCACCAGATGATGGAAGACGCTTAGGCCCAGGACCAGATCGTAGACACCGTCATTGAGCGTTTCAATGATGTCTTCAATACGGCCACATTCGAACGTGACCCGGGTCAGCCCGGCCTCGACCGCCAGTGCCTGGCAGACGAACACGTTTCGATCGAGAAAATCCACACCGCGGACGGAATGCCCGGCTGCTGCGAGATTCAAGGAGAAGAAGCCCTGGGCGCAGCCAAGGTCCAGCACCCGCAGCGGGCGGCCCAACGCCTTCTGCAGGCGCTGGGCGGTGGCAAGGATCAGCTCAAGGCGGTCCTCACAGCCACGCGAGCTGCCCTCCGACAGCTCCGGGTGACCAAAGATGGGCTGGTACTTTTCAGGCAACGCAGCTACCAGCAATTCGATAGAGCTTGCAGCGCTGGGGTTGACGTCTGTCATATACGAATTTCCAATTCTCGGTAGCACGAACGATGCAACATTTCTTCAGGCAGCCCGCACGCTGAATTCGGCGTGCAGATCCACGATGCCCCAGAACTGCATCGGGCGACTCACATCCAGGAGGATGGAGTCATAACGACGATCCAGCGGCGTCAGCTCGGAGAGCGGATCACCGCTGGAGATACCAAGCGACACCATGTAGTGACCTTCGTTTACGTTCATCGGCAACTGGAACGCGCAGACAAGCACGTCACCCGCTTTAGCAGAGATCACCTTCGCGCCACTGCTGGCCAGGAAAGAGTTGGTGCCGTAGAGGAACAACCCTTCCAGGGTCTTGATGAGGATGCCCGGCACCGCGCTCTCGACGTCCTGGTCAAACACGACCTTCATCATGAATTCCGTGCGGGCACCGCTGTCTAGGCGTGCAGGATGCTCTTCGCCGCAGCTGACGACGGCGTAGTCGATGATGCGCGCGCCGCCCTGCCCCCATCGATGCTCTCCCTTGTTATAGCCGCGTCGCGTATGGAAGAGATCCTCGATACCTGCCCCCATCGAATTCGGGGGGGAGGCGGGACCGTCCGGCTCCGCGACCACCGCATTGCCCGTCTTGCGGCCAAACAGTTCATCAAGATAGAGATTTGAAATCTCGCGTGACGGTCCGTCCGCGTGAACGCCCCCGTCCTTGATGAAGATCACCCGGTCGCAGTGTTTGACGATGTCGCCCACGGAGTGACTGACTAGGATCAGCGTGGTCCCCTGCTCCTTGAACTCCTGAACGCGTTTGAAGCACTTGGCCTGGAAGTAGGCGTCGCCCACTGAAAGCGCCTCGTCGACGATGAGGATATCCGGGCGGAATGCGGTAGCGACCGCGAAGGCGACGCGGACCTGCATGCCGCTGGAGTAGGTGCGCACGGGCTCATCGAAGTATTCACCGACTTCCGCGAAGGCTTCGATGGAGGGCATCACCCCTTCGATCTGCTGCTGCGTGTAGCCCATCAGCCCCGCAGAATGGAAGCAGTTCTGGCGCCCGGTCAGGTCGGGGTTGAACCCCATGCCCAGCTCGAGGATAGCCGCAATGCGCCCTCCCCGGGAAATGCGGCCTTCGGTGGGCTGGGTCGTACCGGTGATCAACTTCAGCAACGTGCTCTTCCCTGCACCGTTGCGGCCCACCACGCCCACGGCTTCACCAGCCCCAATGGTCAGGGTCACGTTGCGCACGATCCAGTGTTCTTCCTTGGGGCGAACGGGCAGGCCGAACCAACTGGCCGCACGCAGCCATTCGCTTCCCCAATGGCGGTAGGCCTTGCCTACGCCTTCGAGCGTGAGCTGACCACTCATAGCGCGTCCACCATTTCAGGACTGGCCTTGCGGAACACGATCAACGAGGCAATCAGCAGCACCAGCGTGGCAACGGCCATCGGCAACAGATCCGCCCAGACCGGCGGCTGGTTGTAGAGAAGTACCTGCTGGTAGCTGGTCACCAGCGGGTAGAGCGGATTGAGCTTGAATGCTTCCCGCGCTGCCTCCGGCAGGATGCTCACGTTGTAGACGATCGGGGTCAGCCAGAACAGCGCCTGCAGCACCACGGGCACGACCTGGCTGATGTCGCGCATGAAGACATTGAACACCCCCAGCAGCAGGCCGATCGACATCGCGAACCCGAGCGTGAGCAGCATCAGCGCCGGCAGCCACAGCACCTGCCCTTCGGGGAAGTGCCCCATCACGGCGAACACGGCGAAGATCGCCACAAGCAGCAGCAGGTTGTTGACCAGCATGGTTCCCGCCGCGATGAAGGGCAGGCAGATCCGCGGGAACGCCATCTTCTTCATGAGATTGCCGTTGTCCACGAACAGGTTCACGCACTTGGACACCGTTTCGGAGAACATGCTCCAGCACAGCGTGCCCGCCATCAGGTAAAGCGCGTATCCGTACTTGTTTTCGACCCCGGGCATCTTCGCGGAGAGCACTTCCGACAGGATGGTGGCGAAAATAAGTACCTGCATCAGCGGATGAATGATCATCCAAAGTGCGCCGAGTTTGCTTCGAATGAAACGCATCCTCAGATCATTCCTGATCGAGGAGAGGATGAAGTAGCGATAGGCCCACAGGGACCGCAGCATGTCAATCACGGAGTGTTCCGTCCTCGTGTTCTTTCAGGAGATCGCGCGTGTGGTCCCGCGCAGCTTCGATTTCTTTTATTCGGGCGACGATGCGACGGGCAGCGCTGGTGCCGGACAACGTGATTTCCACCTTCTTCCGGGCGCGCTGCCCCAGTTCCCGGGCGAAGACGGGATCATCCGCCAGTCGGCGCATCCAGCCCGCCGCCTGTTCAATGTCGGCATCAGCCCAGCGCTGCCCCTCTCCCCCCGGATACTGGCCCGCGCCCACTGGCACCAAGGTGTAGTCGACTAATGCCGCACAATCGTGGTCCATGAACTCCATGTTGCCCGACCAGGCCGTGGCGATGACCGGCTTGCCAATTGCCATGCTCTCGGCCATGCCCATGCCGAACCCTTCGGCCCGATGCAGGGATACATAGACGTCGCAACAGCGGTGCAACGCATTCAGGTGCTCGCGCGCAATCACTTCGTCGCGAATGAGAATCCGGTCATCTCCCTGCCCCAACTGCAAGAGGTGCTGTAGCAGGTGCGGGAAGCGATAACCATTGCTGCTTTTGACCAACAGGCGCACGTTACTGCGCTCCGGTGGGAAAGCCTGCCGGAACGCGCGCAGCGCCGCTTCAGGATTCTTGCGCGCCATCAACGAACTGAAGTCGAACGACACCAGGAACACGAATGCGTCGTCGGGAAGCCCGAAGTCCGCTCGCTGCAGGCCGCTAGCGTGCAGCTCACCCAAGGGCATGGGCACGTGCAGAACCGGATTGGGGCTGACCCGCCGGACTGCCCGTTCCACGAAAGTGGTGGCGACCAGCACTTCGTCCACCAGGGCCAGCGCGGGCAGCCAGCGTTCGGGAACGTTCTCCAGCTCCCAGAACCAGCAGGCAATCAAGTACCGCCCTTGCCGCCGGGCTTCGCCGATGCTGTCCAGCGCCTGCGCCAGATAGTCCGGATTGACGAAAATGATGCTCACCGCATTCGGCGCAGCGGAGTTGAGCCAGGCATCGAAGGTGTGATCGTCGCGGGTATGTGGCAGGCCCAAGTCCACATCCACCAGGGCCACCGGTACTCCGTCGCGAATGAGCGCCCGCGCATAGCTTCGCGCCGCCTCCGCCAGCCCAAACTGCCCGTGGATGTATCCGATGATATTGACGCCGGAGCACGCCGACGACGGCGCAGTCGATGAGGTAAGCCGCGCATCCGTGTTCGGCGGCACGACATCCCACGCCGGCGTGCGCGGGAAGCGCGTCTTCGCCTGCAGCCGCCTCGTGAGCAGTCGGAGCCCGCGCTCACGTACCACACCCGGCAGCGCGCGATACGCTCCGCGCAGCCATGACTGCCCGCGCAGCCACGCCATGAGGCGTATCCGAGCATTCGGTTGAGGGGGGCCAGGCGGTGTCATGGCAGTTCGCGGGGCGCTCAGCCCAGCGCCCGCTCCAGATCCACCTGCAGATCCCCCAGGTCCTCAACACCCACGCTCAGCCTTACCAGTGCATCACTGATGCCCAGCTGCTCGCGGCGTGCCATCGGGATCGACGCATGGGTCATCACCGCCGGGTGGTTCACCAGGCTTTCCACCCCGCCCAGCGACTCGGCCAGGGTGAACAGTTCGGTCTTCTCGCAGAAGCGCTTGGCCGCGTCGAAACCACCCTTCAGCACGATCGAGACGATGCCGCCGTAGCCGGCCATCTGCTTGCCCGCCAGCTCATGCTGCGGGTGCGAGGCCAGGCCCGGGTAGATCACCTTCTCCACCGCCGGGTGCTTTTCCAGCCACTGTGCAAGCGCCATCGCGTTGGCGCAGTGCGCCTTCATGCGCAGCGGCAGGGTCTTCAGGCCACGCAATGCGAGGAAGCTGTCGAACGGGCCCTGCACGCCACCGATGGAGTTCTGCAGGAAGGCCATCTGCTCGGCCAGTTCGGCGTTGTCGCCGACCACGACCATGCCACCGACCATGTCCGAATGGCCGTTGAGGTACTTGGTGGCCGAATGCAGCACCAGGTCCGCGCCCAGCTCCAGCGGACGCTGCAGCATCGGCGAGGCGAAGGTGTTGTCGACCACTACGATCAGGCCATGGCGCTTGGCGATGGCGGCGACCGCGGCGATGTCCACGATCTTCAGCATCGGATTGGTCGGGGTTTCAATCCACACCATCTTGGTCTTCGGCGTGATCGCCGCTTCGAAGGCGGCCAGATCGGTCAGGTCGACGAAGCTGAAGTCCAGCGCGGCGGTGCGGCGACGCACGCGCTCGAACAGGCGGAAGCTGCCGCCATAGATGTCGTCCATCGCCACCACGTGGCTGCCGGCATCCAGCAGCTCGATCACGGTGGAGCTGGCGGCCATGCCCGAGGCGAAGGCGAAGCCGCGGGTGCCGCCTTCCAGCGAGGCCACGCAACGCTCGTAGGCGAAGCGGGTCGGGTTGTGGGTACGCGAATACTCGAAGCCCTGGTGCTCGCCCGGGCTGGACTGCGCGTAGGTAGAGGTGGCGTAGATCGGCGGCATCACCGCGCCGGTGCTCGGGTCGGGCGACTGGCCGCCATGGATGGCCAGGGTGGCCAGCGCCAGCGCGCGGTCCGGGGAAGAAGCGTTGGACATGTCGTTTCCTGATTGGCGCCGATGACCGGCGCCGTCGAAGGAGCGGGAGTCTATCAGCGCGGCCTTAACGAGCTTTGACGCGGATAAACCGGGGTTCAGCAGCGATCTGCGGCGATAAACGCCTTACTGAACGCGCCGACGCAGGTAATTCAGCAGGTCGATGCGGGTGATCAGGCCGAGGAAGGTGTCACCATCCATCACGATCGCCACCTGGCCGCGGTCGAACACCGGCAGCAGCGCCTCGATCGGCGATTTCACATCCAGCCGGTCCAGCTTGCTGACCATCGCGGTGGCCACCGGGTCACGGAAGCGTGCTTCGTCGCCGTAGACGTGCAGCAGCACGTCGCTTTCGTCGACGATGCCGACCAGCTGGTCACCGTCCAGCACCGGCAGCTGCGACACGTCATACAGCTTCATGCGCTGATAGGCGGTGGTCAGCAGGTCGTTCGGGCCGATCACGACGGTGTCG
>Ga0308161_1001343_pt1 | contig 30245 bp, 25 predicted proteins | sample PhyFR2_FD_201034 | JGI IMG/M metagenome (GOLD analysis project Ga0308161, IMG submission 201034) | Phyllosphere microbial communities from UC Gill Tract Community Farm, Albany, California, United States - DLSLF.R2 | ecosystem: Host-associated > Plants > Phyllosphere > Unclassified | place: USA...
GGGCGGCAAACAGGGCGGCCTCGTTCACCAGGTTGGCGAGGTCGGCGCCGGAAAAGCCCGGTGTGCCACGGGCCAGCACGTCGGCCTTGACGTCAGGCGCAATCGGTACCTTGCGCATGTGAACATAGAGGATCTGCTCACGGCCGCGGATATCGGGCAGACCGACCACCACCTGCCTGTCGAAACGGCCGGGACGCAGTAGCGCCTTGTCCAGCACGTCTGCACGGTTCGTGGCAGCAATCACGATCACGCCGGCATTCGCCTCGAAACCATCCATTTCAACCAGCGCCGCGGTGACGGCCAACTGCGTCGATTTCATCGATGAAAATAATGCAGGGAGAATGCTTCTTCGCATTTTCGAACATGTCACGAACGCGGGAAGCGCCGACGCCGACGAACATCTCGACAAAGTCGGAACCGGAAATCGTGAAGAACGGAACCTTGGCTTCACCAGCAATGGCGCGCGCCAGCAGGGTTTTACCCGTACCCGGCGGGCCAACCATCAGCACTCCGCGCGGAATACGACCACCAAGCTTTTGGAACTTGGTCGGGTCGCGCAGGAAATCGACCAGCTCCTGCACCTCTTCCTTGGCTTCGTCACAACCGGCCACGTCAGCGAAAGTCACGGCATTGCTGTTTTCATCCAGCATGCGCGCCTTGGACTTGCCGAAGGAGAAGGCGCCGCCCTTGCCGCCGCCCTGCATCTGCCGCATGAAGAAAACCCAGACGCCGATCAGCAACAGCATCGGGAACCAGGAGATAAACACTTGCGAAAGGAAGGAAGGCGGCTCCGGCTGCTTGACGTCGAATTTCACATCGTTGTTGACCAGATCGCCGATCAAGCCCCGATCCAGATTGGTGACGGTGGCCTTGATCTTCTTGCCATCCGCGGTGGTGGCGATGATGGTGCGATCCTCGATCGTCGCTTCCTTGATGCGCTTGGCCTTCACCTCATCCAGGAAATCCGAGTAAGGAATCGGCGTCGCCCCACCAGACAGGCCGCGATCGTCGAACTGTTTGAAAACAGTAAAGAGGACCAGCGCGATCACCACCCAGATGGCGGCTTTTGAAAACATGTTGTTCACTAGAACTCCTTGGACTCAGATTGGTCCTTCTATGCGTCCGCAAATTCTACCCGCATTAAAGGCCGCTTACTAGGCGAGATATCAGGCCGAATATCTGCTTAATCAAGGACTAAAGAAGCGATTTACCGATTTAAAGGGGGTTTTTTAACGATTTACCAAGCAGGAAAATCTCGGATGATTTATCCCGGCTGGCCTTGGGCTTTTTCTGTATGACAGTCTTGAATTCCTGCCTGAACTTTTCCACCAGTTGACTGAAACCGGTGCCATTAAAACATTTGACGAGCAAGGAGCCGGAAGGTTTCATGTGTGCACGAGCAAACTCGATTGCCAGGTCGATAATGTGCTCCACCCGCGCGGCGTCTGCGATTGCGATGCCGGACAAGTTGGGCGCCATGTCGGAAAGCACCAGATCCACCTTCCTTCCTGCGAGTATGAGTTCGAGTTTTGCCAGAACGCTTTCCTCACGGAAGTCGCCCAGGATGAAATGGACATCGGCTATGGGTTCCATGGGAAGCATGTCGAGACCAATAATGGTGCCGTTGATGCCGCCATTTTCTGCGCCCGACAGTTTCTGGCGCACATATTGTGACCAGCTGCCCGGGGTGCTGCCCAGGTCGACGATGATCTGGCCGGGACGGATCAGCTTTTCGCTTTCGTCTATTTCCTTCAGCTTGTATGCGGCGCGCGCGCGATAGCCTTCTTTCTGGGCCAGCTTCACATAGGGGTCGTTTATGTGATCGTGCAGCCAGTTTTTGTTTAATTTGTTCTTTGCCATTCGCGTAGAATACTGCTTTTAAAGGATTTTTATGCTGAAACTCACCCCCGCAGAGCGTAGCGAACTGCGCTCACAGGCCCACGGACTCAACCCTGTCGTACTCATCGGGGAAGCCGGTCTGACGCCGGCCGTCACGAAGGAAATTGACGCCGCCTTGAATGCGCATGGCCTGATCAAGGTCCGGGTGTTCGGCGACGACCGCGAAGCACGCGTCGGCATGTATGACACCATTTGCGCGGAACTCGGTGCGGCGCCGGTGCAGCATATTGGCAAGCTGCTGGTCTTGTTCCGTCCGAAAAAGGAAGAAGAAAAACAGCGCCAGGAGAAAAAGGGCCGGGGCATGCGCGAGGTGACCATCGTCAAACCCAGCGCCAGCGGCACCAAGCGCCCTTCCGTCACACGTGTTCTTCTCAAGGGAAATGAGCGCGTAACCGCAGGCGGCAATATCAAGCGCGCCAAGGCACGCCAGACAAGCCAGAAAAAATCGTCGCTCGGCGGAAACTGAGCGACGAGTTCAGCAAGCGCCGCCGATGCAAGCGCGGCGCTGATCGCTCTTATATATAGCGCACTTCCAGAACTTCATATTCGCGGATGCCGGCGGGTGCCTGCACTTCCACGACGTCGCCAGCTGATTTGCCGATCAGCGCACGCGCGATTGGCGAAGTGATGGACACTTTCTTGTCCTTCAAGTCAGCCTCGTCGACGCCGACGATCTGATAAGTCACCTCTTCCCCGCTTTCCATATCTTCCAGCCGTACAGTCGAACCGAAGACGATACGGCCGTCTGCATCCAGCAACGCCGGGTCAATGATCTGCGCGGCGCTCAGCTTGCCTTCCAGGTCGGCAATGCGCCCTTCGATGAAGCTCTGACGCTCCTTGGCGGCGTCGTATTCCGCATTTTCGGAAAGGTCGCCTTGCGCCCTGGCTTCGGAAATGGCGTTGATGACTGCGGGACGGTCCTTGGACTTCAGGCGGGCCAGTTCTTCCTTCAGAAGTTCTGCACCGTGTTTCGTAATTGGAACTGAGCTCATATTTTGACGTATAGAAATGAAAACCACAGAGGCCACAAAGACGATTCCCCGGCGAACCGGGGAATGCTGTGCGTTGTGGCCTCTGTGGCCCGGGATTGAATCGATGGGTTAGTTTAAGGTGTTATGCAGGCCTTGTAAATCATAGGCATGCAGTTCATCCAGGTGGGCCATACCCTCGACCGCGGCCTCTGCGCCAGCAATCGTGGTGTAGGTTGTCACCCTCGCCGCCAGCGCGGAGGTGCGGATCGCGCGCGAATCGGTAATCGCGTTGCGCTTCTCCTCCACCGTGTTGACCACCAGAGCGATTTCCTGGTTCTTGATCATGTCCACGATGTGCGGGCGGCCTTCGGCCACCTTGTTGACCACCTCGACCGGGATGCCGGCAGCGCTGATGGCTGCTGCCGTGCCCTTGGTCGCAACGATGGAAAAGCCGATGCTGACCAGGTCACGCGCCACTTGCACTGCGCGCGGCTTGTCGCTGGCCTTCACGCTCAGGAAGACCTTGCCGGAACTCGGCAGGCGGATGCTTGCGCCCATCTGCGATTTCACGAAGGCTTCGCCGAAGGTCTTGCCCACGCCCATGACTTCGCCGGTCGACTTCATTTCCGGTCCGAGGATGGTGTCCACGCCAGGGAATTTCACGAAGGGGAATACCGCTTCCTTGACGCTGAAATACGGCGGCACAACTTCATTCATGATGCCCTGGCTGTCGAGCGACTGGCCCACCATGCAGCGCGCCGCGATCTTGGCCAGTTGCAGGCCGGTGGCCTTGGAGACATAAGGCACGGTGCGGGATGCGCGCGGGTTGACTTCCAGCACGTAGACCACGTCCTGCATCTGTCCATCGACTTCCTTCTGCTGGATGGCGAACTGCACGTTCATCAGGCCGACCACGTTCAGGCCCTTGGCCATCAGCGAAGTCTGGCGCTTCAGTTCGTCGATGGTGGCCTGCGACAGCGAGTAAGGCGGCAGCGAGCAGGCGGAGTCGCCCGAGTGCACGCCGGCTTGCTCGATGTGTTCCATCACGCCGCCGATGAAGGTGCGCTTGCCGTCGGACAGACAGTCGACGTCCACTTCGATCGCGTCGTTCAGGAAGCGGTCCAGCAGCACCGGCGAATCATGCGACACCTTGACCGCCTCACGCATGTAGCGCTCCAGGTCGCGCTGCTCATGCACGATTTCCATGGCGCGGCCGCCCAGCACATAGGACGGACGGACCACCAGCGGATAGCCGATTTCCTGCGCCAGGCGCAGCGCATCTTCCTCGGTGCGCGCAGTGCGGTTGGGCGGCTGGCGCAGATCGAGGTCCTGCAGCAGTTTCTGGAAACGCTCGCGGTCTTCGGCTGCGTCGATCATGTCGGGCGAGGTGCCGACGATGGGCACGCCGTTGGCTTCCAGATCCAGCGCCAGCTTCAGCGGCGTCTGGCCGCCGTACTGGACGATCACGCCGTAAGGTTTTTCCTTGTCGACGATTTCCAGCACGTCTTCCAGCGTCAGCGGCTCGAAGTACAGGCGGTCGGAGGTGTCATAGTCGGTCGACACGGTTTCCGGGTTGCAATTGACCATGATGGTTTCATAACCATCCTCGCGCATTGCCAGCGCCGCATGCACGCAGCAATAGTCGAACTCGATGCCCTGGCCGATACGGTTCGGACCGCCGCCCAGCACCATGATCTTCTTGCGGTCGGTCGGGCGCGATTCGCACTCTTCCTCGTAGGTCGAGTACATGTAGGCGGTATCGGTGTCGAATTCGCCGGCGCAGGTGTCGACGCGCTTGTAGACCGGGCGGATGTTGAGCGCGCGGCGCTTGTCGCGCACGGCCTTGTCGGTGGTCTTGAGCAGCTTGGCCAGACGGCGGTCGGCGAAGCCCTTGCGCTTCAACTGGAACAGCACATCCTTGTTCAGGCTTTCCAGCGTCTGGGTTTCCAGCCACAGTTCGATGTCGACGATTTCCTTGATCTGGGCCAGGAACCACGGGTCGATATGGGTCAGCTGCTGCACTTCCTCCAGGGTGAATCCCTGGGCGAAGGCATCGCCGACATACCAGATGCGGTCCGGGCCGGGCTCGCCGAGCTCTTCCTCGATCACTTCACGGTCGGTGGTCTTTTCATTCATGCCATCGACGCCCACTTCCAGGCCGCGCAGCGCCTTCTGGAAGGATTCCTGGAAGGTGCGGCCAATGGCCATCACTTCGCCCACCGACTTCATCTGGGTGGTCAGGTGGTTGTCGGCCTGCGGGAATTTCTCGAACGCAAAGCGCGGGATCTTGGTGACCACATAGTCGATGCTGGGCTCGAACGACGCCGGGGTCGCGCCGCCGGTGATCTCGTTACGCAGCTCGTCGAGCGTGAAGCCGACCGCCAGCTTGGCGGCGACCTTGGCGATCGGGAAGCCGGTGGCCTTCGATGCCAGCGCCGAGGAACGGGACACGCGCGGATTCATTTCGATCACGATCATCCGGCCATCTTTCGGATTGATCGAGAACTGCACGTTGGAGCCGCCGGTGTCGACGCCGATCTCACGCAGCACCGCCAGCGAGGCGTTACGCATGATCTGGTATTCCTTGTCGGTCAGGGTCTGCGCCGGTGCCACGGTGATGGAGTCGCCGGTATGCACGCCCATCGGATCCAGGTTTTCGATGGAGCAGACGATGATGCAGTTGTCCGCCTTGTCGCGCACCACTTCCATCTCGTACTCTTTCCAGCCGATCAGCGATTCCTCGATCAACAGTTCATTGGTCGGCGATGCTTCCAGGCCGCGCTTGCAGATGGCTTCGAATTCTTCCGCATTGTAGGCAATGCCGCCGCCGCTGCCGCCCATGGTGAAGGACGGACGGATGATGACCGGAAAGCCTACATCCTTCTGCACTGTCCAGGCCTCGTCCAGGCTGTGGGCGATGCCGGAACGGGCGGAACCGAGGCCGATCTTGGTCATGGCCTGCTTGAACTTGGAACGGTCTTCCGCCTTGTCGATGGCTTCCGGCGACGCGCCGATGAGTTCGCACTTGTACTTGTCGAGCACGCCATGACGATGCAGGTCGAGCGCGCAGTTCAGCGCGGTCTGGCCGCCCATGGTCGGCAGGATCGCGTCGGGACGCTCCTTGTCGATGATGCGCTCCACCATCTGCCAGGTGATCGGCTCGATATAGGTGACGTCGGCCATTTCCGGGTCGGTCATGATGGTCGCCGGATTGCTGTTGACCAGGATGACGCGGTAACCCTCTTCGCGCAGCGCCTTGCAGGCCTGTGCGCCGGAGTAGTCGAATTCGCAGGCCTGTCCGATGACGATCGGGCCGGCGCCAATGATCAGGATGCTTTTAATGTCGTTGCGCTTAGGCATGTTTCACTTTCTCCATCATCGCAACGAAGCGATCAAACAAAGGGGCAATGTCCATCGGACCGGGCGACGCTTCCGGATGACCCTGGAAGCAGAAGGCCGGCTTGTCGGTGCGCTCGAAGCCCTGCAGCGAGTTGTCGAACAGCGAGACGTGCGTGACGCGGCAGTTGGCCGGCAGGGTTGCCTGGTCGACCGCGAAGCCGTGGTTCTGGGAGGTGATCATCACCTTGCCGCTGTCGAGATCCTGGACCGGATGGTTGGCGCCATGGTGGCCGAACTTCATCTTCAGGGTCTTGGCGCCGGACGCCAGCGCCATCAGCTGATGGCCCAGGCAGATGCCGAAGGTGGGGATGCCGCGCTCGATCAGTTCCTTGGTGGCCTTGATCGCGTAGTCGCAGGGTTCCGGGTCGCCGGGGCCGTTGGACAGGAAGATGCCGTCCGGATTCAGCGCCAGCGCTTCCTGCGCGGTGGCCTGCGCCGGCAGCACGGTGACCTTGCAGCCGCGCTCGGCGAGCATGCGCAGGATGTTGAACTTGACGCCGTAGTCGAAGGCGACCACGTGGTATTTCGGCGCTTCCTGCTTGCCGGTGCCCTGGCCCAGCTTCCACTCGGTCTCGGTCCAGACATAGGACTTCTTGGTCGACACGACCTTGGCCAGGTCCATGCCCGCCAGGCCGGGGAAGGAACGGGCCAGCGCCAGCGCGTCTTCGACGGTGGCGTCGGCGCCGGCCAGGATCGCACCGTTCTGGGCGCCCTTTTCGCGCAGCAGGCGCGTCAGGCGGCGGGTGTCGATGCCGGCGATGCCGACCACGTTCTGGGATTTCAGGAAGTCCGGCAGGGACTGGGTGGCGCGGAAATTGGAAACGCGCAGCGGCAGGTCGCGAATGATCAGGCCGGCGGCGTGGATGCGGCTGGACTCGTTGTCTTCCGGATTGACGCCGGTGTTGCCGATATGCGGATAGGTCAGCGTGACGATCTGGCTGTTGTAGCTGGGGTCGGTGATGATTTCCTGATAGCCGGTCATCGCGGTATTGAACACGACTTCGCCTATGGTCTGGCCGGAAGCGCCGATCGAAACGCCCCGGAAAATCGAGCCGTCTGCGAGCGCAAGGATGGCCGGTACTGGTTGGCCCTGGAAAAATGGCGGCAAGGGTAACTCCTGAGATGGTTACCGCCGCTGCGCTGGGCCTGGACACCGCCTGCGCGCCGCCCCGCGTGACGACGCGAAGCACATGCAAGGGCTGGTTTCGGAACTGGGTGGAAGGTAGGCGCTACGGCGGAAAATATTTTGGCTAAACCCAGCGATTATAGCGCGTAACGATCCTCACAGGCAAATGGCTTTGCCCGTTTTAACGGCGCGCCGTGGCGCGCCGGATTACTAGCTGCGGCTTGCCGCCGCGGCATCTCAGGCGTTCAGCGCTGCGATGCCCGCCTTGGCGATTTGGACGTCTTCGGACGACTTGACGCCGGACACGCCCACCGCGCCGACGCATTGTCCGCCGATCATGATGGGAACGCCGCCTTCGAGCAGGCCGTCGAGATTGGGCGCGGTGATGAAGGAGAACCGGCCGTTGTTGATCATGTCCTCATAGACCTTGGTCTCACGGCGGCCGAGGGCGGCGGTGCGGGCCTTGGAAGGCGCGATGTGCGCGGAAATCGGAGCGGCATTGTCCAGGCGCTGCAGCCACAGCAGGTTGCCGCCGTCGTCGACGACCGAGATCGTCACTGCCCAGTTGTTGGCCAAGGCTTCCGCTTCCGCGGCGGCTGCTATTTTTCGGACTTCTTCGAGGGTCAACACTTGCTTGGACTGCATCTCTGCTCCTTTAAAAAAGCACGATTGTACGATGTTAACCGGCGCTGGCGGCGGATTCTTCTTCACGTCCTATCACGCCCGATTTCCCACTGCCAAGACCGGCAATCGCGCGCCGGCGTGCGGCATCCCATAATTCATGCAGCGACGGCGGCTGCCCGCTGGAATATTCAGCAAGGCTGGCGGTCCCGCAGCACACGACCGTGCCGGCGCCATGGCGCTCAGCGGCTGCCTCGGTTGCGGCACGACACAGCCGGCCGGCAAAGCCTGACAGGGAAGCAGGCTCGACATTGCTGGTGACAATCGTGAAATCGGCGCTGCCGGTGCGCGCGACCGCGTCGGTCTGGCGCAGGATCTGCCTCAGCATGGCTTCGAGGTCGCGCCGCAGGCCGGCATGATCGACGCCATCCGGCACCGACAGGCACAGGCTGAGCAGGGCGAAGTTTTCCTGCTGGCGGATCGCGTAGCCGAGGCGCCGCTCGGCGCCGGACTGGAGAAGATAGGGAGACACGGTGACCGTTGCCTGCCCCGATGCGGCCGCAGCATCGGCCGCTGCCTCATATTCCTGCTGCGCAATGACCAGTTGCGCCAGCAAGTCCAGGCGAGATACCAGCCTGGCGGTTGCCATGCCCTTGGTAATCAGGTCGGTGGCGCCGGCTTCCCTGGCGAGGCGGCGCTCTTCCATCTCGTCCGCGCCCGAGACCACCACGACAGGCATTTCGCGCAGCCGCTGCGCCTTCGACGCGCGCATGCGCCGCAACAGACCGTAGCCGTCGAGCCGCGGCATGGTCAGGTCAGTGATGAGCAGCGCGATCTCCTCATCGCGCAGCAAGCTGTCCCAGGCCTCTTCGCCATCGTGGGCTTCGGCGAACTCGAACAGGTCTCCAAGGTGTTTGGTCAGCGTGGCCCGCACGATGCGCGAGTCATCCGCAATGAGCGCGCGCAACTTTCCGTGCGATATTTTTTGTGAATTATCAGACAACATTGCCTCCAACTGGCCAAAACATCAGATTACTTTACTGCAATTTTTCTTTGACAATCCCCATTGGCTTCGCTTACATTCGACGCCTTGCATGGTACAAGGCAGGAAGAATGACAGTCAAACGATCAAAACTTTCCACTTTGCTGCTTGCGCCAGCCCTGCTGGCGGCAACCTTTGCCGTCACGCCGGTTGCCTGGAGCACGGAGTCGGCGCCGGCCGAGCGCAATGCGGCGCTGCATGCGCTGCATCACATCACTGACCGCGCCGGCGACCTTGCAATCCGCGCGATGTCGATGATCGGCATACGGTACAAGTACGGCGGCAACAATCCGGAAAACGGCCTCGACTGCAGCGGCCTGGTGCGCTATGTGTTCAAGCAGGCCTGGGGCGCCGACCTGCCGCGCACCGCCGAGGAAATCAGCCGCGTCGGCGACACCGTGGACAAGAACGACCTGCGGCCGGGCGACCTGGTGTTCTACAACACGCTGCGCCGCGGTTTCTCCCATGTGGGCATTTATCTGGGCGACAACAAGTTCGTTCACTCGCCCGCCGCCGGCAGCTCCATCCGCATCGAGAGCATGGATCTGAGTTACTGGAAAAAGCGTTTCAACGGCGCCCGCAGGATCAGCGATCCTGAACAGAACTGATCGTCGCCGTACCTTCCCGCTTCATCTTGAGCTTGGCCCGCAATTCCGGCATGACGGTTGCCGCGGCCTGCTCTCCCGCCAGAATTGCCAGGTTTCTTCCGCTGAAGTCGCTGCCTTTCATCGCGCCCAGGCTGGGCGTGATCACGATATCGGCGTCCTTCATTTCCAGCCGGTTGATGGTTTGCCCCATGATGGCAAAGGTCTGCAGCACCACGTCCAGGCTGCTGGTGGAAGCCTGGGCGTCCGGGTCCGCCGAGATATTGACCGCGATGACGAAGTCGGCGCCCATTTCACGGGCATAGCGCACCGGTACCGGCGCCACCAGGCCGCCGTCCACATAACTTTTATCGCCTATCTTTACCGGCTGGAATACGCCCGGCACCGACGATGATGCCCGCACCGCCATGCCTGCATTGCCACGCTGGAACAGGATGGGCTTGCCGTTCTGCAGGTCGGTTGCCACCGCGCCGAAGGAAATCGGGAATTTCTCGATCGGCGCATTGCGCACGGCGCGGTTGACATAGCGCTGGATCGCCTCCCCCTTCAACACGCCCGAACTCTTGGCAAACAGCGGAACGGCCCAGTCCGAAATGGCGGCCTCGTCCATCTCGAGCGCCATCCGGTTGAGTTTGAAGCCGTTATTGCCGGCGGCGTACAGCGCCCCCACCACGCTGCCGGCGCTGGTGCCGACCACGATCTCGGGCTTGATGCCCTGCGCTTCCAGCGCCTTGATGACACCGATATGCGCGAAGCCGCGGGCGGCACCGCCGCCAAGCGCAAGACCGATGCGTACCGGATGCGGCGCAGCCGGCGGCGTCTGAGGCGCGGCCACAGGTTCAGGTGCGGGTGCGGGTGCGGGTGTCTTGGTCGTACCGCAGGCGGCGAGAAGGACAAGAACGCCTGGCAGCAGGCGCTTCAAGAACGTTGGCATAAGGAAATTTAGCTTGAGGGAAAAACGAACCACGGATTGTAGCGGAAGTTCCCGTCGAAAAGAGCCATAACTGGCATGGGATCTAATTGAGAATGATTCACATTTGCACCCGGTTTGCTATACTTGCCCGGCTTTTAACTTTCTTAACTTGCCAGGATGCTTACGTGATGAAACTTGCCTTTCGCCTGACCCTGATCGCTGCCTCGCTTGCCGTCACCCATGCCAGCTTTGCGCAGGAAAACGTGCTGAACCTGTATTCGGCACGTCATTACCAGACCGATGAACTGCTGTACGAAAACTTTACCAAGCAGACCGGCATCAAGATCAACAGGATCGAGGCGGACGACAACCAGTTGCTGGAGCGCCTGAAGAGCGAAGGCAAAAACAGCCCGGCGGACGTGATCCTGATGGTGGACGCAGCCCGTCTGTGGCGCGCGGAAGCGGACGGCCTGTTCCAGCCGGTCAAGTCGGCAGTGCTGGATTCGCGCATTCCTGCCAACCTGCGCGCTTCCGATGAGGGCAAGGGACCGGAATGGTTCGGCTTTTCCACCCGTGCCCGCATCATCGTGTACAACAAGGTGGCCGTCGACAAGAAGGATGTATCGACCTACGAATCCCTGGCCGACCCGAAGAACAAGGGCAAGGTCTGCACCCGGTCCGGCTCGCATCCCTACATGTTGTCGATGATCGGCGCCATGATTGACCGTAACGGCGAAGCGGCGACGGAAACCTGGGCCAAGGGCATGGTCAACAACTTTGCCCGTCCGCCTCGCGGCGGCGACACCGACCAGATCAAGGGCGTGGCCACCGGCGAATGCGGCGTGGCGCTGGCCAATACTTATTACTACGTGCGCATGCTGCGTTCGACCAAACCGGAAGACAAGGAGATGGTCAACAAGATCGGCTTCGTCTGGCCCAACCAGGAAACCTCCGGCACCCATGTGAATGTGTCCGGCGGCGGCGTGGCGCGCAATGCGCCGCATCGTGAAGCCGCGGTCAAGTTCCTTGAATACCTGTCCAGCGACGAGGCGCAGGCCTACTTCGCCAACGGCAACAACGAGTGGCCGGTGGTGCAGTCGGCCGTGGTGAAGAACCCGGCCCTGGACGCACTGGGCAAGTTCAAGATGGAGAATGTGTCGGTTGCCGCGATGGGCAAGAATCAGGCAACCGCGCAGAAGATCCTGGACAAGGCCGGCTACAAGTAAGTTCTTTGCATTGCGGCGTGGCAGCAGCGCCGCAATCCGGCGTTCTAGCCGCTGGTTTCCAGGTGCGGCGTGGCGACGATGGCGCTGCGCATCGGAAAACGCGCGGTGAAGGTGCTGCCCTGCCCCGGCGTCGAATCAATGTCCAGCTGCGCCCCGTGGCGCAGCAGCACATGCTTGACGATGGCAAGCCCCAGGCCGGTGCCGCGGGTCTCCCGTGACCGGCTCTTGTCGACGCGGTAGAAGCGCTCTGTCAGGCGACCGATATGTTCCGGCCGTATGCCGATGCCGGTGTCGGATACCGCGAACCGCGGCCCGTCCTCGCCCAGGCGCCAGCTTAGCCGGATGCGTCCGCCATCCGGCGTGTAGCGCACCGCGTTCGACGCCAGGTTGCCAAAGGCGCTGCGCAGTTCTTCAAGGCTGCCGCTGATGTCCGGACCGTCCACTTCCAGCGTGATCTCGTGGCGCCCTCCCGATAAGGCCTGCGTCTCCTGAAACACCTGCTCCATCAGCGTTGCCATGCGCACCGGTTCCGGCCGCAACGGATATTCGACCGACTCCAGCCGGGTCAGCGCCAGCATGTCCTCCACCAGGTTCTGCATGCGCTTGCCCTGCTCCGCCATCAGCTTCAGGTGCGCCTGCCGGGTTTCCTTGTCGAGGCCGGCATCGGCCTGCGCTATTTCCAGGAAGCCGTTGATCACCGTCAGCGGCGTGCGCAGCTCATGCGATGCATTGGCGATGAAGTCGCGCCGCATGCGCTCGATGCGCTCGGACTCGGTGGCGTCATGGGTCACCAGAATCTGGCGCCGGTTTTCAAACGGGATGATATGGACGATCAGCTTGCGGTCGCGCAGCGACAGCGTGAGCGGCTGCTCATAGCGACCGAGTATCAGGTAGTCGATGAAGTGCGGGCTGCGGATCAGGTTGGTCACGCGCATGCCCTTGTCGCGGTCGTTGGACAGGCCCAGGTGCTGTTCGGCGGCCGGGTTGCACCACTCCAGGAACAGCACGTCGTCCATGATCACCACACCGTCCGGCAACAGGCTCATCGCCTGCCGGAACCGGGTCAGCCACTCGTTGAGCTGCTGCCGGTTATGCTCGTCTTCCCGGCGCAGCTTGTACAGCTTGGAAAAGATGTCGGTCCAGATGCCCGATGCATCGGACAGGCGGCTGTCCGGATCGTCCAGCCACTGCGACAGCCGCCACAGGTAGCCCAGCTGCAGGATGACCAGCGCGCAGACCGCAATCAGCGCCGCAAGCAAACCGATGGTCTTCCCGAAAAAATAGCCGGGCACCACCGCGGCGAGCAGGATCAGCGCCAGGCGCAGCAGGGTCGGCACCCAGAACAGCATCTTTGGACTCATCGTGGCAGGCGCATCCCTACTTCTCCGACAGCATGTAACCCACGCTGCGCACCGTCCGGATAAGCGACTCGGCTTCCTTCAGGGCCTTGCGCAGACGCAGCACATGCACATCGACCGTGCGCTCCTCTATCACCGCATGGTCGCCCCAGACCCGGTCCAGCAGCTGGCTGCGCGAGAACACACGCTCCGGATGGGCCATGAAGAACTTGAGCAGCTTGTATTCGGCGTGGCCGATGTCGATGCGGTTGTCGTTCAGGCTCACGGTGCAGCTGACCGGGTCCAGCGTGACCGCGCCGACCCGCATCAGCGTTTGCGCATGCTCGGGCGCCTTGCGCCGCAGCAGCGCCTTGACCCTCGCCGCCAGCTCGCGCGGCGAAAACGGCTTGGTGATGTAGTCGTCCGCGCCCTGGTTCAGGCCGGCGATCTTGTCCTCCTCCATGCTCTTGGCGGTCAGCATGATCACCGGCAGGCTGGAGAAATTGCGGTCGGCGCGCAGCCGCGAGAGCAGGCGCAGGCCGGACTGGTCGGGCAGCATCCAGTCCAGCAGCAGCAGTTGCGGCGTGCGCTGCTGGAGATAGTCCCAGGCGCCGCCGGCGGTATCGACCGCGGCCGCATCCCAGCCGCTGTCGCGCAGCGTGTACCGCACCAGCTCGACGATGGCCGGCTCGTCCTCGACGATCAGAATTTCCGGGTTGTCTGCCGCCATCCGTATCACCCTTGCGCCGACTGGGCAGTGCTGGCGTAGTCGGTGTGGCGGATGTCCTTGCCCTCCACCACATAGATCACGTACTCGGCAATGTTCTTCGCATGGTCGCCGATGCGCTCCACCGCCTTGGCCACCCACAGGGTTTCCAGCGCGCTGGAAATGGTGCGCGGATCTTCCATCATGAAGGTGATCAGGTTGCGCATGATGGAGCGGAATTCATGGTCGACCGCCTTGTCCTGGGCGATCAGCCGGGTGGCCTGCTGGGCATCGAGCCGGGCGAAACTGTCCAGCGCATCATGCAGCAGCGCGCCGGCGGAGTCGGCGATCACGCGCACGGTCTCGTAGTGGTTGATGGAGACCACGCCGCGTTCCTGCATGCTGCGCGCGGCGCGGGCGATCTTGGTTGCCTCGTCGCCTATGCGCTCGAGATCGGTGATGACCTTGATCGTGGCCATCACGGTGCGCAGGTCGTTGGCGGCTGGCTGGCGGCGCACGATCAGATGGCTGCAGGCGTCGTCCAGCGTGACCTCCAGCCGGTTCACCTGCTCGTCGGCCTGCATCACGCGGCCGGCGCGATCGACGTCGCCATGGCGGAAGCATTCCAGCGCGTCGTGGAACTGGCTTTCGACCAGGCCGCCCATCAGCAGCACCTTGGAACGAATCTGCTCCAGGTCAAGGTCGTACTGCTTGGAAGAATGCTCGCTTGGCATGGTGTTCTCCTTGTTCTGCTGTCTGTTGATGCATCAGCCGAAGCGGCCGGTGATGTAATCCTGGGTCTCGCGGCGCCCAGGATTCATGAAGATCTGGTCGGTTTCGCCAAACTCCACCAGTTCGCCCAGGTACATGTAGGCAGTGTAGTCCGAGCAGCGTGCCGCCTGCTGCATGTTGTGGGTCACGATGGCAATCGTGTACTCCCCTTTCAGCTCGCTGATCAGCTCCTCGATCTTGGCCGTCGATATCGGGTCCAGCGCCGACGTCGGCTCATCGAGCAGCAGCACTTCCGGCTTGACCGCGACGCCGCGCGCGATGCACAGCCGCTGCTGTTGGCCGCCCGACAGCGACAGGCCGCTCTTGTTGAGCTTGTCCTTGACCTCGGTCCAGAGCGCGGCCTTGTTCAGCGCCCATTCGACCCGCTCGTCCATCTCGCCGCGCGACAGGTTTTCATACAGCCGCACGCCAAAGGCAATGTTATCGTAGACCGACATCGGGAACGGCGTCGGCTTCTGGAACACCATGCCAACCCGTGCCCGCAGCATGTTCACGTCCAGCCCCGGCTCGAGGATATTGCGGCCGTTGTACAGGATCTGGCCTTCGGCGCGCTGGCCCGGGTACAGGTCGTACATGCGGTTCAGGGTGCGCAGCAAGGTTGACTTGCCGCAGCCCGACGGGCCGATGAAGGCCGTGACCTTCTTGTCATGGATGCGCAGGTTGATGTTCTTCAGGCCCTGGAAGCCGCCATAGTAGAAGTCCAGGTTGCTGATCTCTATCGTCGCCTTCGGGCCGGGCGCATGGCTTGCTGCTGCGGATGGATTGCTGATCATGGCTATCGTCTATCAACGGTTATTGTTGCGTTTTCGGGCGGAACACGGTGCGCGACAGGATATTCAGGCCGAGCACGCTGAAGGTGATCAGGAGCGCCCCGCCCCAGGCCAGCGCGCGCCAGTTGTCATAGGGGCTCATCGCGAACTGGTAGATCACCACCGGCAGGTTGGCCATCGGCGCGTTCATGTTGGTGCTGAAGAACTGGTTGTTCAGAGCGGTGAAGAGAAGCGGCGCGGTCTCGCCGGAGATGCGCGCCACCGCCAGCAGCACGCCGGTAATGACGCCGGCCTTCACTGCCCGCAGCCGCACCATGGTGGCGACCTTCCAGCGCGGCGCGCCCAATGCGAATGCGGCTTCGCGCAGGCTGGTGGGCACCAGGTTGAGCATGTTGTCGGTGGTGCGCACCACCACCGGAATGGCGATCAGCGCAATCGCGAAGCTGCCGGCCCAGCCGGAGAAGTGCCGGATGTTGGCCACGTAGATCGCATAGACGAACAGCCCGATCACGATCGACGGCGCCGACAGCATGATGTCGGTGACGAAACGGGTGATTTGCGCGAAGCGGCTTTCCTCTCCGTATTCGGCGAGGTAGATGCCGGCCAGGATGCCGATCGGCGTCGATACCAGCGTGGCGGTGCCGACCATCATCAGGCTGCCGACGATGGCATTGAGCAGGCCGCCGCCCTCGCTGCCCGGCGCCGGCGTGCTTTCCAGGAACAGCGCGCCGCTGATGGCGCTGAAACCATTGATGATCAGCGTAACAAGTATCCACAACAGGAAGAAAATGCCGAAGGCCATGGCCAGCACCGACAGCGCGATGCCGATGCGGTGCATCAGCAGCCGCTTGCGATAAACCGGGTTGCTTGCGTCGTGCATCATTTGGTGCCCTCTCTTTTCTGCATGGTCAGCAGCATGATCTTGGCGGCTGCCAGTACGATGAAGGTGATCACGAACAGGATCAGTCCGAGCGCGAATAGGGAGGACACATGCAGCGGCGCATCCGCTTCGGCAAACTCGTTGGCCAGCGTCGACGCGATGCTGTTGCCGGCGGCAAACAGCGACCAGGACAGCTTGTGGGCATTGCCGATCACGAAGGTGATCGCCATGGTCTCGCCGAGCGCGCGGCCCAGGCCGAGCATCACGCCGCCGACCACGCCGATGCGGGTATAGGGCAATACCACCTTGCGCACTACTTCCCAGCGGGTGCAGCCCAGCGCATAGGCCGATTCCTTCAGCACCGCCGGCACCACGTCGAACACGTCGCGCATAACCGAGGCGATGAAGGGAATGATCATGATGGCAAGGATGAAGCCGGCGGTCAGCATGCCGATGCCCATGGTCGGGCCGCTGAACAGCTGGCCCACGACCGGCAGCTGGCCTATGGTTTCCTTCAGCAGCGGCTGGACATGGTCGGCAAAGAACGGAGCGAACACGAACAGGCCCCACATGCCATAGATGATGCTGGGCACGCCGGCCAGCAGTTCCACCGCGGTGCCGAGCGGCCGCTTGAGCCATGCCGGGCAGATCTCGGTCAGGAACAGCGCGATGCCGAAGCTGACCGGGAAGGCCACCAGCAAGGCGATGAAGGAGGTGATCAGGGTGCCGGCAATGGCGATCAGGGCGCCGTACTGGTCATTGACCGGGTCCCATTCGATGGTAGTGATGAAACCCGGGCCGAATTCGCGGAAGGCCGGGATCGCGCCGATGATCAGCGAGACGATGATGCCTGCCAACATCAGCAGCACCAGCATCGCAAAGCCGAGTGTGATCTTGTGGAAGAAGAAGTCCTGGATGCGCTGGCGGCGCATGACGCTGGCCAGCGCGCGCTCGGCGGCATCGATGCCGGCTGCGGCATCCGGCGCGGTGTCGTGCAGGGTGGGGCTATTTGCGCTCATGGCGTCGATCATCCTGGAGCGGCTGGCGTTGCCATGGCAAGGCCAGCCAGTTGGAAAAACTTACCAAACAGCCTTGCCGGACGCGTCCTTGATCTGCGCCTTCCAGCCGTCCTGCACCAGCTTGATCACAGGAGCCGGCAGCGCGACATAGTCCAGGTCGGCAGCCATGGCGCCGCCCTCCTTGAACGCCCAGTCGAAGAACTTCAGCACCTCGCGCGCCTTGCCGGCGTCGTCCTGCGCCTTCTGCATCAGGATGAAGGAGGCGCCCGTCACCGGCCAGGCGTTCTTGCCGGCCTGGTCGGTCAGCACCACAGCCATGCCCGGCGTCTTGGCCCAGTCCGCGCCCGCGGCGGCGGCCTTGAAGGTCTCGTCGTCCGGCTGCACGAACTGGCCATCGCGGTTCTGCAACTGCGCATGGGTGATGTTGTTCTTCTTTGCATACGCATATTCAACGTAGCCGATCGCGCCCTTGACCCGCTGCACGTTGGCGGCCACGCCTTCATTGCCCTTGCCGCCCACGCCCACCGGCCATTTCACCGCGGTGCCGGCACCGATCGCGCTCTTGAATTCGGGGCTGACCTTGGACAGGTAGTCGGTCCACAGGAACGTGGTGCCGGAGCCGTCGGCGCGGTGCACCACCGTGATGTCGGCGGCGGGCAGCGCCACGCCCTGGTTCAGCGCGGCGATCTCGGGCGCATTCCACTTGGTGATCTTGCCCATGTAGATCGCGCCGAGCACGGCGCCGTTCATCTTCAACTGCCCAGGCTTGACGCCATCGAGGTTGAGGACCGGCACCACGCCGCCCATGACTGCCGGAAACTGCACCAGTCCTGCCTTGTCCAGTTCAGCCGCCGCCAGCGGCATGTCGGAAGCGCCAAAGTCCACCGTCTTCGCCTTGATCTGCTTGATGCCGCCGCCGGAGCCGATCGACTGGTAGTTCATGCCGTTGCCGGTGGCCTTCTTGTAGGCCTCTGCCCATTTTGCATAGATGGGATAGGGAAAGGTTGCTCCGGCGCCGGTGATGTCGGCCGCACTCGCGGAAAACGGCAGTGCGCAGGCCATGGCCAGCAGGCCGCCGCGGATGAGTTGCTGAAGTCTCATGATGCTCCTTGCAGATGTGATACAGGACAGCGCGCACTCTAGCGGACAAATATGACAGGTTTATGACGCTCCATAACAAACATGACATTGGACAGATCGCATGGAAAATTTGTCATGAACACGTAATATTGCCTTACTACATTAGGACAAATGCAACCCGACCGGCCAGCCATGAAACGAAAACCAAAACCCGCCGATCTGACGACCAAGCAGCCGGGAGCGGACAATTATCTGAACCGCGAACTATCTCAGCTCGCCTTCAACCGGCGGGTTCTGGCGCAGGCCGAGGACCAGCGGCTGCCCCTGCTGGAACGGCTGCGCTACCTGTGCATCGTCAGCAGCAACATGGACGAGTTCTTCGAGGTCCGCATTGCCAGCCTGCTGGCGCGCATGGACGGCCATACGCCGGAAGCCTCGGGGCCGGGCGCCGACTTCGCGCAGACCAGCATCGAGTCGCATGACATTGTCGAGAAGCAGTACAGGATCCTCAACGAGGAAATCCTGCCCGAGCTTTCCCGCCAGGGCATCCATCTGTTGCGCGACCAGGACCGCAACGAAGCGCAGCGGGCCTGGGTCAAGTCGTATTTCGACCGTGAAGTCAGGCCGCTGCTGACGCCGATCGGCCTGGACCCGGCGCATCCCTTCCCGCAGGTGGTCAACAAGAGCCTCAATTTCATCGTCGAGCTGTCGGGCAAGGATGCGTTCGGGCGCGGCACCGCCATCGCGATCCTGAAGGCGCCGCGGGTGCTGCCGCGGGTGATCCGGCTGCCCGACGAGCTGTCGCAGGATGGCGCGATGTCGTTCTGCCTGCTGTCCTCGGTGATCCATGCCCATATCTCGGACCTCTTCACCGACCGCGAGGTGTTGTCCTATTCGCAGTTCCGCGTTACCCGGGACAGCGATCTGTGGGTCGACGAGGAAGAGGTCAAGAACCTGCGCCAGGCGCTGCAGAGCGAGTTGCAGTCGCGCCATTTCGGCTTTGCGGTGCGGCTGGAAGTGGCGCGCAACTGCCCGCCCTCGCTGTCCAATTTCCTGCTGGAACAGTTCTCCATTCCGTCCAGCCGGCTGTACGCGGTGGATGGCCCGGTCAACATGACGCGGCTCTTGGCGCTGGCCGACGCGGTGGACAAGCCCGGCCTGCGCTTTGCGCCCTTCACGCCATCCTATCCGCCGATCCTGGACAATGCCGACATGTTTGCCGTGCTGCGCCAGCGGGACATGCTGCTGCACCATCCCTTCCAGTCCTTCCTGCCGGTGGTGGAGTTCATCCGCTGCGCCGCGCATGATCCGAACGTGGTGGCGATCAAGCAGACGATATACCGCACCGGCATGAACTCCCTGCTGATGGAATCGCTGATCCTGGCCGCCCAGCGCGGCAAGGAAGTGACCGTGATCGTCGAACTGATGGCGCGCTTCGACGAGGAAGCCAACATCAACTGGGCCGACCGGCTGGAGCGGGTCGGCGCCCAGGTGGTCTATGGCGTGGTGGGCCTGAAGACCCATGCCAAGCTGGCGCTGGTGATACGCCGCGAGGAAGGCGATCTGCGGCTCTACGCCCACCTTGGCACCGGCAATTATCATCCGACCACGACCAAGCTCTATACCGACTTCGGGCTGCTGACCGCCAATGCGCTGCTGACGGCGGAAGTCAACGAGGTGTTCATCCACCTGACCAGCCTGACCAAGCCGACCAGGCTGCAGCAGCTCTGGCTGGCGCCCTTCGACCTGCAGCGGGAATTCCTGCGGGCCATACGCAATGAAGCGCGGATTGCCCGGCTCGGACGGCACGGCCGCATCATCGCCAAGATGAATGCGCTGGTCGACGAATCGGTGATCCGGGCGCTGTATGCGGCTTCATCCGATGGCGTGAAGATCGACCTGATCGTGCGCGGCGCCTGCTCGCTGCAGCCTGGCGTGCCGGGCCTGTCGGAAAACATCCGGGTGCGCTCCATCATCGGGCGCTTCCTGGAACACAGCCGCATCTTCTACTTCCGCAATGACCTGAAGCACGATGTCTACCTGTCCAGCGCCGACTGGATGAGCCGCAATCTTTTCCGCCGCATCGAGGTCGCCTTTCCGGTGCTGGACCGCGCGCTGAAGCGGCGCGTGCTGCAGGAAGGCCTGGACCCCTACCTGAAGGACAATACCAATGCATGGGAACTGGGTGCGGACGGCCGCTACACCCGGCGCCGGCCACGCGGCAAGCAAGCGGCGTTCAGCGCGCAGGACTACCTGATGCAAACCCTGGGCAAGATGACCTGAAAGCGAGGACAAGCATGGACCTGATCCTGTGGCGTCATGCCGAAGCGGAGGATGGCCTGCCCGGCGCGCCCGACGCCGGGCGCCTGCTCACTGCCAGAGGCCGCAGGCAGGCAATGAAGATGGCCGGCTGGCTGGACCGCAACCTGCCTTCCGGCTGCCGCATCCTGTGCAGCCCGGCCAGGCGCACGGTGCAGACCGCCGACGCCCTGGGGCGCAAGTTCCGCATCCATGCCGACCTGGGCATCGACGGCCGGCCGCAGCGGATAATGGAGCTGGTCAACTGGCCGCTGGCGAGCGAACCGGTGCTGCTGGTGGGCCACCAGCCGGTGCTGGGCCGCCTGGCCGCGCTGCTGATGCATGGCGTGGAAGCGGACTGGACGGTGCGCAAGGGGGCGATATGGTGGCTGGCCAGGCGCGAGCGCGGCGGCCAGCCGCAGGTCTATCTGAAGGCGGTGATGACGCCCGACCTGTGCGGCAGATAGCGCCCCGGACGCAGGCGCGCGTTACAGCGCCAGCGACACCAGGTGCAGCAGCAGCCCGACAAGCCCGCCGACCAGCGTGCCGTTGATGCGGATGTACTGCAGATCCTTGCCGACATAGGACTCGAACTTGTTCGACACGGTCTCGGCATCCCATTTCTGGATCACCCGCTTGATCAGCCCGGCGATCAGATGCCGCCGGCTGGAAATCGCGGTCGCGGAAAAGTCCCTGATCCAGCCGTTGAGCTTGTCGCGCACCAGCGCATCCCGGCCCAGCGCCGCGCCCAGGCCGGCCAGCGCCCGCTCCAGCTGGGCGGCGATGCGGGAGTCAGGCCGCTCGACGTCGGCCAGCAGGCGCTCGCGCACGTTGCCCCAGACGGTATGGGTGTAATCCCTGAACAGCGGATGCTGCAGCGTCTGCTCCACCATGCCGGCGATGCGCGCCTCGTACTCCGGCGACGTCCTCAGCTTCTCGATGAAGGCCTCGGCGCTGCGATGAAAGCGCTCGCGCCACTCGCTGTCGGGCTGCCGCATCTCGTCAAGGATGTTCTGCGATTCGCCCACGATCTTCTCGAACAGCTTGTCGTCGATGATGCGCGGTATCCAGCGCGGACTCTTTTCATGGATCTTCTGCCGGATGAAATCGCGGTTGCGGTCCAGCGCATCGGCCGCCATGCCGATCAGGTGGTCGAACAGCATCTGATGGCGCCGGTCGGCAATCAGCACCTCGAACACCTCGGCCAGCAGCGGCGCGAAGCGCACGTTCTTCAGGCCCGAGGCCAGCGTGGCCTGCAGGAAGCCGGCCATGTCGCGGTCTTCCATCATGCGCATCAGGCCGGGCACGCCATGCGCAATCTGCAGCGACACGGTACGGCTGTTGGCCGGCTCCGACAGCCAGTGCGCGGCGGCGCCGGCAAAGTCGATGTGCCGCAGTTCCTCCGCCAACACCTCGCGCGTCATGAAGTTATGTTCGAGGAAGTCGGCAACGCTGCTGCCTATCCGGTCCTTGTTGTTGGGGACGATGGCCGTATGCGGAATCGGCAGGCCCAGCGGATGCCGGAACAGGGCCGTGACGGCAAACCAGTCGGCCAGGGCGCCGACCATGGCCGCTTCGGCAAACGCCGCCACGAAGGACAGCCATGGATAGCGCGGCTGCAGCAGGCGCGCCGCCACGAAGGTCAGCGCCATCAGGATCAGCAGCCCGGTGGCGATGCGGCGCATCCGGGTCAGTTGCGCCGAGGGCGGCGTCGCGGACAGCCGCATCAGGCGCGGCTCCCGCACGGGCGCAGGATCAGCATGAAATCATCGCGCCGCGCCATGATTCAGGCGGCATGCCGGACCTGCAGCTCGGTGCCGACGTCCTTCCAGTAATCGCGTTCCTTCTGCAGCCAGAAGGCCAGGGTCGGATGGGCATCCAGCCAGGCGCGTGGAAATTCCAGTTCGATGCGGTTCCTGATGCGCAGTCCCACCTGCTGCAGCGAGCCCTCGATGCGCGCATGCATGAACACCACGGCCAGCCGCAGCGCCAGCACCGCCCGCACGAAGTCCGGGTCGAGCAGCATGCGGTCGAGCTTCTTCAGGTTGCCCTTCTGGCCCAGGATCAGCTGGCTCATCAGCCGCTGCTCGCGGTTGGTGAAGCCGGACAGGTCGGCGTTTTCGATCATGTAGGCGCCATGCTTGTGGAAGCCGCTGTGGGATACCGCCATGCCGACTTCGTGCAGCAGCCCGCTCCAGTACACCGGCCGGGTATAGGCGTCATTGCCCGGCTTCAGGCGCGCATACAGCGTGCTGGCGATGTCGGCAGTACGGTTGGCGCGGGTTTCATCGACCTGGAAGCGCTGCAGGAAGCCCCGCACCGACTGCTCGCGCCGGTCATGCCGGGTGGCGCGCAACTGCATGTCCCACATCACGCCCAGCCGCAATCCCGCTTCGATCGGCAGCATTTTGCTGATGTCCATTTCCTGCATCACGGCCATCAGGATCGCCAGGCCGCCCACCAGCACCGGCGCCCGGTCCGGCTTCATGCCGGCCAATTGTATGGCGTCGACATGGCCGAAGCCGATCAGGCGCTGCCGCAGCGCGTTCAGGCTGGGCAGGGTCAGCGTGCCGTCGCCCAGGCCGTTCCTGGCAATGGCCTCGGAGATCGAGCGCAGCGTTCCCGACGAACCATAGGCCATGTCCCAGACATGGTTCTTGTAGAGCGGCACCGCATCCTCGAAATAGCCGCGCGCCGACATGATGGCCGCGTCGAAATTCGCATCGTCGATGCGCCCGCCAATGAAGAAGCCGTCGCTCTGGCGCACCGTGCCGGTGCTGAAGGATTCGACGGCCAGGATATCCAGCCCCTTGCCGACGATGACTTCGGTCGAGCCGCCGCCGATATCGAGCACCAGGCGCCGCTCGCCGGGATTGTCCAGTGCGCAGGCCACGCCGAGGTAGATCAGCCTGCCCTCCTCCTCGCCGGAAATGATTTCGATCGGATAGCCGATCGCCTTTTCCGCCAGCGGCAGGAAGTCCGCCGAGTTGCCGGCGATACGCAGCGTGTTGGTGGCAACCACCCGCACCGCGTCGAGCTGGTAGGCGCCGAGCACGGTGGCGAACCGGGCCAGCGACTCGGTGGCCACCCGCATGGCCTGCGGCGTCAGCATGCCGTGCTCGTCCAGCCCCGCGCCCAGCCGGATCGGTTCGCGCGCGCTCTTGATGATGCGTATGGTCTTGCCGTCGTGATGGCCCACATGCAGGCGAAAACTGTTGGAACCGAGATCAACCGCTGCAAACATGTCTGCCTTTCTTCTGGATTTCCCGCGTCAAAAATGCCTGGCCGGCGTTGACACTGGGCATGCCGGTGCCGCTCAGGCCAAACAATCATAACGGATCGGTCCTGCAGCCTGCCCGGAAATCGCGAATGCGCCCGATTTGATTAACGCCTTTCCGGAAGGCGGCGCCAATTGTTACCGAAAGATATGGGATTGATTTTACTTTTGGTTAAAATGTGCGCCGAATTCTTATTTCCCGAGCAAGTCACCCAGTAATGGAGATTGCCATGGAACCGCCCTTCCCGACGCTGCCGGAGCAGCAGCAAGAACAGCCATGCGAACGCCTCCTGCTGACAACGCTTGCCGCGTTCTGCAGCGGCGACCTGTCGGCGCGGATGTCGTCCGCACCCGATTCAGTTCCGGGCAAGCTCGCTGCCGGCGTTGATCGATGGCTGGATGCGGCCGGCAGCGTGTTGCGCGCATTCGACCGGGTTGTCGCGGACATCACCGAAGGCAGGCTCGAACAGCCCATGCCGCTGGAAGTGAATGGCCATCCCCTGCGCGGGCAGCTGCTGGAACTGGCGCAGCGCATTAACCGGATGCGGACTCAACTGCTCAAAATGGCGTCCGAGATAGGCCGCGTCGCCCAGGAAGTCGGTGTCGAGGGGCGTCTTGGCGGCCAGGCAGCCTTGCCCGGGCCGGAAGGCGCATGGCGCGACCTGGGCAACCACGTCAACAGCCTGGTCGCGCGACTGAGCAGCCAGGTCCGCACCATGTCGGAAGTCACATCGGCACTGGCCAATGGCGATTTCAGCGTCGACCTGCAGATGGCCGCCAGCGGGGAGCTGGCGCAATTGCGTGACAACATCAATGCCCTGACGCGGAGCCTGCGGGAAAGCAACCGCCGCAACGCCGAACAGGACTGGCTCAAGACCAATGTCGCCCGCCTGACGAAGCAGCTGCAGGGACAGCGCAGCATTGCAGCCGTGGCCGGCATGGTGATGTCGGAGCTGGCGCCATTGATCGACGTCCAGCATGGACTGTTCTACCTGATGGATGACATCCAACTCGGGCAACCCAGGATGCGCCTGTATGCAAGCTATGCGGCGGCACTGGACGCCAGGCCGGAATGGCGCCTGGGCGAGGGCCTGATCGGACAATGTGCGCTGGACCGCAAGCCGCTTCTGATTACCAATGTGCCGGCGGGCTACCTGACGGTGAGCACGGGCACCGGCGCGGCCACGCCGTGCTGCCTGCTGATCCAGCCCATCCTGTTCGAAGGCGAGGTCAGGGCGGTGCTGGAACTGGCTTCCTTTTCAGGCTTCACGGCGATACAGCGTAGCTTCCTGACCCAGCTCGCCGAATCGACCGGCATCGTGCTGCATACCATCGCGTCGTCGACCCGGACCGAAAACCTGCTGCGCCAGGCCCAGTCCCTTGCGCAGGAACTGCAAAGCCAGCAGGAGGCGCTTAGTAAGAGCAATGCAGAGCTGCACGAGAAGGCAGTCCTGCTGGAGCGACAGAAAGCGGCGATGGAAGCGAAGAATCACGAAGTGGAAATGACGCGCATGTCGCTGGAAGAAAAAGCCGAGCAGCTGATGCTGAGTTCGCGCTACAAGTCCGAGTTCCTGTCCAACATGTCGCATGAACTGCGCACCCCGCTCAACAGCCTGCTGATACTGGCGCGGCAGCTCAGCGAAAACGCCGAGGGTAACCTCACGCCGCGGCAGGTGGAATATGCCGGCACCATTTACAGCGCAGGCGGCGACCTGCTTGGCATGATCAACGAGATCCTCGACCTCGCCAAGATCGAGTCCGGCACTGTCGTGCTCGACCAGCGCGACGTTTCGTTCAGCGCGCTGGAAGAGCAAGTGCTGCGCATGTTCAATCCGGTGGCGCAGAGCCGGCGGCTGGATTTCTCGGTCACCCGTTCGCCCGCGCTTCCGGCAATCATCCGTACCGACGAGACCCGGCTACTGCAGGTGATCCGCAACCTGCTGTCCAACGCCTTCAAGTTCACCGAGCATGGCAGCGTGACCTTGTCGATCAAGCCGGTGTCCGGGGGCTGGGGCGCCGGGCAGCCTGCGCTGGACGCGGCCGGCATGGTCATCGCGTTCGAGGTATGCGACACCGGCATCGGCGTGGCGCCGCAGCAGCAGGAACTGATCTTCGAAGCATTCCGGCAAGCCGACACGGGCACCTCCCGACGATACGGCGGCACCGGCCTGGGGCTGTCGATCAGCACCGACCTGGCGCGACTGATGCACGGGGAACTGCGGCTGCTCTCCAGTGAACCGGGAAAAGGCAGCCGCTTTGCCCTCTACATGCCGCTGCAGCCACGACGAGCCACTGCGTCCGGGGACGCTGCCCGCGTCAAGGTCGCTGCTGCGCCAATGCTGGCGGCAACTGCGCCGATCGACAGCGATGACCGCGATCGGCTCGCCCCTGGCGACAAGGCCCTGCTGCTCATCGGCGCCGATACCGGGTCTGGCGCCGCCTTTCTCATGGCGGCCCATGCGCACGGTTGCCGCGCCCTGGTCGCTCGACGCGGCGCCGACGGGCTGGACCTGCTGAAACGGCATGCGCCAAGCGCCATCGTGCTGGATGCCCATCTGCTTGGCATCGATGGCTGGCGCCTGCTGGGGGCCATCAGGCGCGATGACGCGACCCGCCATCTGCCATTGCATGTCGCCTGCGCGCCCGGCGATGCACTGCGTGCGCTGCAGGAAGGTGCATCGATGTGCGGCAGCCCGCCGTCTGCGGGCAGCATGCAGGCCATCGTGCCAGCCATGCTGCGCAAGGCCGCGCGCCATCGGCGCCGCCTGCTCCTGGCCGGCGACGACGCCGCCGCGCTTGACCGGCTGCAAGACCTGCTGGCCGGGGAAGACCTGCTGGTGCGCACCGCCAGGCTGTCGCACCTGGCGCCGGCCCTGCGGCGCCGCACCGACTGCATCGTGCTGCACTTGGCCGGCGCCGATGCGCGTCCGGCGCTGGCGCTGCATGCGGCGTGTCGGCACGGCGTCAACAGCCGGTCGCCCCTGCTGGTCTACATGCCTCATGGCCTGCCGTCGGAAGCGCGGCACGCCCTGCTCGCCCTGGAACGGCAGGCGCTGGTATGCCGCGTTCATACGGAAGACAGGCTGCTGGATGACAGCGCGCTGTTTTTGCATCGTGACCTGGCGGCGATGAGCCAGGCGCAGCGGCAGCGCATCGCCGCGCTGCATCAGGGCAGCCACGCACTGAGCGGACGCACCGTGCTCATTGTGGACGATGACATCCGCAACGTCTTCGCGCTTACCGGCATGCTGGAACACCACGGCATGGCTGTGTGCGCGGCGGAAAACGGCCGCGAGGCCATCGACCTGCTGCACGCGCAGCGGGCATGCGACATCGTGCTGATGGACATCATGATGCCGGACATGGATGGCTTCGACACCATGCGCGAGATACGCCGCCATGCCGCCTTCGACGCCCTGCCCATCATTGCCCTGACCGCCAAGGCGATGAAGGGCGACCGCGACAAGTGCCTGGCCGCGGGCGCCAGCGATTACGTCAGCAAGCCGGTCGATATCGATGAACTGCTGGCGTTGATGCGGCGCCGGCTGCACCGTTGAGGAAGCCATGGACAGCGAACACATGACGGATGGCGCAGCCTCGGTGCTGGTAGTGGACGACAATGCCGCCAAGCGCAGGGCAATCGGCGCCGTGATACACGGGCTCGGACTGCATGCCACCGAGATCGCCTCCGGCCGCGATGCGCTGCGCCTGCTGCTGAAGCGGGATTTCGCCCTGATTTTGCTCGACGTTCGCATGCCGGAACTGGACGGTTTCGAGACCGCGGCACTGATCCACGGCAGGCCGCGCTCGGCGCATACGCCGGTGATCTTCATCACCGCCGAGGCCCAGTCCGATGTCGACCGGGCGCTCGGATACACCGCCGGCGCGGTGGATTACATCGGCTCGCCCATCGTGCCCGAGGTGCTGGCCGCAAAGGTGAAGATCTTCGTCGACCTGTTCCATCTGCAGAAACGGCTGTTGCGGCAAGCCGAGGAATTGCGCCATTCCAAGTTATTGCTCCAGCAGCTCGCCTCGCACCAGGAAATCATCAAGGAAGAGGAGCGCAAGCGCATCGCTCGTGAAATCCACGATGAACTGGGCCAGAACCTGCTGGCCCTGCGCATCGACGCTTGCATGCTCAACGCACGCACGGCCAGCCGGCATCCCCGGCTGAACGAAAAGACCCGGATGGCGCTGAACCAGATCGACTCGACCATACGCAGCGTGCGCAGCATCATCAATGATCTGCGGCCGCCGGTGCTGGACCTGGGCCTGCAGGCAGCGATTGAATGGCAGGTGCACGAATTCCGGCGCCGCAGCGGCCTGGACTGCGTGTTGTTGGCCAGGCGCAGCGATTTCGACGACGGGCTGGATGAACGCAGCGCCACGGCCCTGTTCCGGATACTCCAGGAATCGCTGACCAATGTGCTGCGCCACGCCCAGGCCAGCCGCGTGGAGGTCGAGCTTGACCGCGACGCCAGCCAGTTCCGGATGCGCATTGCCGACAACGGCGTGGGCATCGGTCCGAAACGCATGAACAGGCCGAAAACCTTTGGCTTGCAGGGAATGCGGGAGAGGCTGCGCATGCTGGACGGCAGCCTGGAGATCAGCAGCGTTCCGGATCGGGGCACCGAGCTGCGGATCACGATACCGGTGCGGGTCTGCCCCAGGGCGGAACTGCCGTGACCGGTGAGGACCGGCAGGCTCCTAGCGGCGCGGATAGCCTTCGCGGGTGATGCGTTCCCATACCGCATCCTTCTCTTCCTGGCTCATGAACACCCAGTTCGCCACTTCGGCCACGGTGCGGCCGCAGCCGCGGCAGACTTCGTCGAACAGGGTGGAGCAGATCGCCACGCAAGGCGTGTCGGGACGGTTGGCTGGAGGCTGGTTCATGGAAAGGGTTTGCTGCGGGGAAGCCGCTATTGTACCGCCACCGGCTGCTAGGAGCCTGCGCGGCAGAAGGCGGCGTAGCGAAACGTGCGAAAAACGAGGCCAGTCCGGCATCACCGCCTGCGCCCAGGGGACCACCCTTCTGCCGCGCAGGCTCCTAGGCGTGCGCCAGCGGCAGGCGCACCACAAACGTGCTGCCCTGACCCGGTCCCGGGCTGGCAGCGCTGACCGTGCCGCCATGCAGCATGACCAGCTGGCGCACCAGGGCCAGGCCGATGCCCAGGCCGCCCTGGGCGCGGTCCAGGGTGCCGCTGCCCTGCACGAACACGTCAAACACCCGCTCCACCAGTTCCAGCGGCATGCCGACGCCGTCATCGCTGACGGTCAGTACGGCCATATCGCCGGCATTGACGACGTCGACCGTGATGCTGCCGCCGGCAGGCGTGTATTTCAGCGCATTGCCGATCAGGTTGGACGCGATCTGTTCGATGCGGGTCGGGTCGGCTTCGATCCAGCTGGGCACCGCATGGATAGTGATGCGGTGCTGGTCGACCCGCCCGGTCGTCTGCAGGCCCTGAACGCAGTCGCGCACGGCCTCGGCCAGGTCCAGCCTGTGCCGCACCAGCGACACCTTGCCGTTCATCAGGCGACCGAGATCGAGCAAATCGTCGACGATGCGCGCCAGGTGCCGGCTCTGGCGCTTGATGATCACCCGCGCCCGCTCGGCGGTCTCGGCCGGCACCGCCGGATGTTCCAGCAGCGCGATCGAATTGCTGATCGCGGCAAGCGGATTGCGCAATTCATGGCTGAGCATGGCAAGAAATTCATCCTTGGCCCGGTTCTGCTCCTCCGCCAGGTGGCGCGCTTCCTGTTCGCTCACGAAGAGCTGCTCGCGCTCCCGCTCGACCCGTTCACGCGACTGCTGCTCTTGCTGCAGCAGCACGCCGGCGGCGTCCAGCGCCGCATGCAGCCGGTCGAATTCCAGTACGCCGGACGCGAAGGGCTGCGGCATTTCGCCGCGGCCCAGTGCGGCCGCGGAAGCGGCGGCGCTGTCGATCGACAGCGCCATGCGGCGGCTGAAGAACAGCGCCAGGCCGAGCGCGCAAACGATGGCGGCGGCAAAGCCCAGCGATGCCACCAGCACGGCCCCGCGCGCGGATGCCTCGATGACGTGAACCGGAATGCCGACCGCCACGGTCCAGCCTGAAACGGGCAGCCGGGTATAGGCATCGTAGACCTTGATTCCCTCGCGGGTGTCATGCTGCAGCACGCCTTCGGACGCGCGCCGCGAGCCGTCGAACAATTCCTTGCGCACCGGCTTGCCCACCAGTTCCTCCTGGCGGTGGGAGCGCGCGATGGATATGCCTTCGCGGTCGAACAGGCCAATGATGTAA
>Ga0308161_1001348_pt1 | contig 30179 bp, 23 predicted proteins | sample PhyFR2_FD_201034 | JGI IMG/M metagenome (GOLD analysis project Ga0308161, IMG submission 201034) | Phyllosphere microbial communities from UC Gill Tract Community Farm, Albany, California, United States - DLSLF.R2 | ecosystem: Host-associated > Plants > Phyllosphere > Unclassified | place: USA...
CATCAACCCGACCGCGAGGTGTGGCTCGACACGATCGAGCCGGGACGCGCCGCACACCTGTTCCACGACACCCACCCGCGCCTGCGGACGACGAACACGCTGTGGCATATGGCGCACACGGGCCCGGCCGACCCGGCATCCGCCGGCGAGCGGGCCGGAACGCTGCTGCGCGACCTCGGTTCCCCGCGCTACGACCTCGGGCTCAGGGAGCTGCGCCGGATGGAGTCGGTGCATCTGCTCGGCGGCGGATACATGAACGAGATCTGGCCCGAGAACTTCGGCGTGATCGCGGCGATGACCACGCTGAAGGCGGACTTCGGCATCAGGATCTACGCCACGGGGCAGGGGTTCATGCCGGTCAGCGGCGACCTGCGCGAGCGTCTCGCGGAGCAGTTCGCGCAGTTCGACTACGCGGAGGCGCGCGACGCCGAGAGCGCGGATGCCGTCGGAGTGCGTGCCGGGGTCGACGATGCCTTCCTCGCGTTCGCGAACGGCCGCGAGCTCTATGCGGCAGAGGAAGATGTGCCCGATGCGATGGTCCTGGTGCAGGGCGACATGTTCGACGACGAAGATGACTCCGACCTGCGCGATCTGGTGGAGGCGTTCAGGACGCAGCACGGCGGCTCGGGAGTCGGCTTCGCCGAGGCGATCCCGCCGGACGACTCGAAGTACGCCGCGGAGCACGTCGACGAAGGTGCGCCGTTCTTCCCCTTCGTCCGCATGTGGGACCACGGTTTTCCGGCGAAGGCCGGCCAGGACTGGCTGACCTCCCGCTTCCACTTCCACCTGCTCGCGGCGGCGGCCGGCGCGAGGGGCACGGTGGTGAACGCGCGTTCCGGGTACTACGACGTCAAGCACGGTTCGCTGATCGCACTCGGCACCGGATGGACTCTTCGTGACGGCGTCGAGACCGTCCGGTCGCGCGCCACAGCGGCGCCAGACTTCCCGGCTCGTGCGCGCCTGCTGGGCGAGGAGAAATCGCAGCTGGCCGAGCGGCTGTACGCATCGCCGGAGAAGGGCTAGGCGGACGATCCGATCCTCGTCGGGTCAACGGTGGCTCGGCCCGCGCGAGCCGGACGCGTGTGGATCAGAGTTCGACGAGGGTGCGCAGGTTCTCCGCGGCCTGGCGGGTTCGCGTGAGCACATCGGACGCGGGAGCGCCGCCCTCCGCACTCGAGCGCAGCTCGGTGAGGGCCTGCTGGTAGGCGCCTACGCCGTCGGTCCACCCCGCCTCGATCGAGCCGGGGGCGGCCGACTCCGCCAGTCGCTGTGCATCGTCCTGGAGAGAGTCGATCACCGACACCGCATCCTGGCCACTCGTCTCGCCGACGATGTCGAGCCCGGTCAGCGCATCGTCGAGCCACCCCTGCACCTGGGCGCGGAACGCGGGCAGCGACGGATCGGCCACGGGCGGAGGCGTGGTGACCGGGGTCATGCTCGGAGCGGGCGTCGTGGTGGGTTCGGGCTCGGTGGTCGGCACGGGAGTCGCGGTCGCAGACGCGGATGCCGTGGGCGACGCGGACGGCGACGGCGACCCGCTCGCGCCCGGGGTCGGTGCCTCGCCCCGGGGGAGGAGGAAGAACAGCAGGACCCCGACGACGACGAGGGCTGCGACGACGAGGCCCACGATGAGCGCGATGCGGCCGCGATTGCTCGGGGCGGGCTCCATGGGCGCCCAGCGGATGTCCGGCTGCTGTTCGTCGGTCATGTCGGTCAGCCCTCCAGAGGCGGCATCGGCGTCCAGGAGCGGTCGCGTCCGAGCACGCCGCCCTCTCTGAGTCCGCGGAACAGATTGCTGGTGCCGCGCACGGTGCGCTCGACGAACAGCAGCCGGATGAGCTCCTTGGCGAAGGTCATCGACGTGCCGAGCCCGAACAGGACCGGGTTGTAGGTGCCGTGCACGCGGTAGTACTGCTTGATGTACGCGCGGTTGCGCATGATGTAGAAGCGGTAGGCGTTGCTCGACGCGTTCATGTGGCGGATGCCCATGTCCCACTGCTTGATCTCACGGGTGCGCCGCAGCACGAACTCGTCGACGATGACGGCTGTGGTCCTGCGCGAGGCGAGCCATCCGTACATCTGGTCGTCCCAGTAGATGAAGAACCTCGGGTCGGGCAAGCCGATCTGCGTCACGATCGAACGGTGGATGAACATGCCCTCGAAGCATCCGCTGTTCATCTCCTTGTAGCCGGAGGAGTCGAAGCCGGACGGAGCGAACGGGATCGGGATGCCCATGCGCTCGGCGATGCGGTACTGCCAGTAGAACTCGCTGCCGTCGTAGTCGTAGCGGCGGCCCTGGATGCTCTTGAAGCGGGGCGTCCACTTTCCCATCTTGGCGAGGCCGTCGGGGACGACCTCGACGTCGTCGTCCATCATCCAGATCCACTCGGACCCCAGCTCGTACGCGGTGCGCATGCCCTCGCTGAAGCCGCCGGAGCCGCCCGTGTTCGTCTCGAGGCGCCGGTAGACGAGCTCGGTGCCCAGGCGCGGTCGGAAGGAGTCGACGACCTCGGTGGTGTCGTCGGACGACGCATTGTCGATGATCACGACGTGGCCCGGCTTCGGTTCCATCGAGACGATGCTCTCGAGAAGGCCCGTCAGCAGGTGGGAGCGGTTGAACGTGACGATGACGATCGTCGCGGACGCCGGGTCGAAGGGGACGTGTGTCACGAGGTGAGATCTCCGGAAGCTCGAGTCCGCGGGACGCCGCGGGCAGACAACAGCCTACCCGGACGACCTCGGAAACCCCCGCGTGGGCACGTGCGCGTCAGCGCTCCGATCGCAACGTCGGGATCGCACCCGTGTGCGCGGCGTCGATGTTCTCGCGCCAGGAGCGGGACTGCCCTGCCCGGAGTGCGCACAGGACGAGCATGAACCAGCCCGCGCCGACCAGCGTGAAGCTCTCGAACATCGACTCCACCGCGAGAGTGACGAGCATGAGCGGGGTCCAGGCGTAGACGACGGATCGACGGATGCTCGCCACGAGCCACGAGCGCACCGTCGCGATGCCTCCGAACAGCAGGAACAGCACGAGTCCGGCCGTGCCCAGCTGCAGCAGGACATCGAAGTAGGCGTTGAGCGCGCTTTGGTGGCGGTCGTCGAGCAGGAAGTTGATGTAGGTGAAGGGGAACTCGCCGCGCGCCCACGATCCGAACCAGCCCCAGCCCTCGACGGGCTTGAGCGCCGCGAAGTCGAGGATGGTGTTCCACAGCGTCGCCCTGATCGAGAAGTCCGAACCGGCGTCGAGCAGCGCGATGATCACATGTCGCAGCGCGAACGCCGCGGCGAGTGCCAGAGCGACGAGCACCCCCAGCACCCATTGCACGAGGGTGCGCCGTGCGGTGGGCGCATGTCGGACGATGGTGAGAGCGAAGGTGACGACTCCGACCGCAGCCGCCAGCACGAGAACGGTCGGCGATGAGGAGAAGAACGCCAGCATCGCGGCCAGGCCGATCGACGGGACGGCGATGCGCGGCGTGAGGGACTGCGAGCGCCACTCGATGACGAAGGTGATGAGGGCGATCACCGTGACGAAGCCGAGCATGTTGCGGCTGCCGAAGATCCCCTGCACAGGCCCGCCGTCGGCGAGCAGACCTTGGATTCCCAGGAAGCTGAAGGGTGTGTCGAGCAGGACGCCGGAGAGGATCTCCAGCCCGAGCGAGACCACCAGGAGGAGCCGGAGCGTGTCGCCGAGCGCACGCACCGTCTGCAGGGTGTCGCGGATGTGTCCGACGGTGATGGCGAGGAAGGCGAAGCCGACCAGCTCCAGCCACCCGAGGATCGTGTCGGATTTGTCGGTGCTCCACGCGAGGCTGATCGCCGCCCAGGCCAGGAAGGCGAGCAGTGATGACGGTGCGATGCGCAGGAGCGAGAGCTCTTCCCGCCGCACCCACAGGATCGCGGCACCCAGCGCGCACAGGGCGACGATCACGGTGCCCAGGGTCACCGCCGACGCCGCCCGCTCGATCGTGAAGGAGGCGAAGACGGCGGTCAGGACCGCGATCGTGTACGCACGGGCGAACTCTGCGGAGCCGAACAGGTCCGGCAGACGGTGCGTCGAGGTCACGGCACCCGCCGGCTTCTCTCGCCGCGTTCGATCACGCGCTCGCGCTCGCCGATGCCGACCAGGGGGACGACCTTGATCTTGAACGAGAACATGACGAGCAGCATCCAGCCCCACAGCATGATCGGGGTCGATTCGGTCAGTCCCTGCACGAGCAGCACGGCGGTGAAGAGGCTCGGCAGCAGTGTGAGGGCCGAGTACGGGCGATCGGCACCCAGGTCCCACCGTGGCCGGTCGATCGCGAAGAACCACGACCTCCACAGCAGGCTGAGGTAGGCGAACGCCATCAGGATGACCCCGAGCACTCCGAGCTGCATGAGCACGTCGAGCCACATGTTGTGCGCGTGGAAGACCGTGATGCCGTGATCCTCGATCCAGCCCTGGAATGCCGGGTCGAAGGGCACCCAGGGGCTGGAGAATCCGTTGCCGAAGAGCGGATGCTGTGCGACTCGCTCCAGGACCGCGCTCCAGATCCGGTCGGATCGACCCGTGAGGTCGGCGCTGCGACCGAGCAGAGCGAAGAGGGGCTCACGCAGCAGCCACAGTGCCCCGCCCAGCACGGCCGTGCCGCCGATGAAGAGCACGTACAGCCGCGTGCGTGCGCCCGGGGTGCGGGCGCGGCGCATCAGCAGGGCGACCACCAGCACGAGAGCCGCGGCCGCCGCGCACGCGTAGGCGGTGGCAGACCCTGCGCGGAGCAGGAAGTAGGCCGCGAGCAGAGACCACAGCGCGAGAGTCGTGCGCCACCGCGTGCGCGCCGCGAACAGCACCCCGAACGTGAGCAGCGCGAACAGGCAGATGATCGCCATGATGTTCGAGTTGCCGACGATGCCCTGGATACGGCCTCCGTCGAGGAGGTTCCCGCGCACCCAGTACCAGTGCGGGTCGAGGTCGCCCTCGGGACGTATGAAGAAGTTGGGCAGGATCGGCTCGTGCACCACGAGAGCGACCCAGAGCTCGATCGCCAGCGAGAGGCCGAGGATCCACTTGAACGTCGAGGCGAGCGCGCGCACGATCTCGTGCCAGGTCAGCACCTGCACGATGAACAGTCCGCCGACGGTCACCGTCGCGAGCAGCACCCAGGTGATGAGGGTGGCACCGCGCCACTGCGACCATGCGACCGAGAGCAGCGCGAGCGCCGTATAGCCCACGGCCGCCCAGGGGAGCCGGCGCCAGGGGAAGGCGCTCGGTCGGCGGCGGGCGATCATCGGGATGCCGATGGCGAGGGTGGCGATGAGGAAGGCGATCAGCGTGATGAACGCGCCGATCTCTCCGACGAGGTTGTAGATCGCCGAGTGCGCGAAAGCCGCGAGCATCATCATGACCACGTACCCGCGCAGCACCAGATGCCCCGTCGACTCGCGCTCGGGCGCGCGGGGCGGGGCCGAGACCGGATGCTTCGTGTAATGCGCCATCGCGTTCAGGCTACCGCGCGCGACTCGCGCCGCACCTGTGGGTGGCGCTGGTGGGCCGTCGGCATCCGTGCCAATACTCTGGTGACATGCTGCTGAGTCTCTCGAATGTGCCCCGCGACTACGCCTGGGGGTCGCAGACGCTCCTCGCCGAACTCGAGGGCCGCGCCGCCGCGGACGCTCCGGAGGCGGAGGTGTGGTTCGGCGACCATCCCGGCGATCCGGCCGATGTGGAGGGCGGATCCACCCTCGACGCCATCACCGGCGGCTCGCTTCCCTACCTCCTGAAGCTCCTCGCGGCAGCCTCGCCGCTGTCGATCCAGGTGCACCCGACGGTCGAGCAGGCCAGGGCGGGATGGGAGCGGGAGTCCGACCTCGCCTCCGACGATCCGACCCGCAACTACCGCGACGACAACCACAAGCCCGAGCTGATCGTTGCGCTCAGCGAGCGCTTCGAGTCGCTCAGCGGCCTTCGTCCGGTCGACGACACTCTGCGACTGCTGGCGGCGCTCGGTTCGGGTGTCGGCGTGGAAGCCCTCGCCGCGCGGCTTCGCGGAGAGGGAGACGTCCTGCGTGACACGATCGGCTGGCTCCTCTCCGGGGAGGCGCAGACGGTCGTCGACGGCGTGATCGAGTCGGTGCGGTCCATGAGCGCGTCCGAGGCGGGGGAGTGGAGTCCTGCGCTGCGTGCGGTGGCGGAGATCTCGCGGACCTACCCCGGCGACCCCGGGGTCGTGGTCGCGCTGCTGATGAACCACGTGGTGCTCCAGCGGGGTGAGGCCGTGTTCCTCCGTGCGGGACTGCTGCACGCCTACATCGCGGGCCTCGGCGTCGAGATCATGGCCGCGAGCGACAACGTGCTCCGCGGTGGTCTCACGCCCAAGCGCATCGACGTGCCCGAGCTCCTCGGGATCCTCGACACCACGACCGGCGAGGTCCCGGTGCTCCGCCCTGACGCGGTCGGCGCGGTCACCGAGTATCCGGTCCCGGTCGACGACTTCGCGCTGCGACGGATCACGGTGGACGGCGCAGACGTCGATGTCGAGGTGGACGGGCCGACCATGGTGCTCGCCACCGCCGGACAGGTGAGGGTGCGCGGCGCGGACGGCGAGACGCGCGACGTCCCGATCGGCACCGCGGCCTTCGCGACCGCCGATGAGGGACGCATCACCGTCGGTGGCGCGGGGGAGGCCTTCGTGGCGTCTCCCGGGGGCCGCAGGAACTGACCTCCGCCCGCCACGCGACACGCCGTACGAGGCTCAAGAACCTTCAAGATCGGATTGAGGGTTTACGATCCACGACTTGACCGATGGGAATGACACGGGTGTAATTAGTTCTGCGCGGCCCGCCGAGGGGGCGGATATTCAGGGGTTGGAGAGCGAGATGACGGGTTACCGTTCAGACGTACCGGAGAACTGGTTCGTCGATCCGATCAACCTCGGTGTTCCCGGGGTGCGGAAGGCCGATGCCGAAGACGACAGTGCCCTGGCCTGGCAGGCCGACGCGCTGTGCTCGCAGACCGATCCCGAGGCGTTCTTCCCCGAGAAGGGCGGCTCGACGCGCGATGCCAAGCGCATCTGCACCTCCTGTGACGTGCGCGGCGAATGCCTCGAGTACGCGCTCAACAACGACGAGCGCTTCGGCATCTGGGGCGGACTCTCGGAGCGCGAGCGCCGCAAGCTGAAGCGCCGCGCCAGCTGACACCTGTACCGGCTCGCACCTGCACCGGCTGACGCACCGCTTCGCGGCCACGCCGGGTGCCCTGTGCGGCGCAGGCCCGGCGCGCGCCTAGGCTGACGACGTCATGCCAGCCCGAGTTCACGCCATCATCGTCGCGCGCCCAGGATCTTCCGCCCGTGCGCAGCTGCTCCGCACGCTCGACGCCCTGCGCGCGCAGACCACCCCGCCTGCGGCGATCACTCTGGTGATGTGCGGCGACGCCGCGTCCGCCCGCGAGAGCGCGGCCGTCGCAGCAGCCGTCGAGGGCATCATCGAGGCTCGCGGCACCACCTCCTTCGCGGATGCCGTGGAGCTCGCCCGCCCACGGATCGCCGAGGGCAGCGCAGTCTGGCTGCTCGCGCACGATACCGCTCCCCACCGTCGCGCCCTGGAGCGACTGGTCGGCACGCTCGAGCGCTCTCCGTCGGCGGCGATCGTCGCCCCGAAGCTCGTGCACACCGACAACGATCGGGAGATCGTCTCGCTCGGCGTCAGCATGACGACGCTCGGACGCTCGGTCGAGCTAGCCGCGGGCGAACTCGACCAGGGGCAGCATGACGGGAGCGACGACGCACTGGGAGCCGACATCCGCGGCGTGCTGATCCGCGGCGAGGTCCGCGACGCGCTGCGTCCCGACGCCGCACTCGCCGGGGCCGACCAGGGCCTCGACCTCGGGGTCCGGGCCCGCCTCGGCGGCGGTCGTGTCGTGCTCGCACCGGCCGCACGTGTGTCCGTCTCGCCGGATGGGCCCGCCGCGCTGCCGACCGGGCGGAGCAGACGCGCGTTCGTCACGCGACTCGCTCAGCTGCACCGCAGACTCGCCTATGCGCCCGCTTTCGCGGTGCCGTTGCACTGGCTCGCACTGCTTCCGCTCGCTCTGTGGCGGTCGATCACCCACCTCGTCGGCAAGCGCCCCGAGGCTGTCGCTCCCGAGTGGGGTGCCGCCGCGACGGCGATGGTCCGATTCGGTGCGATCGCACGGTCGCGCCGGCGGATCCGCTCGTTCCGCACCTCGAGCTGGGCGAGCATCGCCCCCCTGCGGGTCAGCAGCGGCGACCTGCGGCGGCGCCTCGACGACGGGCACGGGAGCGAAGGCGGTGCCATCAGCGAGCTGCGGTTCTTCTCGGGCGGCGGCGCCTGGGCGGTGCTCGCTGCTCTCGTCGTGAGTCTGGCGACGTTCACCACCGTTCTCGCCTGGCCGGTGCTCGGCGGCGGCGGCCTGCTTCCCCTGCGCGCGACCGTCGGGGCGCTGTGGGACGACGCGGCCTGGGGCCTGCGCGGTCTCGGCGCCGCCGTCGTCGGCCCTGCCGATCCGTTCGCCGCGGTGGTCGCGGTCCTGGGTTCCCTGTGGCCGGGAGCTCCATCGTTCTCGCTCGTGCTGCTCTGGATCCTGGCGCTGCCGCTCGCGGTGCTCGGCGGGTGGTTCGCCGCCACCCGCGTCACCGACCGTTCGGGCCTTCGCATCTTCACCGGTGTCGTCTGGGCGCTCGCGCCGACCTTCCTCACCGCGCTCGTCGACGGCCGGCCGACCGCGGTGCTCGTGCATCTGCTTCTTCCCTGGCTCTTCCACGCCGCCGTCGTGACGCATCGCTCCTGGGGGGCGTCGGGCGCGGCATCCCTCCTGTTCGCCGCGGTACTCGCGTGCGCACCCTCGCTGGCGCCCGCGCTCCTGTTCCTGTGGGTCGTCGCCCTGGCCATCACGCTCGCCTCCGCGCGCTTCCGGGGCGCTGTCCGGCTGCTGTGGCTGCCGGTGCCCGCGATCGCGCTGTTCGCGCCGCTCGTGCTCTGGCAGCTGCGACACGGCACTCTGCTCGCTGTGCTCGCCGACCCCGGCCTGATCTGGGCGGGCCCGCAGGTCGCCGCGGACGCCGCCGGTCGTCTCACGCTGGCCTCGGGATTTCCCACGGGCGGTGTCGCCGGATGGGCAGGGTGGCTCGGCGTGGAGCTGGCGCCCTGGGCGGGGCTTCTGCTCGCCCCGCTCGCCGTGCTCGCGCTGGTGTCCGCCGTCGCGCCACGATGGCGCGCGGGCATCACGCTGCTCGTCGTCGCCCTGTCGGGTCTCGCCACGGCCTTCCTGGCCGTCGGCATCTCGGTCTCGTTCGCGCAGGGGACGCCGGTGGCCATCTGGCCCGGCGCCGGATTGAGCCTCGCCTGGATCGGTCTCACCGGTGCCGCGGTGGTCACCCTCGACACCGCGTTGACCGCGCCGCGCGTGCGCCTGGTGGGCGCTGCCGTGGCCGGTCTCGCGATCGCCGTGTGCGCTGCGCCCGCGCTCGCCGCCACCCACTCCGACAGATCCGCGCTCCGTGACGGTCCCGTGTCGACGCTCCCCGCCTATGTGGCTGCGCAGGCGGGGGCTGACCGTCCCATCGGCACTCTCGTCCTCACCCCGCAGAACGACGGCGGGCTCGCGACCGAGGTCGTCTGGGGCGGGAGCGAGACGCTGGGGGCCCAGGCGACGATCCTGTCGACGGCCACCGAGCTGCGCGGCACCGATCTGACCACGCTGTCGGTCGATCTCCTCTCAGCACGCGACTTCGACGCCGCCGGTGAGCTGGGCGATGCCGGGATCTCCTACGTCCTCCTGTCCAGCCCGTCGGACGACCAGTCCGACCGCGCCCGTGCCCTCGGCACGTCGGCCGAGAGCTCCCTCGACCAGCGGGCCGGGTTCGTTCCGGCAGGCTCTACGGATCGCGGGGTCCTGTACCGGCTCGAATCCGAGGCCTCCCCTCGATCGTCGCTCACCGGCGGCGAGCAGGCGACGACACGCCTCGTGGTCACTCTGCAGTTCGTGATGATCTTCGCCGCTCTGCTGCTCTCGGTGCCGACGCGTGCGTCGCGACGCGCTGCCCGCGCCACCTCACGCATCGTCGGGCGCGCCCCCGAGGAGCCGCTGGTCCTTCCCCGGCACCCGGAGGATCGGGACGACGACATCCCCGTCGTGCCCGCTGCGGTCGCGGAGTCGGTCGAGGGACGCGACGAGCCGCAGGATGCCCCTGAGGCGGATATGCGCCCTGCGCAGGGACCCGCCCGGGTGGTCGACACCACCACGGCTCAGGCCGCTGATGCCACGGACGCCGAGGGCGCGGACCGTGCTCCGCAGACCGGGGCCGCCGACGCCGAGGGGGAGTCCGGTTCCGATCCGGAGGAGCCCGATTTCCAGAGGACTGATGAGGGGGAGAGGCCATGAGCGGTACGCGCGCATTCCGAGCGGCGGCGACCGGTGCCCGCCTGGTGACGGGCGCGATCGTCGCGGGCGCATGCGTGGTCGCCGTGGTGTTCGGGGTCACGGCCTCCTGGCCGTCGGTCGAGCACAAGCCCGCGAGTGCCGAGGTGACGCCGCTCCCCGGCGACACGGTGCTCGTGTGCAACGGCGATTTCCGGGCCATCGGCCGTGACCCCGCGAACCCGTTCCAGATGGTCACCGCCGGGTCTCCTGCCCTCTCGGCCGCCGGATCCTCGGGCACGGCCGAATCCACCCCGCTCGTCGCCGACGACCTCGCCGAGGGGGGATCGGCGCAACGCCTGGTCGGAGAGGTCGAGGGGCGCGAGGCCCCGCTGCTCGCCGCGACCGAGTCGATCTCTCTCGCGGCCGAAGACCTCTCGGGTCTGGCCGCCGCCCCCTGCCGTCCCGCGAGCCAGGACTCCTGGATCGTCGGCGGCTCTGTCCAGACGGGTGCCGAGGATCTCATCGTGCTCACGAACCCCGGAGTCGTGCCCTCGACCGTCACGCTCGTCGCCCACGGCTCCGTCCGGGCGTCGCGCACCGTGATCGTGCCGGCCGAATCGCAGTCGGCCGTGCCGCTGACCTCGCTCGCAGCGGGGTCTGATCTGCCCATGGTGCACGTCACCGCCACGGGCTCGCCGGTGCGCGCGGTGCTCCAGTCCTCACTCACCCGCACGCTCGATCCCGCGGGCGTCGATCTGCAGGATGCCGTGTCCGCCCCGCAGCAGCACGCAGTGCTCCCGGGGGTCCGGCTCTTCGAGACCCAGGGCGACAGCGGAGACTCGACGGTCGTGCGCCTGATGTCTCCCGACGCCGATGCGCAGGCGGTCGTGACCGTGAACGCCCTGGGATCCGCGGCGACCGCCGGGACGTTCGACGTGCCCCTGACTGCGGGCACGCCGACCGAGCTGTCGCTGTCGGCGCTGTCGCCGGGGGAGTACACGGTGCGGGTCGATTCCGACACGCCGGTGCTCTCCGCCGTCCGCCAGCAGGAGGGCGGCGGACCACAGGACGACTTCGCCTGGGTGATGCCCGCGCCCGAGATCGACGACGAGGTGCTCGCGGCGGTGCCGCTGGGGCCGGCTCCCCGGCTGGTGCTCGTGAACACCGCGGATGCCGACGTGACGGTGCAGGTCGAACCCGTCACCGGCGGCGATCCCATCGATGTCGACGTCGCCGCCGGATCGTCGTCGTCGATCGAGGTGCGTCCGCGCACGGTGTACTCGGTGAAGGGGTCGGGACCGATCCATGCCTCGGTGACGATGACGGACACCGGCGCGCTCGCGGTCTGGCCGCTGTGGCCGGCAGCGGGCACGCAGCAGAGCATCACCGTCTACCCCTGACATCGGGATGGTGCCCGGCGGGCGTCAGTGGTCGTGGCCGCCGAAGTCCCAGGGCTCTCGGCCCACGTACTCCGCCGCGGCGCGGAAGACGGCGCTCTCGATCGCCATCTTGCGGTGCGCGATGTCGTCGTGGCCGGGGGGCAGCAGACGTTCGATCGGCAGCCGGAACAACACGATCCGCTGCTGCTCATGATCGAGGTGCCAGCGGGGCACCTCGTCGGTCGCGTCGAAGTCCGGCATCGCGCCGATCTCGAATCTGACGTCCTGCAGCTCGGGCCAGGTTCCGCGCAGGAACTCCACGGCGGTGCCGACCGTGAGATCGAACCGGTCGATGCGGCCGTCGAGCGGGGCGAGGGGCGGGCGCACGGCCTCGCTGCGGCCCACGCGCCCGTGCCGTCCGTGCCGAGCCCCGCGGCGCGGCGAGTCTGAGGTGCGGGGGCGACGGGGCATAGCGAAAGTCTAGGCGGAGTCTGCGGCGGGCGGCGGCGCGGCATCCGGGCGCGCTCCGTCCGGCGACGTAGCCTGGCGGAGATGAACGGACGACTCTGCTCGAAGGTCGGCTGCGCGCGAGAAGCCGTGGCGACGATCACCTACGACTATGGCGACCAGATGGCCGCGCTCGGTCCTCTCGGTCTCGCGGGGCATCCGCACTCGCATGATCTGTGCGCGCCCCATGCGGATCGGCTCTCGGTACCCTCCGGATGGATCGTCGTGCGGCACGAGGCGCTTCGAGCCTGATCCCGTAGACGACCCCGCCTCGGCCGGCCCGCGCCGGGCAGGACACGTCGCGCCGGTCGGCGACGACCTCCTCAGACGCCGACGCGCCGCCCGGTGAGCTTCTCGGCCCTGCGGTCGGCATTCCGCAGTGCGCGGCCCTCGCGCTCGCGGCGGAGCACCGTGATCCCGACCAGCACGACCTCCGGCGCCTCCGGGGGCAGTGGCGAGACGAACGGTGCGGCTTCGGCGAGCAGATCCTGCGCGACGCGGGCACGGGCAGCGGGGAGCATGCGGGGAGCGCTCTGCAGGAACTGCGAGATCCGCCGGGCGAGCCGGTCGGGAAGTCTGGCGACATCGGCGATCTGCGCCCACCCTGCCAGCATCGGCGGGAGCACGGGAACGCTCGCGACGAGCGCGGGCGTGCGCACCCGCTGGCTGTACGTGCCCGCGACCATGTCGCCCAGCCGCTGCGATCGGGCACTGAACGCCCCCGCCAGGACGGCGACGCTTCCCAGGGTCAGATAGATCTCCAGCACGCCGAGGAGCGCACGGATGAACGCGTGGCGGAACCCGGTCGCCCCGCCGTCGATGCGCACGATCCGCCCGCCCACCGCGAGCTTGCCGAGGCTGCGGCCCTTGAGGGCGACCTCCATGGTGATCGGCAGGACGACGAAGCTGATCACGATCGACACGACCGTCGCGATGCGATCCGTCGCCTCGTCCAGCAGCCCCAGATTGAGCAGCCAGATCCGCAGGAACACGGTCAGAAGGAAGACTCCGAGTCCGAGGAGCAGGTCGATGATCGCTCCGGCCGCCCTCAGGACGAAGCCCACCGGCTGCACGTCGATCGCGACGGCTTCGCCGGAGAGCACCTCGTCGGAGGCATCGAGCGGGGCAGACATGAGTACAGTAAATCAGGTGGATGCCGATGCGCTGACAGATGCACGCCGCGCCGAGTGGGAGCGGCTGGAGCAACTGAGCCGCGCGCGCCTCGACGGAGCCGGCGTCGATGAGCTGATCGTGCGCTACCGCGCGGCATCCGCTGATCTCGCCGAGCTCAAGACCTCGGTGGGAGAGTCGCCGCAGGGCGCGTACCTGTCGACGATCCTGGTGCGGGCGCGTCTGCGCCTCACCGGCGCCTCAGACAGCATCCTCACCCAGACCGCCCGCTTCTTCTCGTCGCAGCTGCCGGCGGCGCTGTACCGGCTGCGCTGGACCACTCTGATCATCGCGGTGTCCTTCATCGCCGTCGTCGTCGGCACGGCCGCCTGGATATCCTCCGACCCCGCCCTCATCGCGACCCTCGGGCCGCCCGACATGCTCCAGCAGTACGCCGACGAGAGTTTCACCGGCTACTACACCGAGAACCCGGCCGCCGCGTTCATGGGGATGGTCTGGACCAACAACGCCTGGATCGCCCTGCAGTGCGTGCTCTTCGGCATCACCGGGCTGTGGCCGATCCAGGTGCTCGTGCAGAACGCGATGGGCCTCGGGATCTCGGGAGCCGTCATGGTCGCCCACGACAAGGTCGATGTGATGATCCTCTACATCCTCCCGCACGGGCTCCTCGAGATGACGTCGATCTTCGTCGCAGCGGCCGCAGGGCTGCATCTGTTCTGGTCCTGGGTCGCTCCGGGCCATCGCTCCCGGGGCGAGTCGCTGGCTGCAGAGGGCCGCGCGCTGGCGACGGTCGCGATCGGGCTGGTGTTCTCGCTGTTCGCATCCGGACTGATCGAGGGATTCATCACCGGCTGGGCGCTGCCCTGGCCGCTCAAGATCGGCATCGGGGCCGCGGCGCTCGCTGCCTTCCTGATCTACATGGTCGTCATTGGAGGTCGTGCGCACCGCCGCGGCGAGACGGGCGACCTCATCGAGTACGAGGCGGGGACGCCCCGACTGCTCGCGGGCTGAGCGCGCGCACCCCGCGTCAGCCCGTGCTCACAGAAGGCACCGTGCTCACAGACGGGGCCGTGCTCACAGACGGGGCCGTGCTCACAGACGGGGCCGTGCTCACAGACGGGGCCGTGTTCACAGACGCCCGGCGGCCTTGAGCTCCAGGTAGCGGTCGGCGATCCTCGGAGGCAGGGTCTCGGGGTCGGCGGCGATCGCCTCGCCGCCGGCGCGACGCACGGCGTCCGCCACGTTCTCGGCATCGCGCATCGTGCGCTCGGCCGCCGCCGCGAGGTAGATCTCCTCACGGGAGCCGCGTCTCTGCGCGAGGTCGGCGATGCCGTCGTCCGTCACGGATCCGACGAGGATGGAGGTCGCTCGCGTGGCATCGGGGAAGGCCCCGAGGAAGCCGCGTGCCGACTCCGCGGCGTCCTGCGCGGTGAGCACGACGATCAGAGCGGGACGCGTGGTGAGAGTGCGCACGGCCGCGAACGCGCCGGGCCAATCGGTGTCGACCAGTCGTGCGTGCACGGGGGCCATGGCGTCGGTGAGGGCGGGAAGCAGCGCCGAGCCGTCGACGCCGGTGACGCGGGCGCGGACCACCCGGTCGTACATCAGCAGGTGCACGTGGTCACCGGCACGTGCAGCGAGGGCCGCGAGCAGCAACGACGCCTCCAGTGCCGCGTCGACTCTCGTCCCGTCGCCCACGCGGGCCGCGGCCGTGCGCCCGGTGTCGATGATGATCACCACGTGTCGGTCGCGCTCAGGGCGCCAGGTGCGCAGCATCGTCGTGCCTGCTCGTGCGGTCGCTCGCCAGTCGATCGAGCGCACATCGTCGCCGCGCACGTACTCGCGCAGCGAATCGAACTCCGTGCCCTGGCCGCGCACCTGGATGCTCGTGTTGCCGTCGAGCTCGCGCAGCCGGGCCAGACGCGAGGGCAGGTGCTTGCGGGAGGTGAAGGCCGGCAGCACCCGGATCGTGCCGCGCACCCGATGGCGCACCTGTCGGCCGGCGAGTCCGAGCGGTCCCTGCGAGCGGATCATCACGAACTCGCTGGAGAGCTCGCCACGGCGGCGGGGGAGGAGCGGGATCGCGACGCGGCGCCGCTCGCCAGGGGGCACGATGAGCCGTTGCCGGTCCTCGCCCGCGCCGGCCGTGGGCTGCCAGGCATCGCGGATCAGCGCATGGAGCGTCCGGGAGCCGAGGTTCTGCAGCGCGACGCTCACCGGCACCGGCTCGCCGAGTCGCGTGCGGGTCGGTACGCGTCTGGTCACCACGACCGTGCGCGGGCTGGGCGCTGCCAGCACGTCCACGACCAGCAGCAGAATGCACAGCCCCACCCAGACGCCGAGTACGGCGTATGCGGGGTACCCGGCGAGCCCGGCGAGGACGACGGGAACGATGCCGACGGCGACGGCGAGCGCGAGACGACCGGTGACGAACACCTAGATCGGCACCCTCGTCTGCTGCACGACGGAGGTCAGCACGGCATCCGCCGACACGCCCTCCATCTGCGCATCCGGCCGCAGCTGCAGTCGATGACGCCAGACCGGCACCAGCATCGTCTGCACGTGGTCGGGGGTGACCGCCGACGAGGCATTGAGCCAGGCCCAGGCCTTCGCCGCGGCGAGCAGACCGGTCGACGCGCGCGGGCTCGCGCCCAGCTCCACCGACGGCGACTGCCGTGTGGCTCTGGCGAGGTCGACGACGTATCCGAGCACGTCGTCGGTCACCTCCACCCTGCCCGCGGCGGCCTGAGCGGCACGGATCTCCTCCGCCGACACCGCGGCCTCGACACCGGTGAGCTCGCGGGGCGAGAATCCGGAGGCGTGCTTGCGCAGCACGGAGACCTCGGCGTCGCGCTCCGGCATCCCGACGACGAGCTTCATCAGGAAGCGGTCGAGCTGCGCCTCGGGCAGGGAGTAGGTGCCCTCGTGCTCGATCGGGTTCTGGGTCGCGGCCACGAGGAAGGGATCGGGAAGCGGGCGGCTCATGCCGTCGGCCGACACCTGCCGTTCCTCCATCGCCTCCAGCAGTGCCGCCTGCGTCTTCGGGGGCGTGCGGTTGATCTCGTCAGCGAGCAGGATGTTGGTGAACACCGGACCCGCACGGAAGTCGAACTCGCCGGTGCGGGCGTCATACACGAGCGAACCTGTCACGTCACCCGGCATGAGGTCGGGGGTGAACTGCACGCGCTTGGTGTCGAGACCGAGGGCGCGGGCGAACGAGCGGACCACGAGGGTCTTGGCGACACCGGGCACGCCCTCGAGCAGGACATGACCGCGAGCGAGCAGGGAGACCAGCAACCCGGTGACGGTGCCGGCCTGGCCGACCACGGCCTTGTCGACCTCGATGCGCACCCGGTGCATGGCCTGACGCAGTTCGGCGTCGGTGGAGTTCTCAGCGGTCACGTGGTGTCCTCGGCTTCCGTTGCGGTGAAGGTATGGCGGTCACGGCGGTTCGAGATCTCACTCGTCCCTCCGCTCGATGATGGTGGAGGCGTCGACGGCCTCTTCGAGCTCCCGCAGGCGCCGGCTCAGATCGATCAGCGTGGGATCGTCCGCGGGAGGGGGGCCGGCGAGGATATCGTGCAGCGAGCCGCGCGGGATGCGCAGCCGATCGGATGCCGCGTCGGCGATCTCCTCGGGGCTCGCGGTCACGGCCAGCCCGAGTCGGCGAGCGAGTCTGCGCCTGCTGCCGTCGCGGATCGCCTCGGAGGCGTGCACGGCGTCGCCCGCCTTCGCGGTCAGCCGCGCGCGTCCGTGCATCGTCTCGGAGGCGCGCACCGTGACAGGCAGCGTCTCCGACACGAGGGGACCGAAGCGCTGACCCCGCCACAGTGCCGCGACGAGTCCGGCGATCATCAGCAGGAGGATCGCGGGCGTCACCCATCCCGGCGTGAGCGAGCCCAGTGTGTCGGGTGTCTCGCCCTCGATGTCCGTGTCGCCGAAGCTCGGCACGTACCAGACGACGCGATCGGTCTGTCCCAGCAGCGCGATGCCGAGGGCGGCGTTGCCGTCGTCGGCGAGGTAGGCGTTGCTGAACAGCCGTGCACCCTCGACGAGGATCCGCGTCGCGTCGGCATCGTCGTCGATGAGCACAGCTGACGCGTCGGTCCCGAAGCACCCTTCGACACCGTCGGCGGGGGCGAACAGCCGATCGGGGCGAATCGTGCCGACATCCGCGAACTCGGGCGCGTCGCATCCCGCCGACACGGGCGCGGAGTCGGGGGTGGCGTTCTCGCCGAGCTCGAACAGGTTCAGCAGATGCGTGCTGCTGGAGAGGAAGACCGTTCGAGCTGCGGGCTCGACGAGCTCGGCGATCCCCTCGTCGCTCAGCGTGTACGGGTTGGACATGACGAGGGTCGTGTCGGCGTCCAGCGCCGCACGTGCCTCCGTCCTCGAGCGGAAGACCGACACCTCCACACCCTGCTGCTCGAGGATCTGCGCAAGCGCCATGGCGCCCGAGTCGCCCACGCTCTCGGGGTCGAGAGCACCGCGCTGGTCCGGCATCCGGACACCCACCTGGATCGCGACGAAGACGCCCCCGAGAACGAGCGCGGCGACGATCAGCCATCCGAGCAGCGACTTCAGGCGTCGTCGGCGGTGCGGCTGCTCGGCCGTCGACGGTGCATCGATCTCAGGCCCGCTCGGGCGCTGCGCGGTCACCACGCTGTCGTCCATCACGGTCATGCGGGCACCAGGTCGGGGCGCAGGGAGCGGAGCCTCTCATCGGTCGCGGCGAGCTCGGCGTAGCGCTCGGCGGTCGCCGGATGCCGCAGATAACGCACGTCGTCGAACGAGACCGCCGCGCGACGCACCGGGTCGCTCTCGACGGGGAAGACCGCGGAGACCTCCCGGGCGATGGCCTGAGCCGTGGCGCCGGGAGACGGGTCGATGAGGTCGCGCTCCAGCAGACCCCTCGCCAGCGCCCGGAATCGGAGGATGGTCGCCTCGTCCCAGTCCTGGGCGCGGGCGGCGCGGTCGGCGTCCGTGCGCAGCTGCGCCGCCGACCGATCGTCCTCGGCGCCGAGCAGACCGCCCCGGGCCACGCGGACCGACTGGGAGCGCCGTGGGCGGCCCCAGATGATCAGAGCGGCGACGAGGGCGCCGAAGACGATGATGCTGACGATGATCAAAGCCGAGGGGCCGACGCTCGCGCCGTTGTCGGCGCTGAAGAGATCGGCCAGGAATCGGCCGATGTCCCGGGCGATGAGGTCGAACCAGGTCGGCTTCGCGTCCGCGTAGCGGGGATCCGCGAGCTCCTGCTCGGCCCACCGCCGCGCCTCGTCGCCGTCCGGCACGCGCACATCATCGAGGAGGCGGATCATGCCGGACCCTCACCCCCCGTGCCGGGAGCCGCCCAGGTCGACTCCGCGCTCGTCGTGGGCGGGGCGGGGGGAACGGGAGGCGGAGTGGACGGCGTGGAGTACGGGGGCTGTGCCGGTGCCTGCGGCGGCTGCTGCGCGGGGTACGGCGCCTGCGCCGGGTACTGCTGTTGAGCGGGGTACTGCTGCGGAGCAGGGTAGGGCTCCGCCGGGTACTGCTGCTGTGCGGGGTACTGCTGCGGAGCAGGGTAGGGCTGCCCCGGGTACTCCTGCGTCCCGTAGCCGGCGCTCATCATCGCCCACTCCGGCACCTGCTTCGGCGGGGGTGCGCTCGTCACGGCCTTCGACGGGTCCACCATGAACGGGTCGCCCAGCTGCTCCTCGGTCCACCCGAGATCGCGGCGCTCGACGTGGCCGATCAGAGCCTGGTCGAGGCCCTCGTACCGCATCCGGCTGTCGAGGTAGACGAGCGTGCCGGCGGTGCTCTGCACGACGAGCGTGATCGCCTGCAGGACAAGCAGGAGGATCTGCGGGGCGAGCAGGGCGAAGACGAACCCCATGATCGCTCCCGTGTCGGACGAACCGGTCGGGGCGATCACGGTGCTGAACATCGAGCCCAGCAGCGTCGCCGGCAGGTTCACCAGCTGCATCGCGACGCCCATGATCGCGCCGATCAGGAAGGTGACTCCCCAGGCGGTCCAGAATCGGCCGCGGGTGAGCCGCCACGATCGGACGAACGCCTCGCGGAACGTCGCCCGTTCGAGCACCAGGATCGAGGGCACGAGCAGCAGCTTGGTCGTGAGCCAGACCACCAGCGGGATGGTCGCGAGGATCACCACGACCACGAGGATGATGATGCCGCCGATCGCCTCGATCGAATTCCCCAGACCCCCGGCGACGAATCCGGCGATGATGAGGAATACGATCACGATCACGCCGAAGACGAAGACGACCGAGAGGGATGCGAAGCCCGCCAGTCGCCAGAACGAGGGGACCATCCGGCGCCAGAGGGTGCCGAGACCGGCCTTCACCCCGATCGCGGCGAAGCCGATCTCGGCGGCGACCACTCCCTGCATCAGGGCGGTGAAGGCGATGGATGCGATGCCCACGGCGAGACCCGCCACGAGATTCATCGCGATGGTTCCGGCGAACACGGCCTCGAAGTCCGCGGAGGAGGGGGAGAGGGACTCCAGGCGCGTGAAGGTCGTGACGAACACGAACCCCATCACGGTGGCGCTGAGCACCACGACCGCCAGCTGGATCACGACCCCGAACCCGAAGAGCACCTTCGGGTTGTGGCGCAGCGCCGCGAATGACCTGCTCAGCAGCATCCCGAAGGTCAGCGGATGCAGGGGGATGATGCCCCTCTTCGGGGCAGGGGTCCACGTCTGGCCGCTCACCGGCACTCCCTCCGTCGTGCGGTCCCATCGTGTCACACCCGCCGTCGGACGCGCAGACGGAGGTCGGTGGGACTGAGTGCCATAAGGTAACAGTTATGACCTCACGCATTCTTGTGGTCGACGATGACACCGCGCTCGCCGAGATGATCGGCATCGTGCTGCGCACGGAGGGCTTCGAGCCGGTGTTCTGCGCCGACGGAGCGCGGGCCGTCGAGGAGTGGCGCACGCAGCGTCCCGACCTCGTGCTGCTCGACCTGATGCTCCCCGGCATGGACGGCATCGAGATCTGCACGCGGATCCGGGCCGAGTCCGGAGTCCCCGTCATCATGCTCACCGCCCGCAGCGACACCGCCGACGTGGTGCGCGGCCTGGAGGTCGGGGCCGACGACTACATCGTGAAGCCCTTCAATCCGAAGGAGCTCGTCGCGCGCATCCGCACCAGGCTCCGCCCCACTCCGCAGACGGTCGGAGAGCAGCTGCGCGTGGGCGACCTCACCGTCGACGTCGATGCGCACGAGGTGCGGCGCGGCACGGAGCCGATCGCCCTGACGCCGCTGGAGTTCCAGCTGCTCGTCGCCCTCGCGTCCAAGCCGCAGCAGGTCTTCTCCCGCGAGATGCTCCTCGAGCAGGTGTGGGGCTACCACTACAAGGCGGACACCCGTCTGGTCAACGTGCACGTCCAGCGCCTGAGGGCCAAGGTCGAGCTCGACCCCGACAATCCCAAGATCGTCATGACGGTGCGCGGCGTGGGTTACCGCGCCGGGAGCGCGGGATAGGACGACGATGGCCGCGCCCACAGCGACCACCACGGCGGTCGCTGTCATCCGCGACTGGCGAGGCTGGCCGTCGGTCATCAGCACGCTGTGGCGGAGCTCGCTGCGTTTCCGCACGCTGACCATCACTCTTCTGCTCACATCGACCGCGATCCTCATCACGTGCGTCACCATGGCCCTGGTGATCCAGAACGATCTCTTCGAATCCCGCAAGACCGAGGCGCTCGAAGACGCGGCCCGCGCCGTGAACCTGGCGCAGGTGACGCTGGATTCCGCGGCGCTCGGCGATGAGCCCGCCGCACTGCAGGAACTCTGGGACAGTGTGCAGGCAGATCTCCGACGCTATTCGACGGCAGAGGGCTTCGCAGGCATCCGGATGAACGACGATCCCGATGCCGTCGCCTTGAACGGGTTCTCCGCGGGGTTGAGCGCCAACATCATCAGCACGGGTCTGAGCAACAGGGTCGTGCAGTTCGACGACCGCCAATCCTGGCAGTCGGTGGGGCTCGACGTCGCCGGCCGGGTCGTCCCGGGGATCATCGTCGGCCAGCAGCTGCAGGTTCCTGAGGCGGGATCCTTCCAGCTCTACTTCGCTTACGATCTCGCCGATGCCGACAACACCCTCACGTTCGTGCAGCGGACGCTGTGGATCGCCGGGATCGGGCTCGTCGCCATCGTCGCGGCGATCTCGTTCATCGTGCTGCGCACCGTCTCGACCCCGATCGTCGAGGCCGCCGAGACCAGCGCCAGACTCGCGTCGGGCGACCTGGCGGTGCGCATCGACGTGCACGGAGAAGATGAGATCGCGACCCTCGGCCGGTCGTTCAACGCGATGGCTGACAGCATCGAGTCTCAGATCAAGGAACTCGGCGAGCTCTCGCTCGTGCAGCAGCGATTCGTGTCCGACGTCTCGCACGAGCTGCGGACGCCGCTCACGACCATCCGTCTCGCGGCCGACATGCTCAACGATCAGCGCGGGGAGTTCGATCCGACCACCGCCCGGACGACCGAGCTGCTGCACACCCAGGTGCAGCGTTTCGAGACGCTGCTGTCCGACCTGCTGGAGATCAGCCGCTACGACGCGGGGTCCGTGCAGCTGGAGCTCGAGGCCACGAGCCTCGCGCATCTCGCGGAGGACATCATCGAGCAGATGCAGCCGCTCGCGGACGGACGCGGCACCGAGCTGCGTCTGGTCGCGCCGGGCGGCTACTCTCCGGTGGACATGGATCCGCGTCGCGTGCGCCGGGTGCTGCGCAATCTGATCGGCAACGCGATCGAGCACGGCGAGGGGCGCCCGGTCGTGGTGACCGTCGACAGCAACCAGCATGCGGTCGCCGCGGGTGTGCGCGACTTCGGGCTCGGCATGGACCCGGCGGATGCCGAGCGGGTGTTCGACCGTTTCTGGCGGGCGGATCCGTCGCGGCAGCGCACGATCGGCGGCACGGGTCTCGGGCTCTCCATCGCGCTCGGCGACGCGACTCTGCACGGCGGGAGCCTCGCGGTGTGGTCCGAGCTCGGTGTCGGCACGAACTTCGTGCTGACGCTGCCGCGCCGCGGCGACGCCTCCGAGGGGCCGTCGCCGATCCCCACGGAGCCGCAGGATTCGCTGTCCGAGATCGGCGATGCGACCCAGCCGATCCACCTCGCCGACATCCCTGCCGAGCTCTTCGACCGAGGGAGCATCGAATGATTCGACGGACCCCACGGATCCTGCGCGGACTCGCCGTCGCCACGGTCGCGCTCATGCTCACCGCGTGCACGGGGCTGCCGACCTCCGGCGACGCCCAGCCGGGCCTCGCTCTGGGGGCGTCTCCCGAAGACCCGGACTTCCTCCCGCTGGCTTCGGGTCCCGCAGATGGTGCCGCGCCGGCCGCGATCGTCGAAGGCTTCATGGAGGCGGCGATCACCCCGGCGGACAACTGGGACACCGCCCGCAAGTTCCTCACCCCCGACCTCGCGTCGACCTGGCGCCCGAACACCGGCGTCTCGATCGACGTGAGCGCGTCGACGCGCGTGTTCACGTCGAGCGTCGATGAGACCGACGAGCCCTCCGCGGGCGACACCGCCGATGTGCGCGTCACGTTCGATCAGCTGGCCAGCGTCGATGCGACCGGTGCCTACTCGGAGTCGTTCGGCGCCTCGAACTCCGCCTTTGTCGTCGTGTTCGACGAGGGACAGTGGCGCATCTCGGAGGCCCCCGACGGCGTGGTGATCGATGAGTCCAGGTTCTCGCGCGTCTACGACGACTTCGCTCTGCAGTACTACGACCAGACGTGGGAGCGTCTGGTGCCGGACGTGCGGTGGTTCCCCCGTCGTGCCACGGTGGCCACGACGATCGCGCAGTCGCTGATCGGCGGCGCCCCCAGCCCCTGGCTCGACCCGGCGGTGCAGAGCGCGTTCCCCCAGGGGGTGCAGCTCGCGCGCGACGCCGTGCCGATCGACTCCGACCAGGTCGCAGACGTGGCGCTGAACCGAGATGCCCTGAGCCTGGATCCGAAGACGCTCGCCCGGATGCGCACGCAGCTGCAGACGACGTTCGCCGCGGCCGGCCTGCAGATCAGTCAGGTGCGTTTCACCGTCGACGGACGCGCTCTCGAAGCGGGGGTCGTCAAGCTCGTGGAGGACCCCGCCGAAGCCGGCAGCATCGTGCTGCGGGACGGCGAGTTCGGAACGCTCGTGGGCAGTGAGATCACCCCGATCGCCGGGGTCACGGAGGAGATACTCGCCGCCACGCAGCCGATCTCGGCGATCGACGTGGCGCTCGACAACTCGCGTGCGGCCGTCCAGCTCGCGGATGGCCACGTCTATCTCGCGGGCGAGGGCCAGTTCGACGAATTGGACAAGCGCGCGAACCTCGTGCGTCCGTCGATGGACCCCTACGGCTACACCTGGTCTGTGCCCTCGAACGCGCCGTCCGCGCTGCAGGCGATCGGCAGCGAGGTGGCCCCGAACGCGATCTCCGGTGCGTGGCCGGACGCATCTGCGGTGTCCGCCATACGCGTCTCGGTCGACGGCGCCCGGATCGCCGCGGTCGTGGTGGTCGGCGGCGAGCGATGGATCGTCGTGTCGTCGGTGATCCGCGACGAGACGGGTGTGCCGACCGAGTTGGGACCGATCGAGCCGCTCGCGCAGCTGTCGGGGGCGGCGACCGCTCTCGTATGGCTCGGCCCGGACCGTCTGGGGGTGCTGGCCGACCTCGAGGACCGGACGGTGATCACGCAGATCGTCGGCGGCACCGGGACGTCGGAGGTGGCGCCGACAGAAGCCGTGTCGCTCGCCGGTGCCCGCACCGCGTCGGGGCTGCGGGTCCTCGGTGCCGGCGGGGCCGTCTTCGCGCGCACGGGCTCTGCGTGGAGCGAGTCGATCAGCGGGGTCGCCCTGCTCGCCACCCGCGCGGGGCACTGACCACGGGGCGCACCGCTCCTGCACTTGACGGTGCTCCGCGCGCACTTCCGTCAGTATCCGTGCACGGGATCGCTCGTCACCCCCTCATGCTCGGATCCGCGACAGGATCGACGGATGCCGTCATCCGCCTCCGTCTTCGCCGTCCGTGCCATCGGCGCCGATGTCCTCGCGCTGCTGCTCGCGGCCACGTGCGCCGGGTGCGACGCCCCCGAGACGCTGCTGTGCGCGTCGTGCCGGCTCCGCATCCGCGCGCATCCGGTCGCGACGAGCACGACCGCCGGACTCCTCGTCCGTGCGGCGATGCCGTTCGAGTCGGTGCCTGCGCGGTGCGTGCGGCGGCTCAAGGACGAGGGCGAGACCAGGCTCGCGCATCCGTTGGGGACCGCACTGGGCGAAGTGCTGCGGAGCGCGCTCGAGGGGCGACCCGCAGGTGAGGTCGCGATCGTGCCGGTCCCGACCTCGCGCGCCGGCTTCCGCCGCCGCGGCTACCGGATCCCCGAGCTGCTGATCCGCCGTGCGGGGTATGCGCCGCGTCGCCTTCTGCGGGTCCGCCGTACGACGGCGGATCAACGAGGTCTCGACGTCGGGAGTCGCGCCCGCAATGTGCAGGGGAGCATGCGAGCGCGCAGCAGCGGAGGGCTCGCCGTGGTGCTCGTCGACGACGTCATGACCACGGGTGCCACCCTCGACGAGGCGGCGCGGGCGCTTCGGGTCGCCGGGGTGGACGTCCTGTGCGCAGTGGTGCTGGCCGCCACACCACGACTCAGTGAACGGAATGCGTATGCATCGGAGACACGCAGCAAATGACCCGTGACATCCGTCGTCGTGCCCACTAGCGTGGGGGGACACAAGGCGACCACGGTCCGCCCTTGGCCGGGAGGACCGGGACAAGGAGGCAGCAATGGAAACGAGCATCGTTGGCGTCGGGGTGGGAATCACCGACCGCTTCAGAACCGTTGTCGAAGAGAAGATCGCCAAGATCCAGACGTTCGCGTCACGCGCGCAGCGACTGGACGTGAAGGTCACCCACCGGGTGTATCGCAACGGCCGCGTACCCGATGAGACCGTCGAGCTCACGCTCGTGAGCAAGGGGCCGGTCGTGCGGGCCGAGGCCACCGACGGCGACAAGTTCGTCGCCCTCGATCTGGCCGTGGACAAGATGGCGGAGCAGCTCCGCCGCGCCAAGGAGAAGCGGGTCGACGGACGTCAGCACCCGCGTGGCGCTCATTTCGAGAAGGAGAGCGGCGCTCTCGAGGGCATCGACGTGCAGCCCGCATCCGTCGAGGTCCTTCGCGCCGTCGCGACGGGCAACGTGCCGATCCAGAACGAGGAGGATGAGGTCTACTCGCCCGTCGTGATCCGCACGAAGAGCTTCGATGCGGAGTGGATGACCGTCGAGGAGGCGGTCGATCGCATGGAGCTCGTCGGTCACGACTTCTTCCTGTTCGTCGACGTACGATCCGACCACCCGAGCGTGGTCTACCGGCGCAAGGGTTGGGACTACGGAGTCATCGCACTCGAGACCCAGGCTCCGCCCACCGAGGCACTCGCCTCCTGAGAGCGACAGGAGAACGGCCCGACCCCTTCGAGGGGTCGGGCCGTTCGTCCGTTCACGGGGTGCTCAGTCGAAGATGCCGTCGAGGATGCTGCCGATCACGAGGCCGCCGAGGATGCCGGATGCGATATCGCCGCCGCCGCCGCGTCGGCCGCCGCCGCTCCAGCCGCCGCCGCCCCAGCCGTCGCCTCCGCCGCCCCAGCCCTGGTCCTGCGGACGCGACGAGTCGATGTCCCGCTGCGCGAGCTGCAGAGCCTCGGAGGCGAGATGAGCGACCCGGCGCGCACCGGCGAGCGCCTGATCGCGCGTCTCCTCGGCCGGGAGCAGGTCGGAGAGGTCGACGCGCAGGCGCTCGGCCTCTGCGAGTCGGGTGCGGGCGTCCGCCCCGATCCAGCCGCGGTGCCCGGCGATGAGTCCGCGCGCGACGCCCAGCTGGCGGTCCGCGTCGTCGATGGCGTGCTGCACCTGCTGCAGGCTGGGCAGCGGATGCGCCTCGCGGTGCCTCGCGGTGGCGATCGCGTCGTCGAGGGCGGTGTTCGCCGCGCGGAGTTGCGAGAGCTCGGCGAAGGGATCGCCGGGCGTGCCTGCGGGGGTGAGGGCGCTCAGGGCATCCTGCAGCGCGGTCACCGCGGCGGCGACGGCCGGCACCTGCGGAGCGGTACGTGCGGCGATGAGGTCGCTGCGAGAATCGGCGACGACCTCGGCGAGCGTCGACTCGGCGCGCAGCGCCTCGATCTCGAAGTCCTCCACCGCGTCGAGCAGAGCCGAGGCACGTCGGGTGGCCTCCGTCGCGGTCTCGAGAGCGAGGTTGGCCTCCTCGTTCTGCTTCGCCGCCCTGCGGCGTTCCGAGACCGATGCTCCGTGGGTCGCGAACGCGATGAGCTGCTCGGCTTCGGCGGCGCTGGCCGTGATCTGGTGCATCGCCGAGTCGGCGTATCGCGACGACAGACGTGCGACGGTCTCGTTCGTCTGCGGGATCCGGGTGCTCAGCTCGGCGGCATCCGCGCGCACCTTCGCGATGACCTCGGGAGCGCGGCGCACCTTCGCGATCGATTCGGCCAGAGCCGACGTCTTCTCGTCGAGCAGATCCTGCGCCCAGTCGCACAGCTGCACGATCCTCGCATTGCGGGTGCGGAGCTCTTCCGGGGTGTCCGGGATCTCGTCGTGATTGAGCTGGTGGAGTTGGAACGCCTCGCGCAGGTGCGTGCGCACGGCGCTCAGAGCCTTCTTGAGGTCGCCAGTGAGCTGGCCCCCGAGCTCGGCCTCGGCGAAGGAGAGCTCATCCGAGGTGCTGCGGATCCGCTCGTCGGCCGCGACCAGCGCCTGTTCTGCACGGCGTGCCAGGTCGGCATCCTGTGCGGCCAGCTCTTCCTGTTCGCGCTTGCGTCTGCCCCATATTCCAGCCATAGGACCGATCCTAGTTTCCCGAAGGTCGACCCTGGCTGTGCATCCGCTCGGGGCGAACGCGCGTCAGACCAGTGCGGCGGCGCGGGCCCTCGCCGGGCGGCCGCGTCGAGGGCGGTCCGCCGTCAGCTCGATCGCCAGCGCGTGGCGCGGATGCTTGGCGAGCTGCGCCTCGATGTGATCGAGCCAGCGCAGCTCGGCGTCGGCGGTGAAGATCATCGAGTCGACCACGAGAGACCAGGCCAGCCCTTCGGGGGTGTGGTCTTCGCGGGACTCGCGCACCGTGAGGAGAGCCGCATGATGCTGTGCGGCGGCGGCCCGTTGGATCGCGATCATCTCTGCGGCGTCGGCGCCGGGAAGCGTCGCCGCCACGGCGAGCTTGATCGCGAGCTCGTCGCGCGTGGTCCGTCCGCGCTCCACCGGAGAGGCCAACCAGCGAGCGACGTCCTCAGCCCCCGCGTCGGTGATCTCCCAGTACACGTGGCCCTGGGCATCCGCCGCCCCTCGGGCCACGAGGCCGTCGCGTTCGAGCCGTTCGAGCGTGTTGTAGATCTGCCCGACGTTGAGCGGCCAGACGGAGCCGGTGCGGCGATCGAACTCGTGCCGCAGCTGGTATCCGTAGCAGGGGCCCTGCGCGAGGATCGCGAGCAGACTCTGTCTCACCGACATGTGGACCTCCGTGGTGTCGTGCACAAATATACATACCGGGAAATCCGACGTGCCCGCGCCATGCAGACGACGCGCAGGTCACGGACCGGTAACATGGCAAGGTATGTCCGGTCGGCGCTCGACACGCGGCGCCGCCGGAACCATCCGACAGGGAGATGACATCTGTGGCCAATCCTCTTGAGAAGCTGCTGCGCGCGGGAGAAGGGCGGGTCATCCGCCGTCTGAACCAGGTGGTCAAGGCCGTGAACGCGCTGGAAGAGGACATCTCCAAGCTCACGGATGACGAGCTGCGCAACGAGACCGCAGAACTGCGGGAACGATTCGCCAAGGGCGAGACGCTCGATCAGCTGATGCCGGAGGCCTTCGCCGCCGTGCGCGAGGCGGCGAAGCGCACCCTGGGCATGCGCGCGTACGACGTGCAGATCATGGGCGGCGCGGCTCTCCATCTCGGCAACATCGCCGAGATGAAGACCGGTGAGGGCAAGACGCTCGTCGCCACGTTCCCCGCCTATCTCAACGCGATCGCGGGCGAGGGCGTCCACGTCATCACGGTCAACGACTTCCTCGCGAGCTACCAGGCCGAGCTCATGGGCCGCGTGTACCGCGCGCTCGGCATGACGACCGGCATCATCGTCTCCGGTCAGACCCCGGCGGTCCGCCGCGAGCAGTACGCGTGCGACATCACCTACGGCACGAACAACGAGTTCGGATTCGACTACCTGCGCGACAACATGGCGTGGCGCAAGGACGACCTCGTGCAGCGCGAGCACTACTTCGCCATCGTCGACGAGGTCGACTCGATCCTCATCGACGAGGCGCGCACCCCGCTGATCATCTCGGGTCCCTCATCGGGCGAGGCCAACCGCTGGTTCGCCGAGTTCGCCAAGATCGCACGCACGCTCGAGGCGGGCGTCGATTACGAGGTCGACGAGAAGAAGCGCACGGTCGGCGTGCTCGAACCCGGCATCGAGAAGGTCGAGGACTATCTCGGCATCGACAACCTCTACGAATCCGCGAACACCCCGCTGATCTCGTTCCTCAACAATTCGATCAAGGCGCTCGCGCTGTTCAAGAAGGACACCGACTACGTCGTCATGAACGACGAGGTCATGATCGTCGATGAGCACACCGGCCGCATCCTGGTCGGTCGTCGTTACAACGAGGGCATCCATCAAGCGATCGAGGCCAAGGAGGCGGTTCCGGTCAAGGCCGAGAACCAGACCCTCGCGACGGTGACCCTGCAGAACTACTTCCGTCTGTACGACAAGCTCGCCGGCATGACCGGTACCGCCGAGACCGAGGCGGCGGAGTTCATGTCCACGTACAAGCTCGGCGTCATCCCGATCCCGACCAACCGGCCGATGGTCCGCAAGGATCAGTCCGACCTCGTCTACAAGAACGAGGCGGCGAAGTTCACCCAGGTCGTGGAGGACATCGCCGAGCGTCACGCCAAGGGCCAGCCGGTGCTGGTGGGAACGGTGAGCGTCGAGAAGAGCGAGTACCTCTCCCGGCTCCTCGCGAAGAAGGGCGTCAAGCACGAGGTCCTGAACGCCAAGAACCATGCACGGGAGGCGGAGATCGTCGCCCGCGCCGGTCGGCTGGGTGCCGTGACCGTCGCAACCAACATGGCCGGTCGTGGAACCGACATCATGCTCGGCGGAAACGCCGAGTTCCTCGCGGTGCAGGACCTGAAGGGTCGTGGTCTCGACCCCGTCGAGACGCCCGATGAGTACGAGGTCGCCTGGGACGAGGCCTACGAGGAGAAGAAGGCCGTCGTCGCCGAGGAGGCCGAGAAGGTCATCGAGGCCGGCGGACTGTATGTGCTCGGCACCGAGCGCCATGAATCCCGACGGATCGACAACCAGCTCCGTGGTCGCTCCGGTCGTCAGGGCGACCCCGGCGAGAGCCGTTTCTACCTCAGCCTCACCGACGATCTGATGCGCCTCTTCCAGTCGGGTGCCGCCGAGGCGATCCTGGCTCGAACGAACTTCCCCGACGACGTGCCCATCGAGTCGGGTCTCGTCTCCCGTGCGATCCGCAGCGCGCAGTCGCAGGTCGAGTCCCGTAACGCCGAGATGCGCAAGAACGTCCTCAAGTACGACGACGTCCTCAACCGCCAGCGCGAGGCGATCTATGCCGATCGTCGTCACATCCTGCAGGGCGACGACATCGCCGACCGGGTGCAGCACTTCATCGAAGACGCGATCAGCGGCGTCGTACGCGACCACACGGGCGAGGGGCACAACGAGAGCTGGGACTTCGACGCGCTCTGGAC
>Ga0308161_1001349_pt1 | contig 30170 bp, 28 predicted proteins | sample PhyFR2_FD_201034 | JGI IMG/M metagenome (GOLD analysis project Ga0308161, IMG submission 201034) | Phyllosphere microbial communities from UC Gill Tract Community Farm, Albany, California, United States - DLSLF.R2 | ecosystem: Host-associated > Plants > Phyllosphere > Unclassified | place: USA...
TGCTTCATCACCATCAGCGCCATGAACGAGGCACCGGACAGCAGCAGCACCGCCTTGATGATCTGTACCCAGGTGGTCGCCAACATGCCGCCGAACAGCACGTACATGCACATCAGGATACCGACCAGGATCACCGCCACGTGATAGTCCAGGCCGAACAGCAACTGGATCAGCTTACCCGCGCCGACCATCTGCGCGATCAGGTAGAACGCCACCACCACCAGGGAGCCACAGGCCGACAGGCTGCGGATCTGGGTTTGCCCGAGGCGGTAGGACGCCACGTCGGCAAAGGTGTACTTGCCCAGGTTACGCAGGCGCTCGGCGATCAGGAACAGAATGATCGGCCAGCCCACCAGGAAGCCGATCGAGTAGATCAGGCCATCGTAGCCAGAGGTATACACCAGTGCGGAAATACCCAGGAAGGATGCCGCCGACATATAGTCGCCAGCAATCGCCAGGCCGTTCTGGAAACCGGTGATCTTACCGCCAGCGGCATAGTAGTCAGCTGCGGACTTGTTACGTTTGGAAGCCCAGTAAGTGATGCACAAGGTTGCACCGACGAACGCGACGAACATCACGATGGCCGAGACGTTCAACGGTTGCTTTTGCACTGCACCGGTCAATGCGTCCGCCGCCCAAACGGCCGGAGCAAACAGTGAAGCGCCGAATATTGCCAGTAGACGCCGAATCATTGCGCAGCCTCCTTGAGAATCGCATTGTTCAGGTCGTCAAACTCGCCGTTGGCCCGGCGCACATAGATGCCGGTCAGGATGAAGGCGGACACAATCAGCCCGACGCCCAGGGGAATACCCCAGGTAATCGACGAGCCGGGGCTGATCTTGGCCCCCAGCACTTGTGGCCCGTAGGCGATCAACAGGATGAAAGCGGAGTAAAGCCCTAGCATGATTGCCGAGAGAATCCAGGCGAATCGTTCCCTTTTTCTCACCAGCTCCTTGAAACGCGGGCTGTTTTGAATCGAGAGGTAAATGCTGTCGTTCATTGTTTTTATCCTCGCAGCACAGCTTTTTTATTATTGGAACATGGCCACTGTATGCGGCTGCGGAACAGGTTCCAGACGACCTTAGTCTTAGATCGAGTGTAGCGAGGGATTGTGAGAACACAGGAAGATTTGCGGAGGGCAAAAATCAATGTGGGAGGAGGCTTGCCCCCGATAGCGGTGGGTCAGTCAAAATAGCTGTGACTGACATGCCGCAATCGGGGGCAAGCCCCCTCCCACAAGGTACATCGGGGAATTTACTTAGCGAGCCACTCGGCTACACGCTCAGGGTGCTTGGCGACCCAATCCTTGGCCGCTGCGTCAGGCTTGGCGCCCTCCTGGATAGCGAGCATGACTTCGCCGATTTCATCCTTGGAGGCCCACTGGAATTTCTTCAGGAAGGCCGCGACTTCCGGTGCTTTCTTCTCCAGGCCCTTGCTGCCGATGCTGTTGACGGTTTCAGCAGCACCGTAGATCCCTTTTGGATCGTCCAGGAAGCGCAGCTTCCACTTGGCGAACATCCAGTGTGGCACCCAACCGGTAACCGCAATGGATTCCTGCTTGTCTTCGGCACGGGTCAGTTCGGCGATCATGGCTGCGCCCGAACTGGCCTGCAGCTTGTAGTCCAGGCCGTAGGCCTTGATCGCTTCGTCGGTCTTGAGCATCACGCCTGAACCGGCGTCGATACCGACAATCTTGTTCTTGAAGGTGGTGTCGGTCTTGAGGTCTTCGATGGACTTGGCCTTGACGTACTCCGGCACGATCAGACCGATCTTCGCATCCTTGAAGTTGGGGCCGTAGTCGACCACCTTGTCCTTGTTCTTGGTCCAGTATTCACCGTGGGTCACGGGCAGCCAGGCGGACAGCATGGCGTCGAGTTTGCCGGTCGCTACGCCTTGCCACATGATCCCAGTGGCGACCGCTTGCAGTTTCACGTCATAACCGAGCTTTTGCTTGATCACTTCTGCTGCCACATGAGTGGTGGCAACGCTGTCCGACCAACCATCCACGTAGCCGATGCTCAGGGTTTTGCTGTCGGCGCTGGCCAGTGTGGAGCTCATCGCAACTACCAGAGTGGCAGCTGCGCCCAAGAGTCGTCGCATCTTCATCGTACTTCCCCGAAAGTGCTGCGCCCGACGGATGCCGAGCGACGTCAACCTGTTGTTATGTGGTGCACCGCGCCCCCTTCACGCGCATCGATCCGGTGGCTGCGACATCAGTGGAATGCTGACACCCTGATCATCAACCTGCCGACGCCGTCGACCTGCTCTGTCAGCGACCTTATGCAAGCAAGAAACGACATCACATCGCCAGCAGGCCGTTTCCTGGAACATGGCGCCAATATTCCGCCCGAACTTTGCATGTCAAAATCATGCAGCCCCACTGGGAAGGGGTAAATCCGGGTAAGATGCGCGCCTTTGCTCCCCCAGATAAGCCGACCATGCCCGCGACTGCCCGCTTCCCTGCCCTGCCCTATTGCTTCGCCCTGATCCTCGGCCTGCTGGCCCTGGTCGGCTACTGGTACGGCCTTGGCCGCCCAGTGGTGCTGCCGGATGTCGCCAGTGCCAGCCATAAACTGCAATGCGCGTCCTACACGCCGTTCGACAAAGACCAATCTCCCTTCGACCAGCCGTTCAAGCTGCGCCCCGAGCGCATGGACGCCGACCTGGCCCTGCTGGCCACCCGCTTCGAATGCATCCGCACCTACTCCATGACCGGCCTGGAAGCCCTGCCCGACATGGCGCGCAAACATGGCCTGAAGGTGATGGCCGGCGCGTGGGTCAGCAGTGATCCGGTGGCCACCGAAAAGGAAATCGATGAGCTGATCGCCGCGGCCAACGCCAACCCGGACGTAGTGACCTCGGTGATCGTCGGCAACGAAGCCCTGCTGCGCAAGGAAGTCACCGCCGCGCAGTTGGTGAAGCTGATCCAGACCGTCAAAAGCCAGATCAAACAACCCGTCACCTACGCCGATGTCTGGGAGTTCTGGCTGCAACACCCGGAAATCGCCCCGGCGGTGGATTTCCTGACCATTCACCTGCTGCCCTACTGGGAAGATGATCCATCGAGCATCGACCAGGCCCTCAAGCATGTGGGCGATGTGCGCCAGACCTTCGGCAACAAGTTCGCGCCCAAGGACGTGCTGATCGGCGAAACCGGCTGGCCCAGCGAAGGTCGCCAGCGTGAAACGGCCGTGCCGAGCCGGGTCAATGAAGCCAAGTTCATGCGCGGCTTTGTGGCCATGGCTGAAGCCAACGGCTGGCGCTATAACTTGATCGAAGCGTTCGACCAGCCGTGGAAGCGCGCAAGTGAAGGTGCGGTAGGCGGTTACTGGGGCCTGTTCGATGCTGATCGCCAGGAAAAGGGCATCCTCGCCGGGCCCGTGACCAATGTGCCCTACTGGCCGCTGTGGTTGGGGGTGGGCGGGATCATCCTGCTGGGGACACTGGCGCTCGGCGGCCGGGTTCGCAGCACACGTGCCGCAATCCTGCTGCCGTTGCTCGGCGCAGTGGCAGCCTGCTCCATCGGCTCCTGGGCCGAACTGACCCGCGTGACTGCACGCTTTACTGATGAGTGGGTGTGGGCCGGTTTACTCGTGGCGCTGAACCTGCTGGTGCTGGCTCATGCAGCATTGGCATTGAGCACTCGGGAAGGCTGGCGCGAGCGAGCTTTCAACTGGCTGGAACAACGTGCGGGCTGGCTGGTGGCAATCGCCGGTTTTGCCGGCGCGGTGATGATGTTGTCTTTAGTGTTTGACCCGCGTTATCGCAGCTTCCCGAGTGCGGCGCTGGTGTTGCCGGCATTGGTATATCTGGTTCGCCCGGTGACCGGACCGCGTCGTGAAATTGCGCTGCTGACCTTCATTATCGGCGCCGGCATCGCACCGCAACTGTATCGCGAAGGGTTGCTGAACCAGCAGGCGTGGGGTTGGGCGGTGGTCAGTGGGTTGATGGTTGTGGCTTTGTGGCGGTGCTTGCGGATGCGCAGGACTTGAGACCGCCATCGGGGGCTTGCCCCCGATTGGCCCTATCAGGCGCCCCGCGGCTGCCGGACCAACCGCAACCCCGCGATCACCACCGCAAACACCGCAAACGTGGTGTTGTACAACGCCAGCGCCGGGAACCCGAACACCAGCCCCAACACCGCCAAACCCCAGCCCGCACGGCCCGGCACGAAAAACGCCAGCACCGAGGTGATCAACGCCGCCCAGCCCAGCACCTTGAAGTGAATCATCAACCCCAGGTTCCCACGCAACTGGCATTCCCAGCGACTGGCCTCGTCAGCGCAAATCCCCACCCAGCGGCCATCTTCCATAAAACCGTAGCGTGCACCATAACTGGCGGCCAGCCATAACGGCAGGGCAATAAGCAGCAAAATCAGCGGCAAACGACGGGACATGGGGGCACTCCGATAGGCAAAAACGGCGCCCAGCTTAATCCCCCCGCCGCCGTTATCAAGGGACATACACACAATTAGTGTTCACCAATGCGTGGCAAAGTGTATCGTCTCGCTACTATTACCCCGATTCCGACGTTTATTTCCGACTTTTCGTGCCGAAGGCTGGCACTTCGGAGATAGCACGGTGGTCATAGCCTGCGAACTTCATTCAGCACGTTTCCTCTTAGGGATTTAGTCATGCTCCGTTCCTTGCGCTGTGCCGCCCTGTTGGGCAGCCTTTTTTTGAGTGCGTCAGCACTGGCGGTCGACATTGACCAAGCCAGCTATGGCTACCCTTTGACCAACCCGTTCGAAGCGACCATCGCCACCACTCCGCCTGACCTTCGGCCGACATTGCCCAGCGATGACCAGATCAATCAGTCCGACTACACCCTGAACATGCGCCCCGAGCGCGAGTTCAGCCTGCCGGACAACTTCTGGGCGGTGAAGAAACTCACCTACCGCATCGCCAAGCAGGACCGCGCCGCGCCACTGATCTTCCTGATCGCGGGCACTGGTGCGCGGTTCGATAGCAGCATCAACGAATACCTGAAAAAACTGTATTACCAGGCCGGCTACCACGTGGTGCAACTGTCGTCGCCGACCAGCTTTGACTTCATCAGTGCCGCCTCCCGCTTCGCCACTCCGGGGATCACCCAGGAAGACGCCGAAGACATGTACCGCGTGATGCAGGCCGTGCGTGCGCAGAACGCTTCGCTGCCGGTGACCGATTTCTACCTCTCCGGCTACAGCCTCGGCGCCCTGGATGCGGCATTTGTGGCCAAGCTGGACGAGACCCGCCGCAGCTTCAACTTCAAGAAAGTGCTGCTGCTCAACCCGCCGGTCAACCTCTACACCTCGATCACCAACCTCGACAAGCTGGTACAGACCGAGGTCAAGGGCATCAACAACACCACCACCTTCTATGAACTGGTGCTGAACAAGCTGACGCGCTACTTCCAGCAAAAGGGCTATATCGACCTCAACGACGCCCTGCTCTACGACTTCCAGCAATCCAAGCAGCACCTGACCAACGAACAGATGGCCATGCTGATCGGCACTTCCTTCCGCTTTTCGGCGGCCGACATTGCCTTTACCTCGGACCTGATCAACCGCCGCGGCCTGATCATCCCGCCGAAGTACCCGATCACCGAAGGCACCAGCCTTACGCCGTTCCTCAAGCGTGCGCTGCAATGCGATTTCGACTGCTACCTCACCGAACAAGTGATCCCGATGTGGCGCGCCCGTTCCGACGGCGGCAGCCTGTTGCAACTGGTTGACCAGGTCAGCCTGTACGCCCTCAAGGATTACCTGCACGCCAGCCCGAAAATCGCCGTCATGCACAACGCCGACGACGTGATCCTCGGCCCAGGCGACCTGGGTTTCCTGCGTAAAACCTTCGGCGATCGCTTGACCGTCTACCCACTGGGCGGCCACTGCGGCAACCTCAATTACCGCGTCAACGCCGACGCCATGCTGGAGTTCTTCCGTGGCTAAATACCTTCTGCTGCTCGCCGCCCTGATGTGCGCGGGCGTAGCCAATGCCGACAACAGCAAGGCTCACGCGCCAATCGTGGTGGACTCCGACGGTTTCAAAGAGCCGTTGAGCAAACTCAAATTCAACCCGGGCCTGGACCAGCGCGAATTCGAACGCTCCTCCGTCAACGCGCTCAACGTGTACGACCCGCTCGAATCGTGGAACCGCCGGGTGTACCACTTCAACTACCGCTTCGACCAATGGGTGTTCCTGCCTGTGGTCGACGGCTACAAGTACGTGACCCCGAGCTTCCTGCGCACCGGTGTGAGCAACTTCTTCAACAACCTGGGCGACGTGCCCAACCTGTTGAACAGCCTGCTGCAGCTCAAGGGCCACCGCTCCCTGGAAACCACCGGGCGCCTGCTGCTCAACACCACCGTCGGCATCGCCGGCCTGTGGGACCCGGCCACCGCCATGGGCCTGCCGCGCCAGAGCGAAGACTTCGGCCAGACCCTGGGCTTCTACGGTGTCCCTGGCGGGGCCTATCTGGTGCTGCCGATCTTTGGTCCGTCGAACCTGCGCGATACCGGCGGCTTGCTGGTGGACTACACCGCAGAATCCCAGATCAACTTCCTCAACGTTTCCGAAGTCAGCTCCAACCACCCGGAAATCTGGGCCCTGCGCGCGGTGGACAAGCGCTACCAGACCAGTTTCCGGTATGGTCAGATGAACTCGCCGTTTGAGTATGAGAAAGTGCGATATATCTATACCGAGTCGCGCAAGTTGCAGATTGCCGAGTAAACAAAGCCCACAAAAAAGGCCATTCGAGTGAATGGCCTTTTTTATGTCTGCGATTTAAGCCTTGATTGCTTTCCAGACTTTGCCGACCACACTGACCAGCGCCAACACCACAGCCCCCGCAACAATCCCCGCCACCGCATTGAGCAGCGTCGGCATCAACCACGCCACTGCACCCGCGCTCTGACTCACCGATTCAATCCAGTGATGCACCACCGGCACGCCATGGGTAAGAATGCCGCCACCGACCATAAACATCGCCGCCGTACCGATCACCGACAGGCTTTTCATCATGTACGGTGCCGCACTCAGGATCCCGCCGCCAATGCTGCGCGCCACCTGGCCAGGCTTCCGGGTGAGCCACAGGCCCAGGTCGTCCAGCTTGACGATACCGGCTACCAGCCCGTAGACGCCCACCGTCATGACAATGGCGATGCCCGACAGCACGATGACCTGCTGGGTCAACTGCGCGTCGGCGACGATACCCAGGGTGATGGCGATGATTTCCGCCGAGAGGATGAAGTCGGTGCGGATCGCGCCTTTGATCTTGTCCTTCTCGAACGCCACCAGATCGGTCGCCGGGTCCGCTACGGCGTCGGCCAATTGCGCGTGTTGGGCCTGGTCTTCGGCTTTGCTGTGGAGGAGTTTGTGGGCAAGTTTCTCGAAGCCTTCGAAACACAGGTAGGCGCCGCCGAGCATCAACAGCGGCGTCACCGCCCAGGGCGCAAAGGCGCTGATCAGCAGTGCGGTGGGCACCAGGATCAGCTTATTGACGAACGAGCCCTTGGCCACCGCCCACACCACGGGAATTTCCCGCTCGGCACGCACGCCGGAGACCTGCTGGGCGTTAAGCGCCAGGTCGTCACCCAGCACCCCGGAGGTCTTCTTCGCGGCCATTTTTGTCATCAAGGCAACGTCGTCGAGTACCGCGGCGATATCGTCGATCAACACCAACAAGCTGCTTCCTGCCATGAATCGGTCTTCCTTAAAGGGGGATGGCGCGAGCATAACGCGGCGCAGGGCTTTAAGGGCACATTGTTGAGGCCCGCGGATGGCCGGTGCTACCATGCGCAACCGCCGGTATTGGCAAGGAAACTCCTGGTTTATGAGCAGCATTCGCGAGCGCAACAAAGAAAAAATCCTGCGGGCGGCGAGCGAGGAGTTTGCCGACAAGGGCTTCGCCGCGACCAAAACCAGCGACATTGCCGCCAAGGCCGGGCTGCCCAAGCCCAACGTCTATTACTACTTCAAGTCCAAGGACAACCTCTACCGCGAGGTGCTCGAAAGCATTATCGAGCCGATCCTGGCGGCTTCCACGCCGTTCAATCCGGACGGCGAGCCTTCGGTGGTGCTGAGCAACTACATCCGCTCGAAAATCCGCATCTCCCGCGACCTGCCCTTCGCCTCCAAGGTGTTCGCCAGCGAAATCATGCATGGCGCACCGCACCTGAGTGCCGAGCAGGTTGAACAGCTCAATGCCCAGGCCAAGCACAATATCCAATGCATCCAGAGCTGGGTGGACCGGGGCTTGATCGCGGCCATTGACCCCAATCACTTGATGTTCAGCATTTGGGCGGCAACCCAGACGTACGCGGATTTTGACTGGCAGATCTCGGCGGTGACCGGCAAGGCCAAGCTGGATGAAGCGGATTATGAAGCGGCGGCGCAGACGATTATTCGGTTGGTGCTCAAGGGGTGTGAGCCGGACTGATACACCGGCCGACAGTAAGGGCCTCTTCGCGAGCAAGCCCGCTCCCACACTTAATCCACGCCAGACATCAACTGTAAAAACACCTCAGGTCCAATGTGGGAGCGGGCTTGCTCGCGAAAGCGCCCTTCTAGACACATCTTGCCAAAAGCCTGCTGATCAGCTTCAACCGCCAGGATCTAGCCTCTCAGAACCCCCACTGAAGAGAGGCCATGGAATGCCTGATCTTGCTACCTCACACCGCCTGCGCATCGGGCGGTTCAGCGAACCCAATCGCATCTATCTGATCACTACCAACACCCATGACCGGCAGCCTATATTCAATGACGTCCAGCTCGGGCGCCTAGTGGTCTGGCAGTTCAGGCTCGCCCAATACCAAGGGCTGGCTAACTCTCTCGCCTGGGTCATCATGCCCGATCATTTCCACTGGCTGATCGAGTTGCAAAAAGGTTCGCTGGGCGACTTGATGTGCCAAGTGAAATCCAAGAGCACCCGCAGCGTAAACGGCGTTACTGGCCGCAAGGGCCGACTGTGGCAGACTGGCTTTCATGACCGCGCGCTGCGCAAGGAAGAGGACCTGATGAAGGTGGCCAGGTATGTGGTTGCCAATCCCCTCAGAGCCGGGCTAGTGAAGCGTATCGGCGATTATCCGTTGTGGGATGCAGTGTGGGTATAGAGCCAAGACCGAGGTGCCCCATTCGCGAGCAAGCCCGCTCCCACACACTTGACGGCATTCCCAGGTTGAAAATCGGGCAAATGTGGGAGCGGGCTTGCTCGCGAAGAAGCGCTACCCGTCACCAGAGAATCAAGCTGACACCCCCGCATCCGCCAACAACCCCACCCCCTCAATCGCCGTAATCGCACACTGCTCGTCAATATCCGACGTATCCCCGCTGATCCCGATCGCCCCCAGCACCACACCGTCCTGATTCCGTATCAACACGCCACCCGGTGCCGGCACGACGCTGCCCTGCCCCAGGCTGTTCAACGCCGCGATAAACGCCGGCCGTTGCTGCGCATCCAGCGCCAGCAAACGTGAGCCCTTGCCCAGGGCAATCGCACCCCAGGCTTTGCCGATGGCGATTTGCGGGCGCAGCAGGCTGGCGCCGTCTTCCCGCTGCAGGGTGATCAAGTGCCCGCCACTGTCGAGTACCGCAATGGTCAGTGGCGCGGCGCTAATGGTGCGGCCTGCGGCAAGGGCCTGGCCGGCCAGTTGGGTGGCGAGTTTCAAGGTTAAAGCGCTCATGGTGCCGTCCTTCTTTTGTTATTGGGAAAGCGGTTTGGATCTGTTTGATCAGATGCACGATCAAACAAATAGAACACAATTACATTTGTTTTTGTATACAATATTTTCGCACAAAGTCTCCATACGTCGAAAAAGTCCGCTAAAAGTGCCTTCCGACGAACGCCAGGGCCGGTGAAGAAAATCCATTGACCTCTGGCGCTCGCCGTGAATACACTTTGACCAGACACCACTTGTATACAATTACAAAACGCAAGAGGCACCAAAACATGAGCAAAATGAGAGCAATCGAAGCCGCCGTCCTCGTCATGCGTCGTGAAGGCGTGGACACCGCCTTCGGCATCCCAGGCGCCACGATCAACCCGCTGTACTCAGCCTTGCAGAAGGTGGGTGGCATCGATCACGTCCTTGCTCGCCACGTTGAAGGCGCCTCGCACATGGCCGAGGGTTACACCCGCACCAAGGCCGGCAATATCGGCGTGTGCATCGGCACCTCGGGCCCGGCGGGCACCGACATGGTCACCGGCCTGTACAGCGCCTCGGCCGACTCGATCCCGATCCTGTGCATTACGGGCCAGGCCCCGCGTGCACGGATGCACAAGGAAGACTTCCAGGCCGTGGACATCACCAGCATCGTCAAGCCGGTGACCAAGTGGGCAACCACCGTCCTGGAACCCGGCCAGGTGCCCTACGCGTTCCAGAAAGCTTTTTATGAAATGCGCTCCGGTCGCCCAGGCCCCGTGTTGATCGACCTGCCGTTCGACGTGCAAATGGCCGAGATCGAATTCGACATCGACGCCTACCAGCCGCTGCCCCTGGCCAAGCCATTGGCGACACGCATCCAGGTAGAGAAAGCCCTGGCCCTGCTCGACGCAGCCGAACGCCCGCTGTTGGTCAGCGGTGGTGGCGTGATCAACGCCGATGCCAGCGAACTGCTGGTGGAATTCGCTGAGCTCACCGGTATCCCGGTCATCCCGACCCTGATGGGCTGGGGCACCATCGCCGACGATCACCCGTTGATGGTGGGCATGGTTGGCCTGCAAACCTCCCACCGTTATGGCAACGCGACGATGCTCAAGTCGGACGTGGTGCTGGGCATCGGTAACCGTTGGGCAAACCGTCACACGGGTTCGGTGGAGGTCTACACCGAAGGCCGCAAGTTCATCCACGTGGACATCGAGCCGACCCAGATTGGCCGCGTGTTCACCCCGGACCTGGGCATCGTTTCCGACGCCGGTGCGGCACTGACGATGTTTATCGAAGTGGCCCGCGAGTGGAAAGCCGCCGGCAAGCTCAAGGACCGCAGCGCCTGGCTGCATGACTGCCAGCAGCGTAAAGCCACCCTGCACCGCAAGACCCACTTCGACAACGTGCCGGTCAAGCCCCAGCGCGTGTACGAAGAGATGAACCAGGTGTTCGGCAAAGACACTTGCTACGTCAGCACCATCGGCCTGTCGCAGATTGCCGGTGCGCAGTTCCTGCATGTGTACAAGCCACGCCACTGGATCAACTGCGGCCAGGCCGGCCCGCTGGGCTGGACCATTCCGGCTGCGCTGGGCGTGGTCAAGGCCGACCCGAGCCGCAAGGTGGTGGCGTTATCGGGCGACTATGACTTCCAGTTCATGATCGAAGAACTGGCCGTGGGCGCGCAGTTCAAGCTGCCGTACATCCACGTGGTGGTGAACAACTCCTACCTGGGCTTGATCCGTCAGGCACAGCGCGGGTTTGAAATGGACTACTGCGTGCAGCTGTCTTTCGACAACCTCAACGCTCCGGAACTCAATGGCTATGGTGTTGACCACGTGGCCGTCGCCGAAGGCCTGGGTTGCAAGGCCCTGCGCGTATTCGAGCCAGGCCAGATCCAACCGGCGCTGCGCAAAGCCCAGGAAATGATCGAAGAATTCAAGGTGCCGGTGATCGTCGAGATCATCCTGGAGCGCGTGACCAATATTTCCATGGGCACCGAGATCAACGCCGTCAACGAATTCGAAGACCTGGCCCTGGTCGGCAACGATGCGCCGACTGCCATTTCCCTGCTCGATTAAGGAGAACCCTATGCCGCGTTTTGCCGCCAACCTGTCCATGCTGTTTACCGAACAGGACTTTCTTGCCCGTTTCAAAGCGGCCGCCGAGGCCGGTTTCGAAGGTGTGGAGTACCTGTTCCCGTATGAATTCAGCTCGGCTGAGATCAAGGCACACCTCGACGCCAACGGCCTGACCCAGGTGCTGTTCAACCTGCCGGCCGGCGACTGGGCCAACGGCGAACGCGGCCTGGCGTGCCACCCGGACCGGGTCGAGGAATTCCGCGCCGGGGTCAAGCTGGCCATCGCTTACGCCCAGGTACTGGGCAATACCCAGATCAACTGCCTGGCGGGGATTCGTCCCGCGGGTGTGGATGATGAAACCCTGGAAAAGACCTTCGTCGCCAACCTCAAGTACGCCGCTGACAAGCTGCAGGCAGCGGGCATCAAGCTGGTGATGGAGATGATCAACACCCGCGACATCCCCGGTTTCTACCTGAACAACACGGCGCAAGCCCTGTCGATTCGCGAGCAGGTGGGCAGTGCCAACCTGTTCCTGCAATACGACATCTACCACATGCAAATCATGGAAGGCGACCTGGCCCGGACCATGGCCACGCACCTGGATGAGATCAACCACATCCAACTGGCGGACAACCCTGGGCGCAATGAGCCGGGCACGGGCGAGATCAACTATCGCTTCCTGTTCGAACATTTGGACCGCATCGGTTACCAGGGTTGGGTCGGCTGTGAGTACAAGCCGTTGACCACCACCGAAGCGGGTTTGGGTTGGCTCAAAACTCACAACGCGATCTAACAAACACCACCGAGTCAATGTGGGAGGGGGCTTGCCCCCTCCCACATAGGACCTGCAGTGTAATAACAAGAGGATTTCATCATGGCTAAAATCGGATTTATCGGCACCGGCATCATGGGCCAACCCATGGCCGCGAACCTGCAGAAAGCCGGTCACCAACTGTTCCTTTCCGAACACCACGGCAAGGCACCGGCTGAACTGATCAGCGCCGGCGCAGTAGCTTTGGCCAACCCGCAGCAAGTTGCCCAGGAAGCCGAGTTCATCATCGTCATGGTGCCCGACACCCCACAGGTCGAAGACGTGCTGTTCCGCGCCGACGGCGTGGCTGCCGGCCTCTCGCCGAACAAGGTAGTGATCGACATGAGCTCGATCTCGCCCACCGCCACCAAGGCGTTCGCGGCGAAAATCAACGAGACCGGTGCGCAGTACCTCGACGCGCCGGTGTCCGGTGGTGAAGTCGGCGCCAAGGCCGGCACCCTGAGCATCATGGTCGGCGGCGAGTCGCAGACGTTCGAACGCGCCCTGCCGCTGTTCCAGAGCATGGGCAAGAACATCACCCTGGTCGGCGGCAATGGCGATGGCCAGACCGCCAAAGTGGCCAACCAGATCATCGTTGCGCTGAACATCCAGGCGGTGGCCGAAGCGCTGCTGTTCGCCTCGAAAAATGGCGCCGACCCGGCCAAGGTGCGTGAAGCGCTGATGGGGGGCTTTGCCTCGTCGAAGATCCTGGAAGTGCACGGCGAACGCATGATCAAGGGCACCTTCGATCCAGGCTTTCGCATCAACCTGCACCAGAAAGACCTGAACCTGGCCCTGGCCGGCGCCAAGGAGCTGGGGATCAACCTGCCGAACACCGCCGGCACCCAGCAGGTGTTCAGCACCTGCACGGCGATTGGCGGCGGGAATTGGGACCACTCGGCGCTGATCAAGGGGCTGGAGCATATGGCGAACTTCTCGATTCGCGATAAGTAACCCCCCACAGATCTCACTCTGAAATGCAGTCAATGTGGGAGGAGGCTTGCCCCCTTCCACATTTGTTCCCATTCCAAGTCTGAAATTGCTGCATCTCTAAAAACAAGAATCCCCCCGGGAGCCCGCTTATGTCGGTCGATCCGCAACACCTGCTTCGCGAGCTGTTTGCCACAGCCATCGACGCCGCCCACCCCCGGCTAGTCCTTGAACCTTATCTGCCCGCCGACCGCAGCGGTCGTGTGATCGTGATCGGCGCCGGCAAGGCCGCTGCCGCCATGGCGCTCGTGGTCGAGAACTGCTGGCAGGGCGACGTCACTGGCCTGGTGGTCACCCGCTACGGCCATGGCGCACCGTGCCAGAAAATCGAAGTGGTCGAAGCTGCCCACCCCGTGCCCGATGCCGCCGGCCTGGCCGTGGCCAAGCGCGTGCTGGCATTGATCAGCAACCTCGGCGAAGACGACCGTGTGATCTTCCTGCTCTCCGGCGGCGGCTCTGCCTTGCTGGCCCTGCCCGCCGAAGGCATCACCCTGGCGGACAAACAAACCATCAACAAGGCCCTGCTCAAGTCCGGCGCGACCATTGGCGAGATGAACTGCGTGCGCAAGCACCTCTCGGCGATCAAGGGCGGTCGGTTGGCCAAGGCCGCGTGGCCAGCAACGGTATACACCTACGCCATCTCCGATGTGCCGGGCGACCAGGCCACGGTGATTGCCTCCGGCCCGACCGTCGGCGACCCGAGCACCTCGCAACAAGCCCTGGCAATCCTCAAGCGTTACGGGATCGACGCGCCTGCATCCGTGCGCAGTTGGCTGCAAAACCCGGCCTCGGAAACCGTCAAGCCCGGCGACCCGATCCTCGCCCGCAGCCACTTCCAATTGATCGCCCGCCCCCAGCAATCCCTGGAAGCCGTGGCCGTGAAAGTACGCCAGGCCGGCTTCAGCCCGCTGATCCTCGGCGACCTGGAAGGCGAAGCGCGGGACGTGGCCAAGGTGCACGCGGGCATTGCCCGCCAGATCGTGCAGCACGGCCAGCCGTTGGCGGCGCCCTGCGTGATCCTGTCCGGCGGTGAAACCACCGTCACCGTGCGCGGCAATGGCCGTGGCGGGCGTAACGCGGAATTCCTGCTGAGCCTGACCGACAGCCTCAAAGGCCTGCCCGGCGTGTATGCCCTGGCGGGCGACACCGACGGCATCGACGGCTCGGAAGACAACGCCGGCGCAATCATGACGCCGTGCAGTTACCGCCGCGCCGAAGCCCTGGGCCTGAATGCCAGTGATGAGTTGGATAACAACAACGGCTACGGCTATTTCGCGGCGCTCGACGATTTGATCGTCACCGAGCCGACGCGCACCAACGTCAACGACTTCCGCGCCATTCTGATTCTTGAGACTGCCAAACATGACGCCTGACAAAAAAGTCAAAATCCTCGCCACCCTGGGCCCGGCCACCGACGGGATTGATGACATCCGTGAGCTGGTGGAGGCCGGGGTGAATATCTTCCGCCTCAACTTCAGCCACGGTGAGCACGCCGATCACGCCCAGCGCTACCAGTGGATTCGCCAGGTGGAGCGCCAGCTCAACTACCCGCTGGGCATCCTGATGGACCTGCAAGGGCCGAAGCTGCGGGTCGGGCGGTTTGCCGAGGGTAAGGTGCAACTGGTGCGTGGCCAGGCACTGCGCCTGGACTTGGATGAGACTCCGGGCGACCAACGCCGGGTCAACCTGCCCCACCCGGAAATCATCGCAGCCCTGGAACCGGGCATGGACCTGCTGCTGGACGACGGCAAGCTGCGCCTGCGGGTGATCACCAAGCATGCCGATGCCATCGACACCACCGTGCTCAATGGCGGTGAGCTGTCCGACCGCAAAGGTGTGAACGTGCCCCAAGCGTTGCTGGAGCTGAGCCCACTGACCGCCAAGGACCGGCGCGACCTGAGCTTCGGCCTGGAGCTGGGCGTGGACTGGGTGGCGCTGTCGTTCGTGCAACGCCCGGAAGACATCCGCGAAGCCCGTGAGCTGATCGGCGACAAGGCCTTCCTGATGGCCAAGATCGAGAAGCCCTCCGCCGTGCAGCGGCTGCGGGAAATCGCCGAGCTGAGCGACGCCATCATGGTGGCCCGGGGCGACCTGGGTGTGGAAGTACCCGCCGAAAGCGTGCCGCAGATTCAGAAGGACATCATCAGCACCTGCCGCCAACTGGGTAAACCGGTGGTGGTGGCCACGCAGATGCTTGAATCCATGCGCTTCTCACCGGCGCCGACCCGTGCCGAAGTCACCGACGTGGCCAACGCCGTGGCCGAAGGCGCGGATGCGGTGATGCTGTCGGCCGAAACCGCATCGGGCGAGTACCCGCTGGAAGCCGTGCAGATGATGAGCAAGATCATCCGCCAAGTGGAAAACGGCCCGGATTACCAGGCGCAGCTTGACGTCAGCCGACCCAAGGCCGATGCCACCGTGTCGGACGCCATCAGCTGCGCGATCCGTCGCATCAGCAGCATCCTGCCGGTGGCGGTGCTGGTGAACTACAGCGAATCCGGCAGCTCCAGCCTGCGCGCGGCGCGGGAACGGCCAGTGGCGCCGATCCTCAACCTCACACCGAACCTGTCCACGGCACGACGGCTGAGCGTGGCGTGGGGCGTGCACTCGGTGGTCAATGATCGGCTGCGCCAGGTGGATGAGGTGTGTTCTACGGCGTTGGAGATTGCCCAGGCCCAAGGGATGGCGCAGCGCGGGGATACCTTGGTGATTACGGCGGGGGTGCCGTTTGGGCAGTTGGGGTCGACCAACTCGCTGCGTATCGAGATGTTGATTTAGCGCTTATAAAGGCCCCATCGGGGGCAAGCCCCCTCCCACACTTTATTGGGTTCACATAGCGATAGCTGTGAATGCAGTCCAATGTGGGAGGGGGCTTGCCCCCGATGGGGACAACCCGGTCCCACTGACTAACCACCATGCACAACCAGACCTGCCCCGACTGGGCCGAAGCCCTGCTCAACGGCTTCAGCCAAATCTTCCTCCAGCGCCAGCCGCTGTGCGGCCTGCTGTGCCTGCTGGCCATCCTGATCGGCGCTCCGGCCTTGCTCGGCGGTGCGCTGCTGGGTGGCGTCGCCGGTTTGCTCACGGCCCAGCGCCGGGGGTATCCCAAGGCTGAACGCCAAGCCGGTCTGTATAGCTATAACGGCGTATTGCTGGGCCTGTTGATCAGCCAGCATTTCGCCTGGTCGGCCCTGTTGCCGCCGCTGATCCTGGCGTGTGGCGGCTTGAGTGCGATCCTGACGCGGCAATGGCTTAAGCACGCGAGGCAACCGGATGACTTGCCCGCCTACACCGCACCATTTGTCATGCTGGGTTGGCTGCTGCTGGGCACTGCTGCGCCAAACACTTTCGCCCTGAGCGAACCCGATGCTCTGGCATTGCTCAGCGCACCCTTCACTGGCCTGGCGCAAATCATGCTGCTGGACCAGCCCCTGGCCGGCGCATTGATTGCCCTTGGCCTGTGGCTGGCCAACCGCCGCGCAGCCCTCTGGGCCTTGATCGGTGCCGGTGCCGGCGTGCTGATCGGCGTCGCGCTGGATGACAGCACCGGCGCCCTCCTCGGCCTGCACAGCTACAACCCGGCGCTCGCGGCCCTGGCCCTGAGTCAGTCGCGTCGCCAACCCTGGCTGCCGCTGCTCGGCATCCTCCTGGCCAGCCTGCTCACGCCGGGCTTTGCCGCCCTGCACCTGCCCGCGCTCACTGCGCCGTTTATCCTCGCCTGCTGGCTGGTGCGCGCCGGTTGCCGGATGCTTCAGAAACCGCGCATGGACAGCCCCTTCGAATCCCCCTAGGCTTGCTCGATCTTCGATTCGGGCGGGTTTTATGGACAGCAACAACGACTGGCGCCAGCGGCTCTACGTCATGATTTTCCAGAGTGACACCATGGCCGGACGGCGCTTTGACGGCATCCTGCTGCTGATCATCCTCGCCAGCCTGGTGATCGTGATGCTCGACAGCATCGACCAGGTGCACCAGAACTACGCCGATGTGCTGGCATATATCGAGTGGGGCTTCACCGTCATCTTCCTGATCGAGTACGGCTTGCGCCTGTATTGCTCGCCCAAGCCCTTGCGCTATGCCTTCAGTTTTTACGGGCTGGTGGATTTGCTCGCCATTGTGCCCGGCATCCTGGCGCTGTATTACAGCGACGCGCAGTACCTGCTGATCATCCGCATCATCCGCATGCTGCGGATCTTCCGGGTGCTCAAGCTCAGCCCGTACCTCAAGCAGGCCAACTACCTGATGGCGGCGCTGCGCGGCAGCAAGCAGAAGATTGTGGTGTTCCTGGTGAGCGTGTGCACGCTGGTGACGGTATTCGGCACCTTGATGTACGTGATCGAAGGCCCGGAACACGGGTTTACCAGCATTCCCAAGGGCATCTATTGGGCCATCGTGACGCTGACCACTGTGGGCTTTGGCGATATCGTGCCGAAGACGCCACTGGGCCAGGTGATTTCGTCACTGGTGATGATCACCGGTTACTCGATCATCGCCGTGCCCACCGGGATTTTCACCGCCGAACTGGCCAGTGCCATGCGCGGTGAACAGCTGCAAACCGACTGCCCGGTGTGCAGGAAAAACAGCCACGAGCCCAACGCCGCGTTCTGTTCGCGTTGCGGCAGTAATCTTTTTAAGAAAGTGGAATAAGCAAAGTTCTTTTTAATCTTTAAGCGACTATGACGCCCCGGCTATAGTCGCTGGCAAATGGCCTTACCCCCTTCTTTCGAACAACAAGGAATGAGCAGTGAAAAAACTCGTTAGCGCCTCTCTCCTGGCCGCCGGCCTTGCCCTGGCGGGCGCCGTGCACGCCGCACCGGTCACACTGCTCAACGTCTCCTACGACGTCATGCGCGATTTCTACAAGGACTACAACGCCGCCTTCCAGAAACATTGGGAAGCCGAGCACCCGAACGACAAATTGACCCTGCAAATGTCCTTCGGCGGTTCCAGCAAACAAGCACGCTCAGTGATCGACGGCCTGCCGGCTGACGTGATCACCATGAACATGGCCACCGACATCAATGCCCTCGCCGACAACGGCAAACTGGTGCCGGACAACTGGGTCACGCGCCTGCCGAACAACAGCGCGCCGTTCACTTCCGCCACCGTGTTCATCGTGCGCAAAGGCAACCCCAAGGCCCTGAAGGATTGGCCGGATCTGCTCAAGGACGGCGTGCAAGTGATCGTGCCCAACCCGAAGACCTCGGGTAATGGCCGCTACACCTACCTGTCGGCCTGGGGCTATGTGCTCAAGAACGGCGGCGATGAAGAGAAAGCCAAGACCTTCGTCGGCAAGCTGTTCAAGCAAGCGCCCGTGCTGGATACCGGTGGCCGCGCCGCCGCCACCACGTTCATGACCAACCAGATTGGCGACGTGCTGGTGACCTTCGAGAACGAAGCCGAAATGATCGCCCGTGAATTTGGCCGTGATCAGTTCGAAGTCATCTACCCAAGCGTCTCTGCCGAAGCCGAGCCGCCCGTGTCGGTGGTCGACAAAGTGGTCGAAAAGAAAGGCACCCGCGTGGCCGCCGAAGACTACTTGAAGTACCTGTGGTCGCCAGAAGGCCAGGAAATCGCCGCCAACAACTACCTGCGCCCGCGTGATCCGAAAGTGCTGGCCAAGTACACCGACCGCTTCCCGAAAGTCGACTTCCTGTCGGTGGAAAAGACCTTTGGTGACTGGCGCACGGTGCAAAAGACCCACTTCAATGATGGTGGGGTTTTCGACCAGATCTACTCCGGTCAATAACTGAACAATGTGGGAGGGGGCTTGCCCCCGATAGCAATGTGTCAGCCACTACATCCAGTGACTGACACTCCGCAATCGGGGGCAAGCCCCCTCCCACATTTGGTTCTTGGCATGGCAGCTGGATAGGTGGTGTTCTGTCCGCTCAGTTATTTCTAGATGTATCATCAGCCAGCATAAGTGATATCACCCCAAGCGCCCTACCCGCTCTGACGCCTTGCCTTTACTCTCGCTCGCCATCTTCCTTCGCTTTTATGAGACCACCATGAATGCCACCCCCCACGCTGCAAGCACCATGACCCGCGGGATGGTGATGCTGTTTGCGTTCTGCTGTGGCGCCATCGTCGCCAACATTTACTACGCACAGCCGATCATCGAACTGATCGCCCCGGACATCGGCCTTACGCCGGCCATGGCCAGCCTGATCGTGTCGCTGACGCAGATCGGTTATGCCTTGGGGCTGTTCTTCCTGGTGCCGTTGGGCGACCTGCTGGAAAACCGCAAGCTGATGATCCTCACCACCGTGGTGGCCATCGCCAGCCTGCTGGGCGCAGCGTTCACCGAACAGCCGAACCTGTTCCTGCTGGTGTCGCTGCTGATCGGTTTCAGTTCGGTGTCGGTGCAGATCCTGATCCCGCTGGCCGCGCACCTGGCGCCCGCTGAGTCCCGTGGCCGCGTGGTCGGCAGCATCATGGGCGGTTTGCTGCTGGGTATCCTGCTGGCACGGCCGGTGTCCAGCGTAGTGGCGGACCACTTCGGCTGGCGTGCGATGTTCATGGCCGCGGCGGGGTTGATGGCGTTTATCAGCGTGGTGTTGATGCTCACGATCCCCAAGCGCCAACCCGATCACAGCGCCAGTTACGGCCAATTGCTGGGCTCGCTGGGCACTTTGTTGCGGCGCCAGCCAGTGCTGCGCCAACGCGCGTTTTACCAAGGCTGCATGTTTGCCACCTTCAGTCTTTTCTGGACTGCAGTGCCCCTGGAACTGGCGCGTAATCATGGCCTGAGCCAGAGCGAAATCGCCCTGTTCGCCCTGGTCGGCGCACTGGGCGCCATCGCCGCGCCCATTGCAGGGCGCCTGGCGGATGCCGGTCACACTCACCGCGCTTCGTTGCTGGCGATGCTGTTCGCGGTGTTGAGCTTCCTGCCTGCGTTTGTGCATCCGCTGTACAGCGTGATCGGCCTGGCGGTGACCGGTGTGGTCCTGGACTTCTGCGTGCAGATGAACATGGTCCTCGGCCAACGCGCCGTCTATGCCCTCGACGCCCATAGCCGCAGCCGTTTGAACGCGCTGTACATGACCAGCATCTTCATCGGCGGTGCTTTCGGTTCGGCGATTGCCAGCAGCGTGTACGAACACGGCGGTTGGCTGGGGGTGATGATGGTGGGGAGTGCATTCCCGCTGGTGGCGTTGTTGCGTTTCGTCAGTGCGTCGCGCCAGACGTCGGTGGCCACCGCCTGAGGAGATGGCACACCGGGTTGAGTCTGTGACGGGTGAGGCTACGACTGGGCCCTTCCAGCAGTTGCCTCGGCGGACGATGGCGTGAACAAACGCAGCAACTGCATCAGGAACGTCGCCAGGGTCCTGGCAAGTGCTTCCACCACCCCGGTCGATTGGTCCGGTACCTTGTCCGGGGTTGGGGTTGGGGTTGGAGCCGGCGTGGGTACAGGCCGTATCTCCGGCGCCTGACCGCTCCACAGCACATCGGTTTGCCTGATGCCGCCTTTGCTCTTGACCAGCAGGTCCGCACTGCCGGTGCCTTTAAGGTCGATGGCCAGGCTAGACAGGCCCGTGCCCGGGTCATGTTTGAGCACCGCCTCACCGGGTCGACCGCTGAACCGTTCGGTAAACACCAGCGCCCGCACACCTGCCTCTTTCAAGGCGCCCGACACGTCGATCTTGTCGGTGCCACTGGTAAAGTCCTCGATCAGGTCGGGACTCTGGGGCGTGGAGTCGCTGGCCTTATCGTAGACAAACGTGTCGGCACCGCCCCCTCCCCTTAACCTGTCGGCACCGAGGCCACCCTTGAGTCGATTGGCGGCCTCATTGCCGACCAGCGTGTCGCGGCCAGCACCACCGATGGCATTTTCCACCGTGCAGCCCTTGGCAATGGACACATTGCCCCTCAAACCGCCCACATCCGAGAAGGATTCGGCATTCAGGTTGATGTTCTGGTCCTGTGAGAAGCCGGAAAAGTCCAAGGTATCGTTCCCCCCACCATCCCAAACGCAGAAGATGGGTTTGTCCCGGGCACTTTTAAGGCTCAGCACCTCGCGCTCGGTATTGGAATTGAAGCCATAGACGGTGTCGGTATTACGTGTCTGGTAGTTGGCGCCGTAGAGACGTTGCACCGCAGCAATGTCATCCATCATCGGGGCCGACGGATTGAGCCCCTTGAAGTCATGGCCAGCCTGATGCTTTTCCGACCAATAGCTCATCACTGTGCGGGCCTTTGTATCCTGGGCGTAGACTGCACCCTGTTCATAATGGGGATTGCCGCCGTTGTAGTTCCCCGGATGTTGCAGACCGATGGCATGGCCGATTTCATGCACAGCAGTCACCGAAAAATGGCTGCCCAGCGCCGGTGAACTCCCCCCTCCCAGCGTACCGATCGTCGCCGTGGTACGGGCATTGGAGCGATTGGGTGAAGTGGCAACGCCGCGATCCCCGCGAGGGTTGTTGTGGATACTGAGCATGCCGTCGGTGCCGTTCGCCTGCTCGCGAAAATTGATATTGGCCACGTCCTGCCAGGACTGGACTGCCTGGCGCACACGTTGCTGCTGCTGGTTGTTGAAGCTTTTGTCTACCGTGTACTGCAGGTCCACCTTTTGATCACCGTTGCGATCATGAAAACGTAAGCCGTCCCGCGTGATTTGTTTGCCTGCCTGGTCTGTCGTAAAAGACGGCTTGTTACCGGCACCGGCTCCATACGGACCTGCGTCCGACATAGGCAAACCCAGCGGGGAATTGGTACAACAGGAATCAAAAATTTTCATGGCATGAGACTCGTCAATTTTAGTAAAGACGTGTATCGAATTGAGTCGCTTAGCTATCCCTGCCAATGACGTTCGGGTTATCCAGCACCGAACAAATCGACACCGCAAATTAACGTCGCATACCAAAAAAAGTCAGACAATCCTTATTCCATCTCTGACCAAGTCACTTCTACGCAGTGCAACAAAGGCTCAAAAAATAGGGAATTCGGTTGCAATTTAAATATTCAAATACACAAACATCGTTTCGATAACATTTTGTTTTAACAACAAAAAAACAAAATTTAAACACTGCCTGGTAACGTCAACAGGTGTTTTTCAATCTTGCGACGATATGTTTACTCAACGTTTTCAGGCCGCCCGTTAGTGCTCACAACGGCCGGTTGCAGATCAAGAACGCACTAATTTTTCCAACGCGGCATCCGCCAGAAATGACGAGCGACTTTTGACTTTGTGCTCGCGCACGTAACGGTCGATGCGTTGGATGACATAACCGGGTAAGGTCACATTGACCTTCTCGGTCTTACCCAGGTAGGGCGAGATGTCCAACTCCAGCATCCCCCAGCCCATCCCCGCGTAGTCCTCATGAGCGTGATGGTTCGCGACTGACGTTGGCATCGGAATCGTCCCACCCTCCGCGGCGATCTCCTGCAGCAGGATATGCGCCACTTCCACGGCAGCGTTGTAAGCCTCTTCAAAACTGTCCCCGGCGGTGACAGCGCCTGGAATATCGGGGATCTGAATACCGGTGGCGGTAAAGTCATCGCCCCATTCGATACAGATTGGGTATTGCATGAATGCTCTCCTTAAAACTGAAACAACCCGGCGCGTTTTCTGATGCTTAGGACCGTACCCAAGGGCAGGTCCTTTTTAGGGTGCGGTACCGGGATCGTGTACGGGTTGTAGCGGTGGGTAAAAATATGATGACTGCCCGTGACCCGATCCAATACCCAGCCCGCCTCTTGCAGCTCCTTGATCAATAACCTGCTTTGCACCCCAGCCTCCTTGGCTTGGCCTGAATAAAAGTAACCCTAGAGTTATCTTCACTCAAGCACAGAACGCGTCAGCCCGACTGACGGGTGTTTTACCGAATGTTGAGCGAGGGCCAGTAACCGAATGAGCCCGCGCCGGCCGCAAGGCCGGCTGGCGCCGGAGCAGCTTCAGGCGTAGACCGAATGCCCTAGATCCAGGCAGCACAGCAAGCGGTCGACGGTATGCTCCAAGGGGCCGGAATTATCCAGCACGAATAACCCCGGACCATTGCCGGCGATCAGCGCTTGGGTAAACCGCGCATTGCGCGCCAGGCGTTCCTCGATATCCGCCAGGGATTCACGCCCCCGTGCAATCAAGCGTTGGCGCAGCTCGGCTTGATCCACGGTCAACAGCAGCACCAGCAACTGCGGATAACGTGCGCGAGCCTGCGCCAAGTGCGCACGCGAGCCGTTGACCAGCACGTCGTCCCCCGCTGCGAGCCAGGCGTCGATGTCCTTGGGAATGCCGTAGGACAACCCATTGGCGTGCCAGCTGAGGGCAAACGCGCCCTCGGCATTCAGCGTGGCAAACTGCTCCGGGCTCACGCCCTGGGCGGCTTCGCCCACCGCTTCCGCCGAACGGGTGATCACCCTTCGCACAATGCGACAGCCACGCTGGGCCAGACGCGCACGTGCGGCATCCAGCAGGCTGTCTTTGCCTGAGCCCGATGGTCCGATGAGATAGATCAACCTGCCTGCCATCAAAACACCCTCTTTGCCTGTCGCCAGACGTGTTTCACTACAGGCTGGCCGGATGGTAGTCACTGGAAAGTATATCCACTAATCCCTCCCGTCAGCGTGGCCCTTTCACCAGCGGCAAAGGTGAGAAACCGGACTTGGCCTACAGCAGCCCCACGGGCAGGTACTCATACTGCCGGCCGAGCGGTACGCAGCGGGGCTGCCCCGCCGGGTTTCCATTCCCCGGACGTCCCGTCTGCGTGCAGCTCGCCCTCTTTTATATCCGTAAGCAAACCCTTTGCGCGAAATGGGTAGAACCCATGACCAACGCGGGGCAAGCACCACGTCCATATTGGAGCTGTTGTGTTTGAAAGAACGGATTTCAACTCGAAAAAAAGGCGACCCTCAGGTCGCCTTTTGTCATTGCGCGTACTGCTTGCTCAACCCCGGCGGCACGCCTTGCACGTTGGTGTCTTCCCACGGCCCGTTGGGGCTGATGGAGCGGCTCCAGCCGTTGCTCCAGCGGTAGTAGGTGCGCTGGCGGTAGAAGGTGTCCGGCTGGTCATCGAGCACGTAGACCTGCATCTTGCCGTCCCAGTGGCTGGCGGCGCCCGGTGGCGGGGCAAACGTCGGCGATTTGCTCGGCACAGGCTTTGGCGGCGGGGTAACCGGGCCGGACGGCTTGGTGCTCGGTTGAGTCGAAGGACCGGACGGCGGGATAGTCGGGCCGGTCGGGCCAGAAGGTGGTCGATGGACCGCACAGGCGCTCAAGCCCACTATCAGGCTGAGCAGAGTGATGCGTGCGAATGCGGTCGTCATGGGCGTTTCCTCAAGAATTACTGGTCCGGACTGTCGATGGTCAGCTGTTGCAGTGCAGTGCTGCTGCTGGCCAGGGGTTGGCTGCGGCCGATCCACTCGCCAGAGGTCGGAAGACCGGCCCGGGATATGCGCGCAACCAGTTGGACTTCGGCGAAGTTGGACAGTTTCAATTGCGGCATCATCGCGTCGGCGTCGCCCAGTTCGACGGTGACGGGCAGTTCGGCGACGGTGACGCGTTTGGCCGCCAACGGTGCCGGGGGGCCACTGACGGCGCGGGCGAAGATGAACACAGTGTCGGTCGGCAGCGCCTTGGCCTTCACGTCGGCGGACACGTCCACCCGCACCTTCAGCACGGCTTTTTGGGCGACGGTGCCCCCGCTTTCCTTCAGGCTTTGTGCCGCCCGGTCGATGCCGCCTTGCAGCGCGGCACGGGAATTGTCTTGCGGTGGCAGTTGGGCCAGCAAGCGGGTCCAGTAATCAATCGCCTCCTGATAGCGCTTGCCTTCAAACGCCGCGATGCCCAACAGGCCAAGGCTGGTGACTTCCTTCGGATCCAGCTTCAGGGCTTCATCGGTCAACGCCTGAACCTGGGGCGACCACTGCTTATTGTCAGCAAAGTATTGCGCCTGGGCCCACTGGCCAAGCAGCTCCGGCTGGCGGCCAGCCAGCGCCACGGTACGTTCGAAGATTCTGGCCGCATCCGCCGAACGGTCCTGGGCCATGTAGGCGCGACCGAGGAAGTACAGGCCTTCGGCCGAGTCCGGCTGGGCGGCAGCGGCACGTTCCAGGCGCTGGGTCATGTCCTCCATGGACACCGGCGGCTGGGAGAATTCGCGGGTCAGTTCGACTTTGTCGCTGGCACCAAAGTGCAGGTACAGGCCCAGGCCAAGCACGGGGACGAGGACGGCGGCGAGCAACGGCAGCGGTTTGCCCAGACGAGATTCGCGGGGCTTTTCGACGCCTTCGGTATCAGCCAGCAGTTCGCGGGCCGCTTCGGCGCGACCGGTGTCGAGTTGTGCGGCGTTGAGCACGCCTTCGTCCTGCTGCACTTGCAGCTCGGCAACACGTTCCTGGTACAGCGCCACGTTCAGCGCAGTGCGATCCTCTTCGCGCTGGGCACGGCGGCCGCGCAACACGGGGATCAGCAGGAAACTCAGGGCAATCAGAAGCAGCAAGCCGGCTGCGAGCCAGAAATCAATCATCAGTCTTGGTGTCCAGCAGTTGGTCGAGGCGTTTACGCTCTTCGGGGGACAGTGCGTCGGAACCATCGGTTGGCGCGGCGCGGCGACGGCGCACGATCACCGCCATGACGACCACGCCCGCCAACAACAACCCGGCGGGGCCGAACCAGAGCAGCGCGGTCTTGCCGGTGAGGGCCGGTTTGTAGCGCACGAAATCGCCGTAGCGGTCGACCATGAAGTCGATGATCTGCTGGTTGTCCTTGCCCTCACCCAGCATGCGGAAGATCTCTTTACGCAGGTCGGCGGCGATGGGCGCGTTGGAGTCGGCGATGTCCTGGTTCTGGCACTTGGGGCAGCGCAGTTCCTTGGTCAGCTCGCGAAAACGCTCGCGATCACCGTCCTTGGCAAACTCGTAGGTGTCGATGGCCCCGTGGGCCACACCGACCAAGCCCAGCGCCAGCACGGCAGCGGCTAACAGACGCTTCATGGCTTGGCCTCATCGACCAGCGCCTGGTACTTGGCGGCCAGTTGCTCGCGCCACACGACTTCGTCGATCACGCCGACGTACTTGTCGCGGATCACGCCCTTGGCGTCGATAAAGAAGGTCTCCGGGGCGCCGTAGACGCCGAGGTTGAGGCCTAGATTGCCGTCTTCATCACGGATATCCAGTTGGTATGGGTTGTGGAACTCGGCCAACCATTTCAAGGCTGCTGCATTGTCGTCCTTGTAGTTGATGCCGTAGATCACCACGCCCTTCTCGGCCAATTTGTTGAGCACCGGGTGTTCGACGCGGCAGGAGATGCACCAGGTGCCCCACACGTTGACCAGCGCCGGTTTGCCCAGCAGGTCGGCACGGGTCAGCGTCTTGTCGCCTTGCACGTTCGACAGCGAGAACTCGGGGAACGGCTTGCCGATCATGGCCGAAGGCAGCTCGGCCGGGTCCAGGTACAGGCCGCGATACAGGAACACCGCCACCACCAGGAACAACGCCAGCGGCAACACCATCAACCAACGCTTCATACCGCCGCTCCTTGCAGACCGAGGGCTTCACGCACCCGGCTCTTGACCTTGACCCGATAACGCCGGTCCAGCGCGGCCAGCAAACCACCAAAGCCGGTGAGCAAACCGCCGAACCAGATCCAACGCACAAACGGCTTCACATGCACGCGCACGGCCCAGGCGCCCTCGCCCAACGGTTCGCCCAATGCCACATACAGGTCACGGGTGAAACCGGCGTCGATACCGGCTTCGGTCATCATTGAGCTCTGCACGGTGTAGAGGCGTTTTTCCGGGTGCAGCACGCTGATTTCCTTACCGTCGCGCACTACCCGCACGGTGCCTCTGTCGGACGTGAAATTCGGCCCTTCAAAGTGCTTGGCGCCCTCAAAGATGAACTGGTAACCGCCCAGGTCCATGGACTCGCCCGGCGCCAGGCGCAGGTCGCGTTCGGCGCTGTTCTGGCTGGAGAGCACCACGCCCAGCGCACACACGGCGATGCCAATGTGGGCGATCTGCATGCCCCAGTAGCTGCGGGTCAGCGTCGGCAGGCCTTTGATCAAGCCTTTGTGGCGGGTCTTGTCGAAGATGTCGCGCACACCGGCCAGCAGCACCCAGGCGGCGAGCATAAAGGTGGCCAGTACCGCCCAGTTGAAATCGCCATAGGCAATACCGGCGATCACGGCCAGCGCGACGCTGCCCAGCAGGACCGGCATCAGCATGCCGGCCAGCCATTTCACCGGTGTGTCTTTCCAGCGCACCAGTACGCCGACCGCCATCACCACCATCAGCAAACCCATCAACGGGATAAACAGCGCGTTGAAATACGGCGGGCCGACGGACAGCTTGGCGCCGCTCAGCGCATCCAGCACCAGCGGGTAAAGAGTGCCGAGCAGGATCATCGACGCAGCCACCACCAGCACCAGGTTGTTGCCCAGCAGTAGGGTTTCCCGCGACCACAGGTTGAAGCCAACGCGGCTCTTGACCACCGGCGCACGCAGGGCGAACAGGGTGAGTGAGCCGCCCACCACAAACAGCAGGAAGATCAGGATAAACACACCGCGCTCCGGGTCGGACGCAAACGCGTGCACCGAAGTCAGTACGCCTGAACGCACGAGGAACGTGCCGAGCAGGCTGAGGGAAAATGCGGCGATGGCCAGCAGCACCGTCCAGCTCTTGAACACGCCGCGCTTTTCAGTGACGGCCAGGGAGTGAATCAGCGCGGTGCCCACCAACCATGGCATGAACGAGGCGTTTTCCACCGGGTCCCAGAACCACCAGCCGCCCCAGCCGAGTTCGTAGTAAGCCCACCAGGAGCCCAACGTAATGCCAATTCCCAGGAAGGCCCAGGCGACGATGGTCCACGGCCGCGACCAGCGCGCCCAGGCGGCATCCAGGCGCCCGCCGAGCAAGGCGGCGATGGCGAAGGCGAAGGCCACGGAGAAACCGACGTAACCCATGTACAGCATCGGCGGGTGCACGATCAGGCCGATGTCCTGCAGCAAGGGGTTGAGGTCATGCCCGTTCGACGGGATCTGCGGCAGGATGCGGCTGAACGGGTTGGAGGTCATGATCAGGAACAGCAGAAAACCAATGCTGATCATGCCCATCACCGCCAGCACCCGCGCCAGCATCACTTGCGGCAGTTGGCGCGAGAACACCGACACGGCAAAGGTCCAGCCGCCGAGGATCAACGCCCACAGCAGCAACGAACCTTCGTGGGCGCCCCACACGGCGCTGAACTTGTAGTACCAAGGCAGCGCGGTGTTGGAGTTATTGGCGACGTAGGCGACCGAAAAGTCGTCGGTCATAAAGGCGTAGGTCAGGCAGCCAAACGCAAACAACAGAAACGCAAACTGGCCCCAGGCGGCCGGCTGCGCCAGGCTCATCCACAGGCGGTCGCCACGCCAGGCGCCGAGCAACGGCACCACGGCCTGCACGATGGCGAAGCACAGGGCGAGGATCATCGCCAACTGGCCCAACTCGGGGATAAACAGTGCGGACGTCATCACTCAACCCTCCTTAATGGGTGTTGGCGCGGACTGGCCGCTGTCTTTCAAAGCCTTGGTGACTTCCGGCGGCATGTATTTCTCATCGTGCTTGGCCAGCACTTCATCGGCCACCACTACGCCCTCGGCGTTGAGCTTGCCCAGGGCAACGATGCCCTGGCCTTCGCGGAACAGGTCCGGGAGGATGCCGCGGTAGGTGATGGTCACGGCCTTGTTGAAGTCGGTGACCACGAAGGTCACGTCGAGGGAGTCGCCGGAGCGCTTCAGCGAGCCCTTCTCCACCATGCCGCCGGCGCGGATGCGCGTATCGACAGGCGCTTCGCCATTGGCGATCTGGGTCGGGGTGTAGAACAGGTTGATGTTCTGTTGCAGCGCGCTCAAGGCGAGGGCCACGGCAATGCCGACGCCGGCCAGAATGGCCAGGATGATCAACAGACGCTTTCTACGCAGCGGATTCACTTTTCGGTCTCCCGGCGCAGACGACGCGCCTCTTGTTGCAGGTAACGCTTGCGGGCCAGGATCGGCGCGGCGACGTTGAGGGCCAGCACCGCCAGGCAGATGCCGTAGGCCGTCCACACATACAGGCCGTGGTGGCCCATCGCGAGGAAATCACTGAACGACGCAAAACTCACGGACGTACTCCCAGGCAGCGCTGTATTTCAGCCTTGACCCAACTGGCGCGGGCATCACGCTTGAGCACTTCGAGGCGCATGCGCAGCAGCAGCACGGCGCCGAAGAAGCAGTAGAAGCCCAGCACCATCAGCAGCAGTGGCGCCCACATTTCCACCGGCATGGCCGGTTTTTCGGTGAGGGTGAACGTAGCGCCCTGATGCAGGGTGTTCCACCACTCGACCGAGTATTTGATGATCGGGATGTTGATCACGCCAACGATGGCCAGCACCGCGCAGGCCTTGGCCGCGCTGTCACGGTTGCTGATCGCGTTGCCCAGGGCAATCAGGCCGAAATACAGGAACAGCAGAATCAGCATCGAAGTCAGGCGCGCATCCCACACCCACCACGAACCCCAGGTGGGTTTGCCCCAGATCGCGCCCGTCATCAGCGCCACGGCGGTCATCCACGCACCGATGGGCGCGGCGCATTGCAGGGCCACGTCGGCCAGTTTCATCTTCCACACCAGGCCGACGATGCCGCACACCGCCAGCATCACGTAGCAAGATTGCGCCAGCATGGCGGCGGGCACGTGGATGT